>Ga0137404_10000995_pt1 | contig 18541 bp, 21 predicted proteins | sample CZOMad2_1_16fung_FD_108285 | JGI IMG/M metagenome (GOLD analysis project Ga0137404, IMG submission 108285) | Vadose zone soil fungal communities from Angelo Coast Range Reserve, California, USA - CZOMad2_1_16fungal (Illumina Assembly) | ecosystem: Environmental > Terrestrial > Soil > Vadose...
CATTCCTGAAAGTGTCTTGGCGCGGGCAGCGAGAAGGTCGGCGGCCTTTGCGAGAACCGCGCGCCGTTGCGCCGGTTTGGTCGCCGCCCAAGCCGGAAAGGCGGCCGCTGCTGCATCGACGGCGGATCGCGCATCGTTTGGGCTTGCAGCCGGGACCTCACAGAGCGTTTTCCCGGTGATAAGGATCCAGTTTGTCGAAGCAGCGCGCCCCTTCCGCCGCTATCCACTTGCCGCCAATGAGCAAATTCAGCTTTTTCATCGAAAGCTCGCCTCCCGCGACGAATTGCTAGATAATCGATTATCGTTGATAGATGTAAAATCGATAGTCCGTCAAGCGATTTCTTCCGGCCCTGGCATTAAATTGATCACTGGGCCGAGAAAGGCCGCTCGGCCGAAGCCGGCAAAGCCGGGGTGATTGCAAGAGAGATTCAGCGGGAAATGCTAGAGCCCGCGGCCGAGCCCGGCGACGTCAGCGCGTCCCGGACGAACGCCGTTGCCTTAAGCTCGGTGACGAACTCGTGCACGAAAGCCGCTGCAAGCGGCCGTCCGACAGGGACACCCACGGCCTGCTGAATGCTGGAAAACTGATCGGGCAAAACGGAGAGAATCCCATCGACGCCGAGATACGAGGCAAGGATTTCCCGGACCCCGGCGAGAGCATCCAACTTCCGATCGAGAAACATTTGCAACGCTGCCGGCGGCGTTGACGCACGAACAAGCTTGGCGTGCTTTAAGGTGCGGGTGAGATAAAGATCATAAGCCGCATTTTCTGTAACCGCGATGCGCGCATCGGGGTGGTCGAAATCCGCAATGCTTAGATGCCGGTAGCGATCATGCACGAGATAGGTGCCCTCGAGCGTGAGATATGGTGGTGAAAAGCTGACCTTTTTTGCCCGCTCCGGCTCAATCGCCAAAAACGCGACATCCCATTCGGCTTTTTCCGAAGCGGCAAACACGTGTCCCGCCGCATTGTACAAGACGAACTGCAATGGCAGGTCCAGTCGGCGCGCCAGTTCGCGTGCAAGATCGACCGTTACACCCTTCGGATCACCGCCATTCTTGCCCGGCCGGGCCAGAACCGAGTTGCCGAGATTGATCGCGGCTTTCAAAGTCCCGGACGGCGCCAGATCGCGTGCAGCGGCCGCGTTGGCTCCGTCAATTTGACGCTTTGTCATAAGTTTTCTCCTGCAGTCTTTTCACCGGATACGATGATGGCGGCGGCGGTCTTACTTCAGTCGATTCAGATCACCGATCGCCGTGGAATTGCTGCGCCAGGTTTTCTGAGCCGCGCGCCAAAATTCCAATATCGACACCGACAGCGGTAAACCCGGTTCCCAGTTGCATGCAGCGCTTCGCAAAAACCGGATCCGGCGTCAGTATGCCGACCGGTTTGCCGCACCTGCGGACGCGGGCGATCGCGTCTTCGATTGCGGCGACGACCTTCGGGTGACCGGGATCGCCGGCATGTCCCAGGCTAGCCGCAAGATCGGCCGGGCCGATAAACACGCCATCAACACCCACGACCGCGGAGATACGCTCCACTTGCGAAAGAGCTTCAGCCGTCTCGACTTGCACCAGCAAGCAGAGTTCGTCGCCGGCGCAGTTCGCATAATTCTTGATGCGGCCGAAACCAGTGGCGCGCGTGACACCGGAAACGCCTCGCACACCGTCCGGAGGATAGCGCATCGCCGCGACCGCCCGTTCAGCTTCTTCCACGCTTTGCACATAGGGCAACAGCAGGGTCTGTGCGCCGATGTCGAGAAAGCGCTTGATCAGAACAGTGTCGTTGGCCGCCGGCCGAACGACCACGGAAATATCGTACGCCGCGACGGCTTGCAGTTGCGGCAGAACGGTCAGGACGTCGCCCGGCGAATGCTCGGTGTCAAACAGCAACCAGTCGAACCCCGCGCCGGCGACGGCCTCCGCCGCATAGCTTCCCGGAAGGCTGCACCACAGGCCAAGTTGATGCTTGCCTTCCGCAAGACTTTGTTTGAACCGATTCTTGGGAAGATCCACGCGTTGCCTCACACGAACGAAACGCCAATGGCGCCGAGCGGCCCGTAATCCGCATGAATGACGTCACCGGCAATGATATCAACTGGACGAGTGAACGAGCCCGCCAACACGATCTGACCCTTTTCGAGTTTACCGCCGACGGCGTGAAGCTTGTTGACGAGCCAGGCAATGCCGGCAGCGGGATGTCCCATGATCGCCGCGGACACGCCGGACTCCTCGATAATTCCGTTTTTCGAAAGCGTAGCCCCCACCCAACGAATATCGACATCCATTGGCCCGATCGTGCGGCCTCCGACGACAATGGCCCCGAACGCTGCATTGTCCGCAATCGTATCGACGATCGCGCGCGGCACTTCCGTCCGGTAGTCGATGATTTCGAGCGCAGGCGTCACGAATTCGGTCGCGCGCATCACGTCGAACACCTGGGCGTTGGGACCTTTGAGCTCTTGCCCCATGATAAAGGCCAATTCCACCTCAAGCCGGGGCTTGATGAAATCGCTGGCCTTGATTCTGGCTCCATCGCTATAGCTGGCATCATCGAGAATACGGCCATAATCCGGTTCGGTCATTTTCGACGCCATCTGCATGGCACGCGAGGTCAGGCCGATCTTGTGACCGATGACGCGCGCACCTTTGGCGATGCGCCCCTCCGCCCACAGGTCTTGAACCCGATACGCATCCTCGATCTCCATGCCGGGAAAGGTCTTGCTCAATTGCGGAATCGGTTTTCGTTCCCGTTCCGCGCGCAGGATGTCTTCGGCACCACGACGGCGCTGTTCCTCGGTCAACATCGATTTTCTCCGTTTGTCGTATCTGAATGAAGTGATCGGAAAGTCTTGTGCGGCTTCATAGGATTGGAGGCTGGGGCAGAACCGCCTCGCCCCGCTCCATCACGTAGCGATAGTCGAGCGAGTACCAGGGCGCGGAGACACGGGCATCGCACGGGTGCGCGTTGTCGTGTCGAAGGAAATCCCCCACCAGCGCACGCGTGACTCCGAATTGAACATCGGTCTCGATATGAGGATCGCTCGGATCATAGACCTGGGAGATGAGCACCTTGAATCCGCGCTTGAAGATCAGCGCATGCAGATGGGCCGGACGATAAGGATGCCTGCCCTGCGCTTGCAAAAGGTCGCCGACCACCCCGTCGGTCGGAATCGGATATCCGACCATTTTCACAGTCCGAAATGAGAAGCGCCCGTCTTTGTCAGTCGTGAATTTGCCTCGTAGATTCATCTCGGCCTGCTCGGCGTCCTGGTTTTCATAGAGACCGACCGGGGAAGCATGCCAGACATCAACTTCCGCGCCCTCGATAGGAACGCCGGCGGGATCCACCACTTGCGCGCGGACGAACAATGGCGCGCCGGGCGTATCCGACCGGACGATCGTGCCCCCGTTGGCGACACGAGGGGAATTCAATCGCCAAAACGGCCCAAGCATCGATTGCGACGTCTCGGTCTGCCCATTGTTACCGTTGTTCAAAAGGCAAATCAGGGACGAGACGCCGAGCGAGCCGGCCATCAGCACGGCCTCGTTGTGTGAATCGTTCGACTGCCGGCCGAACTGATTGAAGATGTCGGTCGCCGCGCGGAATTCGTCCTCCGTCAACCGCACCTCGCGCACGAAGGCATGCAGGTGTCTGACAAGCGCGACCAGGATCTCCCGGAGGCGGGGATCCCGAGTGCATGCCATCGCCTCGACCACCGCCGGCGTAATGTCCTGTTCCCGCTCAAGTACCATTCGGCCGCTCCTTGCAGGATGCACCCATTACAAAAAATCGATTATCTGTCAATAAGCGATTTTATTTTGTTCGAATCGGGCTATATTGTGGATTGCAGGCGGAGATTCGGGCCAAGCGCTGACCGATGACTGGCAGACATATGTGGCCGGTGCCGCGATTTGAGTGAAATAATCGTGGATCAGAGAAAAAAACGATGTATTGCTATGGACGATGGAGACAGGGGGCGGCTAGCTATCCGTCGACCGCCCTGTCGGAACCGACAGGATGACTCCATACCCGGATTGAATTGATGCTTTCGCCACTTGACGACGGTTTTGACGACGCCAAAAACACGCTTGCTTCGCATCTGGTCGACAGACTGCGGGAGGAAATCCTTTCGGGCAATCTGGCGCCGGGTTCGAAGATTAATGTCGAAAATATCCGACGGAATTTTGGGGTTAGCCTAAGTCCGCTGCGCGAAGCGTTTGCCCGTCTGATTGCCGTGGGACTGGTAGAACTTCACGACAACAAGGGGTATTCGGTCGCGCCGATTTCTCTTTCAAATCTGATCGAGATCACACAACTTCGTGTCGATTTCGAAAGCCTGGCGCTCAGCAACGCAGTTGCACGCGGCGACATCAACTGGGAAAGCGATGTCATGCGAGCGCTTTACAAACTCAACCGGACTGTTCGTGATCAGAGCGATGTGAAGTCGCTCGATGCCTGGGAACGCGCCCATCGGCAATTCCATCTGACATTGATTGCCGGCAGCAACATGCCAATGTTGGTCAATTTCTGCGATATCTTGCACAATCTGAATGATCGCTATCGCCGCATTTTCCTGGTCAAGCGAGGGGGTGATCGCAACGTTGCGAACGAACACAGCGAGATCGCCCAAGCCGCCGTCGCACGCGACAGCGTTGTCGCATGCGAGAAGCTGCGTGAACACATTCAGCGCACAGGCATCAATCTCAAGCAGATATTGTCAAGTCAGATTCCCGCCTGATTACGTCGGGCGCTTGCGCTGTTACGGCTCGCCCGTATTTTCCTAAGCATTTGCATTCCGCATTCTCAGCAGATTTTTCAACATGCTCCCGGGCTACTTCATCGTCGGCATCACAAACTCGGCGCCTGCCCGGATCCCGGTGGGCCAGCGGCTCGTGATCGTCTTTAATCTGGTGTAAAAGCGCACGCCCTCCGGTCCGTGCATGTGGTGATCGCCGAACAACGAGGACTTCCAGCCTCCGAATGAGTGGAAAGCCATCGGCACGGGAATTGGTACGTTAATTCCTACCATGCCGACCTTGATGCCATGCGCGAATTCCCGGGCAGCATCACCGTCGCGGGTGAAAATCGCGGTACCGTTCCCGAACTCGTGTTCGTTGACCATTCGCGCCGCCGCTTCATAATCGGCAGCCCGCACAACTGCCAGGACCGGCCCGAAGATCTCCTCCTTATAGATTTTCATGCCGGTGGAAACTTGATCGAACAAGGTGCCACCAACGAAATAGCCGTTCTCATACCCTTGCATCTTGAAGCCGCGTCCGTCGACGACAAGCTTGGCCCCCTCCTGCACACCTGCTTCGATGTAGCCAAGCACTTTTTCAAGGTGAGGCTTGGTAACCAAAGGACCCATTTCAGCCTCCGGATCGGTTCCCGGACCGATCTTAAGGGCACGTACCTTCGGCTCGAGTTTCGCGATCAAAGCATCAGCAGTGGCGTCACCGATCGGAACGGCGACCGAGATTGCCATGCAACGCTCGCCAGCAGATCCATATGCTGCACCCATGAGCGCGTCGGCAGCTTTATCGAGATCGGCGTCAGGCATGACGATCATGTGATTCTTGGCGCCGCCGAGAGCCTGGCATCGCTTTCCAGTCCTGGCCGCGGTTTCGTAGATATAGCGGGCGATGGGTGTCGAACCGACAAAGCTGATTGCCGAGATATCGGGGTGATGGAGAATAGCGTCGACCGTCTCTTTGTCGCCCTGCACGACGTTGAAAACTCCGTCGGGAAGGCCAGCATCGGTTAGCCACTCGGCCATCAGCAACGAGGCGGATGGAGCGCGCTCCGACGGCTTGAGTATAAAAGTATTTCCGCAGGCGAGAGCGACGGGAAACATCCACATCGGGACCATTGCAGGAAAATTGAAAGGAGTGATGCCCGCCACCACACCCAGAGGCTGGCGAAATGACTGGCTGTCGACGCCTGTTCCGACATTCTCCGTGACTTCGCCTTTTAGAAGTTGCGGAGCACCCGTCGCGAATTGTATTACCTCAATGCCTCTGAGAATCTCGCCTTTGGCATCGGAATGAACCTTGCCGTGTTCAGCGGTTATAACGTCGGCAAGGTCATCGATACGTTCCTCGACAATGCGCAAAAATCGATTGAGAATGCGAGCCCTCCGCAAAGGGGTGCAAGCAGCCCAGGCCGATGCCGCCTTGCTTGCCGCCGTCACGACCTGATTGACTTGTGCCACTCCCGCGATAGTCACCAGGCCGCTTTGTTCGCCCGTTGCCGGGTTGAATACGGACGAGGTGCGACCGTCTTGCCCGGCGACGCGCTTACCACCGATAAAATGTGGGATTTGGTGAACCATCATGGTCTCCTTTCGATCTGATACGAGACTTATGAGGTCTTACAAAATGCACAGCAATACGAGATATTGCGCTTTGGATGTGCATTTATTAATGTACGAGAATGAACTGGGAGCGCATTAGAATTTTTTTGGAAGTCGCTCGCAGCGGTCAAATTCTGGGCGCAGCAAAACGACTCGGCCTCAACCACGCCACCGTCGCACGACAACTAACGGCGCTTGAAGCAGAACTGAGGGCCAAGCTCGTAGATCGAAATACGCTTGGATGTTCGTTGACAGGCTCCGGCCAGGCCCTCGCCGCGGCCGCAGAGCGGGCCGAGTCTGAGTTCCTAAGGGTGGGTTCTCAGTTGAAGGGGACATCAGAGGCGATCACCGGCACAGTCCGAGTGGGCGCGCCGGATGGTCTTGGAAATTACTTTTTGGCGCAGCATCTCGGTGCTCTCGCCGCTCGACATCCCGAACTGGTTATTCAACTAGTCCCCCTTCCCCGAACGTTTTCACTTTCGCGGCGCGAGGCCGACATCGTGATCACCCTCGATAGGCCAAAACAAGGGCGTCTGATCGTCAAGAAATTGACCGATTACACATTGGGTGTCTATGCAGCGGACCGCTATCTGCAACGCCATGGTCCGATCAAACAACAAAGCGATCTTGCCGACCATCTATTTATTACTCACGTCGAGGATTTCGTTTACAGCCGCGCGCTTGATTATGCTGCGACACTGGGAAGAGTGATGAACCGACGTTACGAATGCGGTAGCGTCATCGCACAGATCGAAGCTGTGCGCGCTGGACACGGCGTTGGAATCCTGCACGACTACGCTGCTCACCGATATCCCGAACTAAAACGTCTGCTTCGCCAGCTTCGTTTTGTTCGCAGCTACTGGCTGGTTTCGCACGCCGACACTCATGACACACGAAGAGTTGCTGAAGTGCATGGATATATCGTTTCCCAGGTGCGCGCCGCCCGCCGACAATTCGGCGTGGACCAATCAGCATAGAGTTAACTGCGATTGACGGTGTAACTCCATCGTCGGCAGTCTGGGGTGGCTCAGCTTGGAGACGCGACCTGACAACACATTCTGTTGGCCTCGGGGGCTCAGTGGGCAAAAGGCTGGTCCCCCGCCGTTCCGCCCTGTGAACCGCTCGGCGACCGGAACTTTGCGCCTGCGGCGACTGCCAACCCAGCGCATAGCGCAGGGACCGTACCCGCAAGGAATATCTGCTGCAGACCCCAATCCAAGGAGAGCATCAAACCACCCAAGACCGGGCCGACGATTGAGCCGATCCGTCCGACGGCAAGCGCCCATCCCACTCCCGTCGAACGAATAGCTGTCGGATAGAATTCCGCGACGAGAGCATTCAATCCGGCCTGCGCTCCCTGCACGGTGACTCCAAGGATGAACGCCACGCTCATGATCAATCCGGAAGATATAGGCAGAAGCGCCAGCGATCCGATGAGCAGCATTGAGGCGAAGAATTCGACGCCAAGAGTACGGTCTGCGCCCACCTTCCTCATCGTGACGCCCTGGATCAATGAGCCGACGATTCCACCCAGGCTGAACAAGGTGATCGCGGCCACGCCAGCGGACGTCGGCATATTCGCCTGGCGCAGCACAGCCGGAAACCAACTGATGATGAAGTAGATGATCAGCAGGTTCATGAAGTAGGGTACCCAAAGTAGGATTGTGCCGAGTGCGCGTCCCTCTTTGAACAGGTGTCCAACCGAGAACCCCTTTGGGGCAGGTGCTCCAGGAATAAAGCGTACGTTGCGGATCCCAGTAAATCCTGGAGCGATCCGCGTCATGAGAGCAGCTATTCGCTCAGGATTTGAACCGCGCACGATCAGGAAGCGCGCCGACTCGGGAAGTTTCAGGACAAGAACGAGAGCCATAGCCAGGGGGAGTAAGCCGCCGACATAGAACACCGACTGCCAACCATACATTGGCATCAACGCGGAGGCGACGAGTCCTCCTAAAACTGCGCCGAGTGGCATGCCGGTGAACAGCATCGAAACGAAGATGGTTTGCAGCCGCTTCGGCGAATATTCAGCGCTGAGCGCCACAACATTAGGCATCGCGCCGCCGAGACCGATCCCGGTAATAAAGCGAAACAAAAGTAGCTCGTCGAACGAAGTTACGAAGGCCGTCAGGAAGGAGAACAGACCAAAGACGACAGTCGAGCCGACGATCGGCCACTTCCGTCCGAAGCGGTCCGCCACAGGTCCCAGGATACCCGCGCCGCACATAAGGCCCAACAGGCCGGCGACAAATACTGGCGCGAACCCCTTCAGCGGCACCGCAAGGGATTCTGCGATCGAAGGCGCGAGAAAGCCAATGCTTTGTGTATCGAAACCATCTAAGACCGCCACGAATCCGCACATGACGATAACGCCGATTTGAAAGCGGCTCAGCGGCTGGTTGTCTACCAACTCACTGACAGTCATTTCCTTCGACGTCGCGCTCATAGCTCCTCCCTTGGCGTATCGTTGATTGGTACTGTTCAAAAGTCAGGCCGCCTTTTGATTCCAGCTGAAGGAGCGGATCTGCCTTGTGCAGCGGTCCAGGTTGCTGTGATGAGAGATTCGACCGCTTGGCTTGCGCGGTCAGCGTCATCCAACGGGATCGCCGCTGCGACGTAATGGTCTGGCCGCAGCAGCAGCGCATTGTTGGAATACCCGGCGAACGCAGCCTCCGGCGCGTCGCTTGTTTCCCTGAGGACCTCGATCCCATCCACCACTTGCGCGGGAGTATCTTGAGGCAACAGCGCCACATGGACAGCGCCGAGTTTGTCCCACACGGGCTGACGAAGTTTGGCAAAGCTGTCCGCGGCGTGTGGTGTGCGGGCCAGCAGCACGAAGCGATTGCCGAGCACCTCGTCCAGTAGAACCTCCCGCCCGGCCGCATCGCGCACGATTGGCTGTGGAAACAAGCGCCCGATCAACGATTTTCGTCCCTTACCGTCTGGAATCAGGAAGCCGGCGTGGAAGCGTGGGGGCGGCTTGTATTTCATCTGGGCGACGTAGTCGCGGGCGGGAGGCCATACGTTGAGCGCGAGGAAGCCAGTCTGCGTCAGGAAACCTCCCAACCAACTGCGCGGTGACATCACGCGTCCCATGCGCAGCGCGAGCTGAATCATCTGCCAGACGTGATCCTTGCGCTCTTCTTCATAAGTATCGAGCAGCCTCAGGCCGGTGCGCCCGGCGAGAACCGCGGCCAGTTTCCAAGCAAGGTTATGCGCGTCGCGAATCCCGCTGTTCATGCCTTGCCCAGCAAATGGCGGGGTAAGATGGCAGGCATCGCCTGCAAGATAGACGCGGCCAAACGACCAGCGTGGCGCAGCCCGTGCGTGAAAGCGGTAGACCACCTTGCGCCGGAGTGTAGCGTTTGGGTCGGCACCATGTGTGCGCAGGAGATGCTCGACCATCTCCGGAGCCAACAGATCCTCGTCTTTCTCGCCTTCCACGAGCTTGAATTCGAACCGTCGGGTGCGATCGTGCCCGGGCAGCGTGATGCAAGGTCTGCGTTTGTCGCAGAAGACCTCGGTATGCTTTGTCGTATTCTCGTTGTTTTCTAGGTCGATGATGAGCCAGCGCTCATCAAAGGTGGTGCCCTCCAGCTGGACACGTTGTTGCTCGCGCACCCGGCTTCCAGCACCGTCGCAGCCAACCAGGTAATCACAGGTCACCTGCTTCAGCTCACCTGCCGGTCCGATCAGGTGCAGCATCACCTGTTCTGTCGATTGTTCGTAGTGCTCCAGTCGCCAGCCATACAACGTGTCGACGTGATCGAACTTCACAAGCGCATCCTTGAGCTGTTGCTCAAGGATCGGCTGTCGAAAGGCGTTACGGCGAGGGTAGCCATACGGTTGGCCTGTGGGCTCAACCTTGGCGAAGCAGATGCGGTTGGGCGAGTAATAGTGCGAGCCGTAACCAGGCACGACATACTTGAGGATCTCGTCCACCACGCCCGCCGCTTGCATGGTGCGCAGGGATTCGTCATCGATAGACACGGCGCGAGGCTCTTGCACAGTGGTCAGATTCCGCTCCACAATGAGGCACCGCACGCCCAATTTGCACAGCAAGTTTACAAGCGTCAGGCCGATCGGCCCGCTGCCGATGACCGCGACGGGATAGTGTGCTGATGCGGCCTTCATCGCAGATGCTCCTTCCCGTTCGCTATTGTTTTTTATTCAACCCTCGTCCGCGACGCCGTTGTGGAGCAGCCCGACCTTGTCGATCTCCACCTCCACCGTGTCACCGGGCTTCAGCCACAGCGGTGGCTTGCGCTTGGCGCCCACGCCTCCAGGCGTGCCGCTTGCGATGACATCGCCGGGCTCCAAGCGCGTGAAGGTCGAGCAGTATTCAAGCTGCCGGGGGACATCGAAGATCATTTGTTCGATCCTCGCGTCCTGCACTACGTGACCGTTGACGCGAGTTTGTAGCCGCAACGGGCCGAGATCGCCCAATTCGTCTGGAGTCACCATCCAAGGGCCAAAGGCGCCTGTGCCGGGAAAGTTCTTGCCGGGCGTGAACTGATGCGTGTGACGCTGGAAGTCGCGGACACTGCAGTCGTTGTAGCAGGCGTAACCAGCGACATGGCCAAGGGCATCAGCCTTGGAAACATATCGGCCGGGCTTGCCGACGATGACCGCCAGCTCGCCCTCGAAGTCAAGGTCGGTGGAGACGCGCGGCCGGATGATGTCGGCAAGGTGACCGATCTGGCTGTTGGCGTATCGCGCGAAAATGGTGGGATGCTCGACTTCGGAGCGGCCCGTCTCCTTGCGATGCGTTTCATAGTTCAGGCCGATACAGATGATCTTGTCAGGGTTGGGAATCACCGGTAGCCACTCGATGGCCGATATCGGGTAGCGCGGCGCCTGCGCGACCTGGGCGCCGACTTCGTGGAGGGCGTCTGCTGCGATAGCTGACTTTAGGTCCGGAAGGCGGTTGCGCAGGACCGCACCCAGATCTGCAATTTCCTCGCCCATGATGATGCCCCATGTGACCGAGCCAGAGATGCGGAACGATGCAAACTTCATGACGTGACCTTTCGGCGGCTGCCGAGAACATTCCCGGCGCCTGCGATCGAGTGGAACGGAAGCAAGAGGGTGGAGTAGAAACGTTCCTCTGCGCCGATTGTTGGCCTAGACGCGCATGATCCCGCGGCCCCACGAATTCAGGGTGTGCTCTTCGTGCGGCCAATCTTTAGGCCGACGGTCGTACATAACTTCCAGTTCCGCACTGATCTCGATCCAGTTGCGATCGGGGTCTTCGACAAAGATGAAAAGGTTGTTGCCCGGACCGTGCCGTCCGGGTCCCCACATGAGTGGGATTCGCCTTTTTCCCATGCGGTCGCACCAGTCCTTGATTACGGACCAGTCACCGGCTTCGTAGCTATGGTGGTCGATGCCCTGCTGGGCGTGGCGGAAGCAGGCAAGAGTATGGTGCTCATGGTTCGATCGCATCCAGCAAACCAGGATTTTACCATCTGTGTCTCTGACGTAATCGCTGGTGAGGAAACCGAGCTGATCCACGTAGAAGCGCTCCATTGCGAGGGGATCTTTGGTTGCAAGCGTTAAATGCTGAAGCGGGCCGCGGAGGCCGTTGCCCGGCTGCTCCTTGTACCCAAGGCCGAAGACAATGGTATTGCCGTCGGGGTCCCGCACCGCGAATGCTTCCGGCCCGAAAAGCGGGCTGGGAGAAGGCAGGATTTCAACGCCGCTTTTTTCCGCACGGGTACGGATCGCAACAACGCCCTCGCCGTCCCTGCAGGCGAAGCCGGCATAGCCCAGCTTCTTGTCCTGGCCTTGCGTAAAGAGCATGCGCCGCAACGGCCCCTCACAAATCCAATCACTTCCATCGAGGCGTCGTTTCATCATGTCCATCGCGTCCGCGTAAAAATCCGCAAGCCTCGCTGGGTCGCTGCTTTCGAGTGTCATGTGATGCAAGTAGGCGCCTGCACTGACTGCCGTGGACATTGTTGGTTTCCTCCCTTGAGTATCCCCCTTCTACACCACGGTTTCTGATAGTCAATCACTTTTATCATAATATGCGAAAATTGTACATTTTCGTCCTATGAAATTTGCATTTTACGGGAAAATGATCTCCCAATTTAGATAGATTTCTCTACAGTAGTCAACGAGCTAGGCCGAGCGCTGCGCACAGAAAGGCGGACAAAAATGGCTGGTCCGGACCGGACAATCGTGGTCTTGAAACTATTTACCCTCGACAAGCCGAGTTGGACCGTTGAGCAAGCGGCTCAGGAGCTGCAGGTTTCGGTCAGTAGTGCCTATCGGTATTTCGCTGCTCTGACAGAAGCGGGATTACTGACAACCGCTGTGAGCGGGCACTACATTCTTGGGCCGGCCATCATCCAACTTGATCGGCAAATTCAGATGACGGATCCACTGCTGCAGGTGGCAAAACCTGTCATGAGTGAAATCATGGGGTTCGCTCCAGCGGGAAGTGCCATCCTGCTGTGCCGTATCTTTCGCGAGACAGTTTTATGCGTCCATCAACTGACCCAGGTGAGCACGGGATCGCGTCTAAGTTACGAGCGTGGCCGTCCAATGCCGCTCTTTAGGGGCGCCACGTCCAAGATTATATTGGCCCACTTGCCCTTACGCGATCTGCGCCGCCTGTACGCGGCGCATCAGCCAGCGATCGCGACGGCTGGGTTAGGCGACGCTTGGGAGGTCTTCCGCAGATCAATGGCGGAGATGCGCAAGGCCGGCCACGTCGTTACCCACGCCGAGGTCGACCCTGAGGTGATCGGGATTGCCGTCCCTATTCTGGACGACCACAGCCGAATCTTGGGCAGTCTAAGCTACGTAATTCCGGCCTCAGAGGAGCGAGCGATCGCGCGACTGGTTTCCCTGGCCGCGACGGCGGCTCGCGAGATCAAGGAGGGGATGGAAGTAAATTTGGGCGCGCCGAAAAACGAAGTCAGAGAAGACGCCGCCTGATCTGGCAATCGTGCATGCGCAATCTCCTGCGCGCCCTCTGGATCATCGGGCATGTGCAGTTGCAGACCGGTGCAATCGTCCCGGCAGAAGCGTTTTACGCGGCAGTACTCGGCTTCGATATCACCTACCGCTACCGGTGCGTGAGCTTTTACGGCGCTGGAGGCTGGCATCGCTTCGGCCTTACGGCCTGTCGGTTCGCGATCCCTAGGATAATTCAATAACTATAGTTAGCGAAGGGGACTGAATCGCGCAACCGTCGGGGAGCGTGAGGGGCGTCGGCGGAACACCGTGGCATCGAAGATTTCCGCAGCAAATTACACAACCTCTTGCGCCGGAGCAGCCTATGCGCTTCCGGCATCGAACGCCCGCATCAGCCAGTCGATGAACACGCGGACCCGTGGCGATAAGCTGCCGGTTGCGCGGATAGAGCAACGAGACCGGCGTCGGCGAGGGCGGACAGTCCGGTAGTACAGCGACAAGCGTCCCTCGTTTCAGATCGTCCTCGATGTGATACCGCGGCACCTGAATCAATCCCAGACCGAGGCGCGCCGCGGCGACCAGGCTCTCGGCGCCGTTGACTGAAACCGTCGTGCGCAACGTCACCTCGCGCACGGTGCCATCGACGACGAACTCAAGTGGAAGCAGAGCCCCGGCTCCTGACGAATGGAAGCCGACCATGATGTGACCATCGAGGGCATCAACGCTCGCGGGCTGACCGAAGCGATCAATGTAAGCAGGTCCGGCGCAGGTGATCTCCTCAAGCATTGCAACGCGGCGCGCGATCATGTCGCTGTCTTGGAGATCGCCGACGCGCAGTACGCAATCGATTCCTTCGCGGATCAGATCGACCAGCCGATCGCCCTCGCTCATGTAGAGTTCGATGCCGGGATATTCGGCGAGGAAGTCCGGCAGGCGCGGCATCACAAAATGACGCGCGAGCGTGCCGTGAACATCCACGCGCAGCAGTCCCTTCGGTTTGGCGCCGCCGAAGGCGGCCTCAGCCTCCTCGACGTCGGCGATCAGCGACAGGCAGCGCCGGTGATAGGCCTCGCCGTCCAGCGTGGGATTGACCTGCCGTGTGGTCCGCTCCAGCAGCCGTACGCCGAGACGCGCTTCAAGCTGCTTGACCGCATCGGTCACCGTCGAGCGCGGCAGGCCGAGATCCTCCGCCGCCAGCGTGAAGCTGCGCCGCTCCACCACCCGCGTGAACACCCGCATCGCATCGAATCGGTCCATTTTTATTGTTCGCCTTTGGCGGATTGTGATGCCGGATAATGCCTGATTATCCGGGAAATGAAAGGACGTAGCTTTCCTCCCATCAGACGCGGACTTGGCCGCGAAACCATGAGGAGACTGAAAATGATAAATAAATCCAACAAGGTAGCAATCGTGACGGGCGCCTCCCGCGGCATTGGCGCCGCGGTGGCGGAGCGGCTCGCCGCGGACGGCTTCACCGTCGTCGTCAACTACTCCGGCGATGCCAAATCGGCCGAGGTGCTGGCTCGCAAGATCGAAGGCAAGGGAGGCCGTGCGCTGACCGCCAAAGCGGACGTCAGCGACGCTAGGTCGGTGCGCGGCATGTTCGACGCGGCCGAAGCGGCATTCGGCGGCGTCGATGTGCTGGTGAGCAATGCTGGCATCATGAAGCTGGCAAAAATTTCCGACAGCGACGATGCGCTGTTCGACCAGCAGATCGCGGTCAATCTCAAGGGTACGTTCAATGCGCTGCGCGAAGCCGCGAAGCGGCTGCGCGACGGCGGACGGATCGTCAATTTCTCGACCAGCGTCGTTGGCACCAAGCTGGAGACCTACGGCGTTTATGCCGCCACCAAATCGGCGGTCGAAACCATGACGGCGATTCTATCGAAGGAGCTGCGCGGGCGCGGCATCACGGTCAATGCGGTGGCGCCCGGCCCCACAGCGACCGATCTGTTCCTCAACGGCAAATCGCAGGAGCTAGTCGACCGCATGGCCAAGATGAATCCGCTGGAGCGGCTCGGCACGCCCGAGGATATCGCATCCGCCGTGGCCTTCCTCGTCGGTCCCGACGGCGCATGGATCAACGGTCAGGTGCTGCGCGCCAATGGCGGCATGGTCTGAACCGAACGGACGGTGTCCAGCGCTGTGCGGACATCGCCAACTCCCTTCAACCGTCAATTTTGAAACAACCCATTGCAGAAAAGGATACGTGTCATGAAACAGGTTATCGTCATCACCGGCGCTTCCAGCGGCTTTGGCGCGCTCACCGCCCGTGCACTCGCCCACGCAGGCCACACCGTCTACGCCAGCATGCGCGAGACCACCGGCCGCAACGCCTCGCAAGTCGCCGAGGTCGCGCGCTATGCCGCCGACCACGGCGTCGATCTCAGGACCGTCGAGCTTGACGTCGCCTCCGACAAATCCGCGGAGGCCGGCATCGCGAAAGTCATCGCCGACAATGAGCGCCTGGATGTGGTGATCCACAACGCTGGCCACATGTCGTTCGGTCCGGCGGAAGCGTTCACGCCGGAACAGTTTGCGCAGCTCTACGACATCAACGTGCTTTCGACCCAACGCGTTAACCGGGCGGCATTGCCGCAGTTGCGCAAGCAGGGCCGGGGCCTGGTGGTCTGGGTGTCATCGAGCAGCGCACGTGGCGGCACACCACCTTATTTGTCGCCCTATTTTGCGGCGAAGGCGGCGATGGACTCGCTCGCAGTGTCTTACGCCGGCGAACTGGCGCGCTGGGGCATCGAGACCTCGATTATCGTCCCGGGTGCCTTCACCAAAGGCACCAACCACTTCGCTCATTCCGGCTCGCCCGCCGACAAGGCGCGTGCCGCGGAGTACAATGAGGGGCCTTATGCAGGCCTGCCGGATCAGGCGCTGAAGGGTCTCGCCTCGCTGGAGCCCGCCGATGCCGATGCAGGCACTGTCGCCGAAGCGATCGTTCAGGTGGTCGGCATGCCCTTCGGCAAGCGGCCGTTCCGCACGCACATCGATCCGTCGCAGGACGGCGCGGAAATCGTCAACGGCGTCGCCGACCGCGTCCGCGCGGAAATGTTCCGGCGCATCGGTATCGCGGATCTGCTCTCGCCTCGGATAACTTGCGGCACGCTTAGCACCACGGGCTCTTCGCAGTCGCCGACGCGAGTGTCTGCTCGGTGCCAACCCCTGTGCAACTAATGCATCGCGTCTTCCAAAACTTCATTGACTGCCTATCAGGTGCTTCGGATCCAGACGCCCTTCGCGATGCCATGGCCGAGACTGCCGCCGCGCTCGACCTGTCTTTCTTCGCGTACCTCTCCGTGCCGCATCAGCCACGCGCCGCCCCGCGACTGATATCAAACTACCCTCCGGCCTGGACGACGCATTATCTGCAGAGCCACTACGAGCGCTTTGATCCTGTCATCATTCAGGCGCTTGGTCATCCCGAACCCTTCAAATGGGGTCTTGGGGTCGGATCATTCGCGCCATCCGAAGTGCAGCGGGAGCTGTTCGAGGAGGCCGCGAGGTTTGGCATCCGCTGCGGTTTCACGGTCCCAATTCACGACAATCGCGGCCCGGTGGCTGCGCTGACTTTCGCCGCGAACGAGCAGCGACCGCAGTTCGAACGGTGTATCAAGGAGCACGCGCGCGTACTTCAGCTTATGGCGATGTATTTCCATGCGCATGCCCGCCGGAAGCTTATTCCCGATCGTGTAGTCGATGGTGTGGCTTTGTCGCCCCGTGAATTCGAGTGTCTCGAATGGGCTACTCAGGGCAAATCCGCCTGGGAGATCGGACGCATTCTCGGCATTTCACGCCGTACGGCCGCCTTCCATCTGGACAATGCCAAGGCGAAGCTTGGCGTTCACTCGATCTGCCAAGCGGTTGCCCGGCTAATCGCCTCCAAATCGATGATGCCGTGATTCAGACTGCGACGCTACCCTGTGCTTCTGCACAGGATGTGGCGACACGACAATTTGCCTCCAATGCCGAAAGCACGGCAATCGAGGAGGCGATGATGATGCAGCTGATTACCGCTGATTTCTACGGTAGCTTCGTTGGCGAGATTGCTGAGATGCATCGTCTGCGGTACCGCGTGTTCAAAGGAAGGCTCGACTGGGACGTCCAAGTCAGCGGTGATATGGAGATCGACGAATTCGACGCATTCCATCCTGCCTATCTGCTACTGCGAGCAAGCGATGGACGTGTTGAGGGCTGCGTACGTCTCCTTCCGTCCACCGGCCCCACCATGCTGCGCGACACTTTCCCAATCCTGTTGGACGGAGCAACCGCTCCCTGCAGCCCGACCATCTGGGAGAGCAGCCGCTTCGCGCTTGATATTCAGGCTGACGCGCCGAAGGTTAATCACGGCCTTGCGAGTGCAACTTACGAGCTTTTCGCCGGCATGATCGAGTTCGGCCTGTCGCGACAACTCAACGAAATCGTCACAGTCACCGATGCACGAATGGAACGGATCTTGCGACGTGCGGGATGGCCTTTGCGGCGGATCGGCAAGCCTCACGCGCTTGGCAACACCTTAGCGGTCGCAGGCTTTCTCGAGGTTTCGATGAATAGCCTTCGGCGTGTCTGCAGTGCCGGTGGCTTACAAGGACCGGTACTCTGGGCACCGGTCGCGCTCGCCGCCGCTTAGGAAGAAGCCAGCAACAACAATAACGCCCTTGGCGAGGCTGCTCACCAATGAGGAGCAGCCTGATCGTCGCCATACTTCGCGTCGCATCCGCACTCGATTTGGGCCGCAATCCTGAACTGTACGATGGAGTGGTCGAGCATGGATCACGATTCCAAATCGAGGGATACGGCTCTTCGTAGCCGAGCATCTGCTGTTGATCTGGCGCATCTGCGATATGCCGTGGCGGCCGCGGATCACGGAAGCTTTCGACAGGCAGCCGAGGCCTTGCTCGTTCGGCAATCCACACTTAGCCGCTGCATTCGTCAGCTCGAGCACTCGGTTCGCATGATCGTCTTTGGACGATCAAGCGGCGGGGTCGAGACGACGCCGGCTGGTCGCGCGAGGTCATGAGATGCGGCGTGTTGTCACTGGCTTGCGAAATGTACACAACGCGAGATCGCCTGACGCCGTGACACTGTCCCCATTGGGTTCGCGTATTCCGCTTGTTTCACTGATTCATGCGTTGGCGGTCGCGGAGCATTTGAACTTTCGTCATGCCGCGTCCGCTTTGGGCGTGAGTCAATCCTCCGTCAGCACGCGGATCAAACAACTCGAACAGGATCTTGGCACACTCCTGTTCGAGCGG
>Ga0137404_10000997_pt1 | contig 18507 bp, 9 predicted proteins | sample CZOMad2_1_16fung_FD_108285 | JGI IMG/M metagenome (GOLD analysis project Ga0137404, IMG submission 108285) | Vadose zone soil fungal communities from Angelo Coast Range Reserve, California, USA - CZOMad2_1_16fungal (Illumina Assembly) | ecosystem: Environmental > Terrestrial > Soil > Vadose zone...
CGCCGTAGCGGAATATGCTTCACGAGGTAGGCAAGCTCCCATGCGCAGCTCCTGTTGTCAGAAGTAAAGCCTCGCAAGTCCATGAGCACGGCGGCCGCATCCTGAGTCAGATGGATGAAGGCTCGCTGCCAGATGTTTTCATAACAGTAGACGCCGTTCACCGGGTACCGCGCGTCCCCTTCGACCTCCGACCGCAGATCGAGCAGCCGATTGTCGACCTCTTCATCTGTCTTGAGGAATTGATCGGCGCCGCGGCGCAACAGAAAGGCTTCCAGCGTACTTGAGCGAAGAGTCCGCGAGGCAACGTCGCTGCGCCCAAGGATGTCGACCGCGCCAATCCTGCGCCAGGTGTCGTCCAGAGCGTCGAGAAGGTATTCAGGTTCGTCCGCTCTCCCGAAGACTCGCAGTAGCAAAAGCCGCTTCGGCGCCCGGCTTGGACGCCGCGAACGAATTCGCCACAACAGCGTGTGCAAAACGGCGAGATGGAGCGCAAGGGTGGCTACACAACCCAAGAACAACAATCCAAAGTCGCTGAGCACTCTGTTGACACTCAAGAACCAGGCAGAGACCAGGAGGCAGAGAGTCTGGTAGGTCCAGCAAAGATGCGCATCGAGGATTTCGGGCGTCAGCCAACGTCCCTGCTCTTGAAGCCACACAAGAGCTTTGAAGACCGCCCAGACGAAAAGCACCCCCAAGACGCTCCCGGCGGTGCCGGACAAGATCGCCAGAACCAAAGGCGCCCCGTGGAGAGGCATTCTGTACCCAACAATAGCAACCACAGCCACAGCCAGAGTCGCCAGCCCGAACACTCGCCCGGACCGGGGCAGCAGCCTCAACAGCTTGCCGGCCAGAATCACGCCGAGCACAAGGTTGGCAAGACCGGCTAGGATCAACCAAGGCCGTTCGCTGGCTGCATCAACGAATGCTTGACCAGGGTCTGACATGATCAAATAGAACGGAACCATTCCCACCCCGATGTAGAGGAGGCTGGCGGCCAGTAAGGCGAGGAATGGTTGCATTCGGCGTGCGAGCAAGAAATACAGACCGGCCAAGGGGCAGATGATGAAGAGGCCGATGGGAGTATCGAGAAAGCTAAGCGGCCCGTTGGGGGGCTTGATGAGAACGGCAAACAGCCCCAGTATTCTCTTCGGTCCCTTGACGAGAAGAGCTAGAAGGCTGCCGATCAACGAATACGCCAGGAAGGTCGACAGGCGCTGACGAAGCGACATCCTGATAAACCAGGTGACAACCACGATCTGTGATGCCAGGATGAGGTATGAGATGATGAGCACCGTAAGGCGCCACTGCTTTGCGGCCGCCTGCATGAGGAAGGCGGTCGAAAGCGCTGCGTAGGCGAGCGCCGCGACCAAATAGGCGAAATGGACGCCCGTCGTCACATCACGAGCGTCCTTGAGGACCTGATCCGCCGCCGGGCCGAGGTCTGCGCTCGCGTCCGCTGGTATCAAGCGCAGTTGCGATCCCATATCGTCAGACTGGGGCTCCGTGGCAGGTTCCGGACCAGGCGCATGATGCTCCCTCCGGAGGAGGTCGCGCCGGTAGGCCCACCCCATGAGACTGGCGGCCGCGGCCAGCAAGAGCGGAACGGCTGAAAACACCAAGAGTACGACAAGATTGAAATATGCGGTTTTCTCGGCTGGAGCAGCCATCGTACTCAGCACAGACCAGTCTCCTTAAGAAGCGGCCCCTCTACCCTGAGAGGCCGAAAATGATGCGATCCCTCTCGAACGGACGGGAGAGCGCTCTCTGTCGAGGCTCTGAACGAGCGTGGTGGAACTGAGCCTCCGCACGATGGATGCACATGACAGAAACGCGGACGTGGTTCAAAAGACCAGGCGCACACCGACCTCGAAGTGCCGCGGCTGCGTGAAACCGGTTGCTCCGCCCCACGGAATGGACTCACCGCAGCCGAGGGCGTTCTCACAGACGCTTGTGACCTGCTCGGTGCCAAGGAGGTTGAGGACGCTGCCGATCACTTCGCCCTGGACGGGGCCGACCAGAAAGCCCTTGCGGACCTCCAGGCTCACGTTGAATGTGCTGGTGGCGCGGAAGTCGCCGCGGGGTGCCAGGTACTGGACGTCGCCGAGAGCCGGCGTCACCTTGCTGTATGGAAATGGTGAGGAATAGTCGCTCTGGATGCCCAAGCTCCAGTTGAGCGGCAGGCGAACGAAGCCGTCCACCCGCACACGATGCCTGCGGTCATCGGAGAGATAGCCGTAGCGATTCACGAAGAGGGTCGGGAAGGCATCGAAGTCGTGGCCGGCATTCTGGGTGTACTCGATACTGCCGCGCGACTTGGAATACACGTAAGAGGCTTTGACCTGAAGCCACTTGTTCAGATGGCTGTTCAAGGTCAGGAGCACTCCCTGATAGTCGCGCTTTGCGGCTGGCAGATCGGCGACTTCGAAAGTCGGGCAGTTGCTCTCGCTCGGATCGACGGTTGGGTTTGGGACGTTCTCAGCGCAAGTGTCCTCGAAGATGTGATTGGTCCTCTTGTGGATATAGGAAAGCTCCACTGCAGTCTGATTGAAGATCTGGCGCTCAAGAGCGATGGTGTACTCGGTAGTGGTCATCGGCTTCAGGCCGGGCTGGATGACCTCAGGGGTGGTATTGAGCTCGTTGAACTTGAAGTAGCCCAGCGGATCGCGACGAAGCGGGTCGTTCTGGAGATAGCCGGCCGGGCCGAACGGGCCGCCCGCCGCACAGGCGGCTGCGCTCGAAAAAAAGACCGAGCATGGAGCATACAAGAGAACCGGTGCATTGTGAGTGCGCGTAAGGGACGGCAGGGTAAGCCCGTTCGGAGACATGAAGAGGCCGTAGCTACCGCGCAGCACCGTCTTAGCGTCGCCGGTGAGGTCGATCGCAAAACCGAGGCGCGGCTGAAGAGAATGCTGATTGGAGATCTGCACGCGGGCGTCGTTCTTGAACTTGACCTGGTCGTAGCGCAAGCCGAGTTGGAGGGTGATCGTCGGCAGTGGCTGCCAGGCATCTTGCAAAAAGATGGAGTCGAGGACGCCCGTGAAATGCGCGAAGTCGAGCGGCTCTTGGAGCAGCAGGACGGCATTTGGATCGATCGGCCCGTTGAAGTCCTGGTAGAAAGCACCGCCGGAGAAGTTGTTCTTCGCGAGAAGGCGCATGTTGCTTTGGCTGGCGCCGAGCTTGAATTCGTGGCTGCCAAGAGCCTGATCGACGAAATCGGTGAGACTGGCCTGCAACTCGTCGCGGTTGCGCTGCGAGAACTGGGCGTTGAAGTAGTTGTTCGACGAAATGCCGGTCAATGGGTCGGTAATCCCTGGGGCGTCGAGATTGCCCGACTGCGGAAACTGGTCTAGCTTGCTGCGCTTGACGCCGCCCTGAAGCTGGAGGAGAAGCTGCGAGCTTGGCGACCCGGACACCTCCGCCTGGTAGATTGAGCCTCCTTGCCGCTGCTGCGCTGCCGCTACCGGTTCGACGCCCAGGCCGGCGTTGAAGTTGTCGATCTGGGCCGGGTCGGAGGAGTACTTGGCGACCCCGTGCCAGCTTGGGTCAATCTGGAAGCTGACCTTGATGAAAGAGTCTGTGCCCCTGAAATCCGAGGTCAAGGTCGAGCTAGACGGCGTTGATTTGCTGTCGATCGACTCAAAGGAGGCAAAGAACCAAATCTTGTCGTGCAGGATCGGCCCGCCCAAAGTGGCGGCCGGCTTCAGGAACTCAGTCTTGTTCGCGTCGCGATTGAAGTGCGCTCCGTTCTCATTGAACTGGTTGTTGTTGTAGCGGGCGTCGAGGGTGCCGGAAAACTGGTTGCCGCCTGACTTGGTGACGATATTGACAACTCCTCCCGTCGCGCGTCCGAATTCTGCGGCGAAGCCGGCAGTCTGAACCGAACTCTCCGCGATCGCGTCGAAATTGAAATTGGCTCCGAAGGTCTGGGTCACCGGATCGGTAGTGTCGATGCCATCGATATAATAAGCGTTTTCGCTCACCGTCGAGCCGAAGACACGAGGGTCTCCGGCACCGCCGTCTGCGCCTGGGGTCCTGCCGATGGCCAATTGGTAGGTCCGACCCTGCGAACCGATCGCGGTATGGTCGAGGTAATCGGCGGAGAAGACTGTGCTGATCCCGATTCGCGTGACATCCACCACGGGCAGGTCGCTGGTGACGGTAATTGACTCGACAAACGGGCCGTCCTCCAGCTTGGGGAGTACCTCGACTGCACGGCCCACAGAAACCTCGACTCCCTTCATATCCTGGGACTTGAAGCCAGACAGCTCGAAACGGATGTCATAGTAGCCTGGGGCGAGTTGGGTGAAGGAGAAGCTGCCGTCAGATCCCGTCTGGGTCGCTCTAGGACCGCCGATGAGCGAAGACGAGGATATCGAGACTGCCACACCGGCCAATACCATTCCGTGGTCGCTCCTCACAGTACCGGTCACGCGGCCAGTCGTCACTTGAGCTGAGGCCATCGGAACGGCTAGCAGCGAGAACGCAACGAGGGAACTCAGAAGACGCCATGCTCTCATGGGTTCGTGCCTCCCTTTCTCAGGCTGTTTGTTAGCTCACATCCGTCGAGCGTTCGGTAGATGTGGATGCGCCCTCAGGCATGACCCGGCCAAGGGCGTAGGCGCCGGCTGTTGTGCTCGCACCCTAATAGCATACTCGCGAGAGGTGCGAAGGTGCATGAGGGTGTCGTGATCCTTTTGGCCGACAGCGCGAAGGGTCACGGGGCTGGCCTCCGCGTCGACATCGTAGTACACGCGGTACTCCCGGAGTCATATACACACGCCCTTCTGGGGCGGACTGATCCGACCCACGGAAGGGCCTTGTGGAGGCCGTCTCGCAGGGTCCGAGATGCCTGTGGTCCTGGCGGCGTTGGAGACGCCCTGGCGCCTGGGGTCGAGGAAAGGTCTGTGGTAGCGGCTGGGCGTCTCTACTCGATCTCGCGGCCGACAGGGGAGGATCGCGGCGAAAACGTCCCTGGAGCGCCCCCGCCGCCTCTCGACGGCGGTCCGGGACAGGCAACCGGACACCCACCGCCCCTCTTCGGACGCTAGACGGCTCCGATCCGGACGCTAAGAGCGTCCATCCGGACGCTACGGCGACTGTCTGGACGCGAAACAGGTCATTTTGGACGCGAAGCAGCTCCGTTTGGACTCCAAACTGTACCCTCTGGAGTCCGGACAGAGCTGTTTAGCGTCCGGAAAGAACTCTTTGGAGTCCGGAACGTTCAGCGTGGAGTCCGGAAGGTTCTGTTCGGAGTCCGAGCGGAACCATCCGGAGTCCAGTAAGAACTGTTTAGAGTCCAAAGCGAGCAGCTTGGCGTCCGAATGGACCTACGTAGCGTCCAAAAGGAGGCTCTAGCGTCCGAATTGGAGCCCCGTAGCGTCCAGAAAGGGGGTTTAGCGTCCAGTCCGGGGGAAATTGGAGTCCGGATGCGTCTGGCGTCCGGCCGGACTCTAGACTCGGCCTTCCGACAGGGGGGAGGAGCGACCGCCGGGTGCCCTTTGCGCCCCCGCCTCCTTCCCGATAGAATCGGGCGACCCCGGGACCGGTCGGTTTCGGGGTCCCTGACAATGGACGCAGCACGGCCTAGGGGCATCCATGCCTGAGAGTGAGATCGCCAGCGCCCTTCGTATCCGTCCGGTCGACGAGCTGGACATCGACGCCATCGTCGCCATCGACGAGAAGATCGGCGGCCGGTACCGGCCGGAAGTTTGGGAACGGCGCATCGGTTACTACCTGCGGCGGGACCCCGAGGCTTCGGTGGTGGCGGAGAACGCGGGACGGGTCGTCGGCTTCATGCTCGGCGAGGTCCGCTCCGGGGAGTTCGGGCTCGAGGAGCCGACCGGCTGGATCGAGGTGCTGGGCGTCGATCCCGACCACCGCGGCCAGGCGATCGGCCGGCGGATGGCTGAGGCGATGCTCGAATACTTCAAAGGCCAGGGAGCGACCTCCGTGCGCACCCTGGTAGATGAGGGGATGGGGGAGATCGCCGGCTTCTTCACCTCTCTGGGCTTCGCGCCCTCGCCCCTGCGCCCGTTCGCCCGGCCCCTGTGACCGAGGAGAAGAGGATGAACGCCAGAACCACCTACCTGCCCGATCGGTTCCACGCGGCCGTGGAGCGGTGGCGGGATACGTATTTGCAGGACTACGACTTCCTGATGGACAACTGGGAGAAGCACTTCCCCCACGAGCCCCGCTTCGAGCTCTGCGCCTTCCGCGAGCTGGGCATGTGCACCGAGATCGAGTGCGGCGAGTTCAAGGGGAAGCCGAAGTACCAGCGCGCCTCCGAGATGCACCCGGAGCAGGCCGGGCACCTCCTGGGCGCCATCAAGGCCCAGGCCTCGACCGAGTTCGGCTCCATCCAGCAGCACCGCCTGACTCTCGCCCGCGCCCAGGAAGAGGAGGAGCAGTTCTGGATCCTCCGCATGATGGCCGAGGAGCTGCGCCACGGCTACCAGATGCTCCATCTCCTCGCCGAGGACGACTGGAGCTCGGTTTCCAAGGATTCGGGCGCCGACATGGTCGAGGAGATCCTCTCGATGACCACCGGCTCCCACCTCCTGGGGGCGTTCAACATCGATTTCGACTCCTTCGTCGACAACGTCGTCTTCTGCGCCCTGATCGACCGGGTGGGGAAGTACCAGCTGACCCTCCAGCGCTCCTCCGCCTACCAGCCCATGGCCGAGAGCATGCCGAAGATGCTCCGCGAGGAGGCCTTCCATCTGGCGGCCGGGGTGGTCCCCATGCGCCGCTGGGTGCAGGAGGCGGCCAAGGACGAGGTCTACGTGACGATGGACATGCTGCAGCGGGCGCTCAACAAGTGGCTCCCGCGGGGGCTCGAGATGTTCGGCGACGAGCGCGGCGGCGGCACCAACGTCCGCTATGGCCTGAAGCCGATGAAGAACGCCGAGGCGCAGAACCTCTACTATGAGGAGGTCGGCAAGGTGGTGCGCGACCTGAACCTGCGCTACCTGCGCGCCCGCCTCCCCAACCTGGGGCGGGACGAGGCCGAGACCCTCCTCGACCAGGTCCTCGCCGACCGCGAGACCCGCCAGGGCATCCGCTGCGAGGACCTCCTCCACATGCCGCACCCCGAGTTCTTCCGCCGCCGCGGCGTTCCCGCCTTCAAGAGGGTGGGGGCCGCGGGCGAGACCTTCACCGACTTCGCCGAGTATCGGCGGCACCTGGCCGCCCACCTCCCCGAGTCCTACCTCGCCAGCCGCGACTTCAAGGACTACGCCGAGGCGCTGGGGCAGGTCCAGCGGGGCGAGATGGACGTCGCCGCGGCGACCAGCCGGATGCCGGCCCTGCGCCGGGTCGGCGGGGCCTGCTCCTGCTCGAAGGCGGTGCGCTGGGTGGTCGACGCGCCGCGGGGCGTCGTCGGGGCCGGGGCCGTCGAAGCCCCCCGAGTCACGGCCGTCCAGGCGCATTGACCGGGAACCCGAGCCAGCGTACGTTCGAACCGATCGCCCACTGACCTGACGAGGGCCCGCGATGAGCGCGTTCAATCGCCTGCTGGTGACCACCCTGCCGCTCGTGCCCAAGGCCATCGTCGGCCGGGTCGCCTCCCGCTACGTGGCGGGGGAGACGCTCGACGACGCTCTGGCGACGGTGCGGAAGCTGAACGCCCAGGGGGCGATGGCGACCGTCGACGTCCTGGGGGAGGAGGTCGCCGAGCGCGAGAAGGCCGCGGCCGCGGTCGAGGAGTATGTCCGGCTGTTCGCCGCCATCGACCGCGAGAAGCTCGATGCCAACGTCTCGATCAAGCTCACCCTCCTGGGATTGAAGATCGACGAGGGCTTCTGCCGCGACAACGTCGACCGCATCGCCGCCGCCGCCGCCAGCCATGGCAACTTCGTGCGGATCGACATGGAGGACCACACGACGACCGATCCCACCCTCCGCATCTACCAGGAGCTGCAGGCGCGCCACGGCAACCTGGGGGTCGTGCTCCAGGCCTACATGCGCCGCACCCTGGCCGACATCGAGGCGCTGCCGAAAGAAAAGGCGAGCGTGCGGTTATGCAAAGGAATCTATGTCGAACCACGAGACATTGCCTGGAAGGGCTATGAGACGGTGCGGGCGAACTACGTCCAGGCGCTCCAGAAGCTGATCCGGAACGGGGTCTACCCGGCGATCGCCACCCACGACGAGTACCTGGTCTGCCGGGCGGTGGGGCTGATCGAGGAGCACCGCCTGCCGCGCGAGGCCTACGAGTTCCAGATGCTCCTCGGGGTGGACGAGCCGCTGCGCCGCATCCTGATCGCCGCCGGGCACCGGCTGCGCGTCTACGTCCCCTACGGCCGCGACTGGTATCCGTACTCGATGCGCCGCCTGCGCGAGAACCCCGAGGTCGCCCGGCACGTGCTGCGCGCCGTCCTCGCCCGGCGGTGAAACCCCTATGCTAGAATGAGGAAAATCCTCAAACCCGATCGAACGATTCCCGGGGTGGTGTCGAGCCAGACCGCAAGCTTCCATGGAAGATCAGAATCAGCGCGAACGGCGGTTCCCCCGCGACTCCGACACCGACAGCATCGAGCTGGCGGCGCTCCATGACAGCGGGCTGACCCAGACTTTCGAGAGCGCCAACCTGGAGCGCGGCGGCACCGGGTATGGCGAGGCCGAGGTCGAGGCCGACATCATCCTCATCGCCCACCCCGACAGCCAGCGGCTGGGCTCGCGCTACCGCCTTTCGCCGGGCTCGAACCTGGAGATCGGACGCTCGGCGGCGGTGGGGATCAGCCTGCCCGAGGTGAAGTCGATCTCGCGCAAGCACGCCCGCCTGCGCTACATGGGGCGCCACGTCACCATCGAGGACCTGGGGAGCACCAACGGCACCTACGTCAACGGCGTGCCGGTCAAGGGGCGGGCGACGCTCAAGAGCGGCGACCGCTTCCAGACCGCCGCCGTCCACTTCAAGTTCCTCCACGAGCAGGACGTCGAGAACGCCTACCACCTGGCGATCTACGAGCTGGTGGCGAAGGACGGGCTGACCGAGATCTACAACAAGCGCAAGTTCGACGAGGAGTTCCAGCGCGAGCTGTCGCGCGCCGTCCGCCACCGCCGGCCGCTGGCGCTCATCATGTTCGACTTGGACGACTTCAAGCGGATCAACGACACCTATGGCCACCTCTGCGGCGATTTCGTGTTGAAGCAGGTGGCCCAGGCAGCGCGCGACCTGGTGCGCCCCGAGCAGGTGTTCGCGCGGGTAGGGGGCGACGAGTTCGTCATCCTGGCGCCGGAGACCAACGGCGCCGGGGCGGAGGCGCTGGCGCAGAAGATCCGCGAGCGCATCCTGTCGCTCAACTACCACTACGGCGAGGTCCCGATCGCCATCACCTGCTCGTTCGGGGTGGCCGAGCTGGGTCCCGAGATGACGACCCCCGAGGAGCTCTACCAGGCGACCGACCACGCCCTCTTCCAGGGCAAGCGCGGCGGCCGGAACCGGGTGGCGATGAAGGCCGGGGTGGATCCGGTGGAGCAGGAACGGTAGGGGGGAGGGCCTTACTCCCCCCCGCCCCCTACCCGCCGTTCCCCAGGAGGTACCGGCGAATGAACTCGATCACCACCTCCCGCAGGTAGTCGGTGTTCTCCTTCTTCTGGAAGCCGTGCCCCTCGTTCTTCCCCAACACGTACCAGACGGGGACCCCCTTGCCCTCGACCGCGGCGACGATCTGGTTGGATTCGGAGATCGGCACCCGCGGGTCGTTCGCCCCGCCGACGACGAGGAGCGGCTTGGTGATGCGGTCGGCGTGGGCGGAAGGGGCGATGGTCAGGAGGAAGGCGCGCATCTTGGGGTCGCGTTCGTCGCCGTACTCGACCCGCCGGAGGTCGCGCCGGTACTCCTGGGTGTGCTCCAGGAAGGTGACGAAGTTGCTGATCCCCACCGCCTCGTAGCCGCAGCGCAGGCGGTCGCTGTAGTGGACCAGGGTGGCGAGCGACATGTAGCCGCCGTAGGAGCCGCCGCCCACCATCACCCGCGAGGCGTCGAGGTCGGGCTGGGTGGCGATCCAGTCCAAGAGGGCACCGATGTCCTTGACCGTGTCCTCCCGCTTCTCGCCGTTGTCGAGCTTCAGATAGGTCTTGCCGTAGCCCGAGGAGCCGCGCACGTTGGGGTAGATGAGGACGATCCCCAGCTCGCTCACCGTGTAGTTGCCGCTCCCCAGAAAGCCCGGCCGGGCCTGCGCCTCGGGGCCGCCGTGGATGTCGACGTAGACCGGACGTTTCCCCGGGAAGCGGTCGGCCGGCGGCCGGTAGACGTAGGCGGGAATGGTGCGCGGGGCGCCCTTCTCCCCGCGGTCGAAGGTGGGGTAGCGGACGAGCTGGGGGAGGGCCAGGCTGGCGGTGGGCAGGCCGCCGGCCTCGCTCGCCGTCCAGCGGGTCAGCTGGTTGCGGTCGGGATCGTAGCTGTAGACGTCCGAGGGCGAGCGCGCCCAGGAGATCTGGAAGGCGACCTCGTGGCCGCCCCGGTGGAAGGTGAGCGCGCCGGCGACCCCCGCCGGCAGCTCGGGGACCGGCCGCGGCGCGCCGGTCGCGGCGTCGACGACGTGGAGCTTCGAGAAGCCGTCCTCATTGGTGAAGAAGGCGAGGAGCGAGCCGTCGTCGGCGAGGTCGAAGTCCTCGACGTCCCAGGGGATGTCGCCGGAGAGCACGGTCGCCTTGCCGCCTGCGAGCTCGAGGCGGACCAGGCGGCGGAACTCGCCGTCGCGATCGGAGGTGGTGTAGACGGCGCGGCCGTCCCGGGTCCAGCGGCCACCGCCGTAGGCGATGGTGGGGCCGCCCGCCCGGGGGGGCCGGGACGTGATGTCGTGGACCTGGCCGCTCGCCACGTCCACCCAGTGGAGGTAGGACTCGTTGGCCGAGATGCCCTCTTCAAGCAGGAGGCGGTGGTCGTCCGGGCTCCATTCGAGCGGCGCCCAGTTTCCGGCAAGCTCCGCCACCCGGCGCTCACCTCCGGCGGCTCCCGAGGCGTCGGGGTCGATCACGTAGAGGTCGGAGTCGCGGCCGTTCCGGGCGTTGCTGGAGTAGGCGAGGAGCTTGCCGTCGTGCGACCACAGCGGCTCCAGGTAGCGGTGGGTGCCGTCGGAGAGCCGCCGGCTGCGGCCGGTCGTGCGGTCGAGGAGGTAGAGCTGGAAGTTCTCGCTGCCCCCGACGTCCGAGCCGAAGACCACCTGGTCGGGGTGGCCCGGCCGGTAGCGGCCGGCGTCGACCCGCTCCTTGAAGAAGGTGATCTGGGTGCGCGCTCCCATCGGCATCGCCACCTCGTGCAGCTGGACGGTGTTGGCGAAACGGGTGCGCAGGAGGAGCCGGCGCTCGGTCGGGTGCCAGTCGGCGAAGGTCGCGGCGCGGGTGTTCTCGTAGGGCTCCAGGTCGGCGATCGGCTGGAGCGGGGGGACGTTCTGGACCGCCAGGCCCTCCGGCACCGGAACGGCACCGGTGCCGGCGGGGGCCGGGTGGGCCGTCTGGGCCGTCTGGGCCAGGAGCGGGCCGGTGAGAACGGTCAGGAGCAGCAGCGAAAGGGCGGTTCTTCGGTTCATGGGATCTCCGGAAGCTCGCCGCGGCCTCCACGGCGCCGCGGGATCGACGCGGGGTAGGATATCCTGTCTCCGCCTCTGGTAGACTCTGCCCGGACCGACTCCCTGCCCTCCCACGTGCTTCGCGAGCTCCACGTCAAGAACCTCGCCGTCCTGGCCGCCGCGGCGGTCGAGTTTGGACCGGGCCTGAACATCCTCTCCGGCGAGACCGGGGCGGGCAAGTCGATCGTCGTCGACTCCCTGGCTCTCCTCGCCGGCGTGCGGGCGACCACCGACCTGATCCGCACCGGGGCCGACACCCTGACCGTCTCCGGCGTCTTCGCGGTCCCCGGCAGCGCCCTCCAGGGGATGTTGGAGGAGGCCGGGATTGAAATGGAGGGGGACGAGGTCCTCGTCCGGCGCGAGATCGCGCGGAGCGGCCGCAACCGGGTGTTCGTCAACGACCAGCCGGCCACCCTCCGCCTCCTCGCCGAGCTCGCCCCCGCCCTGCTGCGCATCCACGGCCAGCGCGAGGAGCTGGGCCTCGTCGACCCCGAGCTGCAGCGGGTCTGGTTGGACAAGAGCGGCGGCGCCGAGGCCGAGCGCCTGGCCGCGGAGGTCGCCGCCGCCTGGGCCGAGCACGGCCGCCTGGCGGCCCGGCTGGAGCTCCTGGCCGGCGGCGAGCGGCTGCGGCACGAGCGGCTGGACCTCCTGCGCTTCCAGGTCGGCGAGATCGACGAGGCGCGCCTGGTCGCCGGCGAGGAGACCGCCCTCTACGCCGAGCGCGGCGTCCTGCGCCACGCCGACGCCATCGCCCGCGCCCTGGGCACCGCCTTCGCCCTGCTCTCCGAGGAGGAGGGGGCGGCGGTCGACCGCCTGGCGCGCAGCCGGACGCTCCTCGCTGAGGTCGAGGCCTGGGAGCCCCAGGCGGCGGAGTGGGGGAGCGAGATCGAGGAGCTGCGCATCCGCGCCGCCGAGGTGGCCCAGGCCCTGGCGCGGAGGGTGGAGGGGCTCCCCGCCGATCCCGCCCGGCTGGACGCCGTCGAGGAGCGCCTGGCGGTGGTCGAGCGGCTCTGTCGCAAGTACGCGCGCAGTACGCCGACCCCCTCCGAGGTGCTGGCGCGGCGGGCCGAGATGGCGGCCGAGCTGGCCGAGTTGGAGGGCGACGGCGACGACCGCGGGGAGCTGGAGGTGCGGGTGGGGGAGGCGCTGGCGCGTTACCGCACGGCGGCCCTCGCCCTCTCCGTCCGGCGGGCCGCCTGGGGGGAGGCGCTGGTCGCTCGCATCGGCGCCGAGCTCAAGGACCTGGGGCTCGGCAAGGCGCGGCTGGCGGTCGCCCTGGAGCGCCGGCACCGGGCCGACAGCCCGCTGACGCTCGCCGGGGAGGAGGACGGCCCCATCGACTTCGGCCCCACGGGGATCGACCAGGTGGTCTTCCTCTTCACCCCCAACCCTGGCGAGGCGCCGCGGCCGCTCGCCCGCATCGCCTCGGGGGGCGAGCTGTCGCGCATCTACCTGGCCCTCCAGCTCGCCGCCCGCGGCGAGGGGCAACTCGACACCGCCGCCACCCTGGTCTTCGACGAGGTCGACGCCGGGATCGGCGGCGCCGAGGCCGCGGCCCTGGGCAAGAAGCTCCAGCGCCTGGCCCGGGGCGGGCAGATCCTCGCCGTCACCCACCTGCCCCAGGTGGCGAGCCACGCCGACCTCCATTTCAAGGTCAGCAAGCGGGTGCGGGAGGGGCGGACCCAGGTGGAGGTCCAGGAGCTTGCCGCCGAGGAGCGGGTGACCGAGGTGGCGCGGATGCTGGCCGGCAAGGAGGTGACCGCCCTCTCCCGGTCGCACGCCGAGGAGCTGATCGCGGGCGCCGCCCGCTCCCGCCGAGACAACCGCCGATGACTCCCGGGGCGGCGCAGGTTCCCGTCTGGCACTGGGGCGACCCGGTCGAGCCGCTCGCCGCCTGCCTGGAGCGCGGCGGCCTCATCGCCATCCCCACCGAGTCGAGCTACGGCCTGGGGGCCGATCCTGGGAACTCTCGGGGGGTGGCAGCCGTTTATCGCCTCAAGGGGCGCTCCGCGGACCAGCCGCTGCCGGTCGTCGTCGCCGATCTCCACCAGCTCCCGGGCTTGGGGATCGCCGCCGATCTCCCTATACTGGAGCGGCTTTCGCAGGGTTGGCCTGGCCCACTCTCGGTGCTGCTGCCGCTCTCCCGGCCGCTGCCGGCGGCCGCGGGGGCGGGCTCGCTCGCCGTCCGCATCCCTGGACATGCCCGGCTGCGCAGCCTCCTGGCCGCTCTCGACCGGCCGCTGACGGCGACGAGCGCCAACCGGAGCGGCGAGGCGCCGATCCTCGATCCCGCCGCCCTTCCGGCGCTGCTCGCTGGCTTTGACGCGGTGGTGATCGACGACGGCCGGCTGCCCGGCGGTCCGCCCTCGACCCTGGTCGAGCCGACCGCGTCCGGGGTGAGGGTGCTGCGGGAGGGGAGCTTCGGGCGGGCGCGCCTGGCGGCGCTGCTCGCTCCCGGGGGGCGGCTCGATGCCTGAAGAAATCGCCGCCCAAGTTTCTCGGTTGTATAGGTTTACGCACCGTCTCGGCGCTCTTGAACGGCGCCGTAGCAGCAGTAGAGGAAATCTCATGAGACCCAGTCGCCTCTCGATCGCGCTCCCGCTCGGCCTGCTGTTGCAAGCGGGCCTCCCTGTTGTCCTCGCGGCGGTACCGGCGGAATCCACGCCGCCGCCCGCTCCCGCCCTCGGCACTCCGGCCCCGGCCTCCCCGGCGCCCTCGGCAGTCGCCGCGGCCCTGCCCACCTTCGGGCTCCAGGAGATTCGCTCCGGCCAGCGGGGCTACGGCCTCTCGGTCTTCACCGGCCGCACGGCGGAGCGCTTCGAGGTCGAGGTCGTCGGGGTGATGCGCAACGTCAACCCGGACAACAGCTACATCCTGGCCCGCCTGACCGGCCACGGGCTGGAGAAGAGCGGCGTCATCGCCGGGATGAGCGGCAGCCCCGTCTTCTTGGACGGCCGGCTCGCCGGGGCGGTGGCGTTCAGCTGGCCGTTCTCCCACGAGGCGATCGCCGGTATCACCCCCATCGAGTCGATGCACCACCTGGGGAAGGCGGGAGCGGTGCCGCTCAACTCGGCGCCCCCCCTGCCGCCGGTCGGGCTCTCCGACCTGCTCGCCGGCCGGGTCCCCCAGGACCTCCTGGTCCGCCAGCTCGCCAATCTGCGGCCCGCGATGGCGGGCGGGGCGGTGCCCAGCGTCCAGTGGTCGACCGCCGGCTTCGGCGAGCGCTCGATGGGGATGCTGCGCGAGGCCCTGGGCGCGGTGGCGCCGGCCGGCCATACGGTGTCCTCCGGGATGTCGGGGGGGAGCGGGGCGAGCGGGATGTCGGGGGCGGGCGGGGGAACGGGAGAGCCGGGAGCGGAATCGCAGATCACCCCCGGCGGCTCGGTGGCCGCGGTGCTCGTCGACGGCGACCTCTCCCTGGCGGCGACCGGCACGGTCACCGACCGCATCGGCGGCCAGGTCTACGCCTTCGGCCATCCCTTCCTCGGCCTCGGGCCGACCGGCGTGCCGATGGCGACTGCCGACGTGCTCACCGTCCTCTCCTCGCAGTACTCGTCGTTCAAGATCGCCAACATCGGCGAGGTGGTCGGCGCCTTCGAGCAGGACCGCCAGGCCGGTATCGCCGGCCGGATCGGGGCCAAGGCGCCGATGGTGCCGATGACCGTGCGGGTCCATGGGCTGGAAAACCGGGAGTTCCACATGCGCCTGGCGAACGTCCCCCAGCTCATGCCCCTCCTCGTCGGCAGCTCGTCTCTGGGGAGCCTCGAATCGGCGAGCTACACCGCCGGCCCGCAGGGAATCGACCTCCAAGCCCACTTCAAGATCGCCGGCCATGGCGACCTCGCCATCGCCCAGAGCTTCGACGGCGACAACGCCGGCGCCGAGACCGCCTCGCACCTCCTGGCCGTCGCCGCCTACCTGGTGCAGAACCCGCTGGAGCGGGTGAAGATCGAGTCGATCGACGTCGACATCTCCCAGGTCAAGGAGCCGCGCGCGGCGACCCTGACCGACGCCCACGCCGACCGCACCGTGGTGCGCCCGGGCGAGCGGGTGAACCTGAGCCTCGACCTCCTGCCCTACCGCGGCCAGCCGGTGCGCCATTCGATGGCGATCGACCTGCCGGCCGATCTGTCCGACGGCAAGTACTCTCTGCTGATCGGCGACGGGGCGAGCGCCGACGCCGCCCGGCTGTCGATCGAGCCGGTCGACCCGGTGAGCTTCGACCAGGCTTTGGCCCTTCTGCGTTCCTTTCACTCGCACCACGAGATCATGGTCCTCGGGGTCCTGGGGAGCCCCGGCCTCTCCGTCGCCGGGGAGGCGATGCCCAACCTGCCGGCCTCGCTGCGCTCCGTCTGGGGGGTGGCCGGCTCGGCGGGGGTCGTGCCGCTGCGCCTCGCCATCGTCCAGACGCTCCGCGAGCCCATGCCCATCCCCGTCGAGGGGCTGGTGCGGGTCGACCTGGACGTGCGGCGCCGCGACGCGCCGGCTGGCGGACCTCCCGGCGGTTCCGGCGGCATCGGCGGTGCGCCGGCGGGGAGCGAGAGTGGGGAGGCGATCCAGTGAGGGGGTGTGAGGAGAGGTCTCTTGCCGGGGGTAGAGACGCCCAGCCGCTACCTCCGGCCTCGCCGGGTCCACGAACGCCAGGGCGTCTCCAGCGTCGAGCGGATCGCAGGCGTCTCCGGCCTGCGGAGACGCCCTGGCGGCGGTGGTTCCGGGGAAGCTCCGGAGGGCGGCTGGGCGTCTCTACGGTCCTCCTCCTGGTCCTGGCGTCCCCGCTGGCCGCCACCCAGGTGAAGATCTTCCGTGCCCAGAGCCAGAGCGCCTTCCTGGCCGGCACCCTCTCCGGGGTGAGCGTCGACTCCCTGGGGCGCATCGAGCTCGCCCCCCGGGCCGAGCGGCTGGCCGCGGTCGCCGAGCCCTTCCTGTTCTCCGCCGCGGTCCGCGCGGGCAGCGGTAAAGACGGCGAGTCGTGGGTGGTGGGGACGGGCAACGCCGGCAAGGTGCTGGCGATCGACCGCCAGGGCAAGGTCGCCGAGCTGTTCGCCGCCCCCGAGCCCGAGGTGTTCGCCCTCTGGGTCGACCCGGACGGCACCGTCTTCGCCGGCACCTCGCCGCGCGGCAAGGTCTACCGCATCCCGCCCGGAGCCGGCGGCAAGGGGGAGATGTACTTCGATCCCGGCGAGACCTACATCTGGGCCCTGGCCCGCGGCAAGGACGGAGCGCTCCTCGTCGCCACCGGCACCCAGGGCAAGCTCTTCCGGGTCGCCGACGACCACGGCAAGGGCAAGGGGACGGTGCTCTACGACAGCGACGACACCCACATCCGCACCTTGGACGTGCTGCCCGACGGCGACCTGCTGCTCGGCACCGCCGGCGAGGGGCTGATCCTCCGCCTCGGCAAGGACGGCCAGGCGCGGACGCTCTACGACGCCAAGCAGCCCGAGGTGGTGGCGCTCGCCACCGCGCCGGACGGCACCAGCTACGCCGCCGTGGTCTCCTCCGAGGCCAGCCTGACCGAGCCGGCGAAGCCGGCCGCCGCCCGCCCGGCCCCGGGCGCCGGCGGCAAGAAGGGTGGGGGAGGGAGCCAGCCGACGGTGACGGTGACCGTCGAGGGGGAGGGCGCCGAGGCGGCGCCGGCCGCGGGCCGCAAGGACACCGGGCCGAAGAGCGAGATCGTTCGCATCTCGCCCTCCGGGGTGGTCGAGAAGGTCTGGTCGTTCAATGACGAGACCGTCTACTCGCTCCTCTGGCAGGGCGGCTCGCTGTGGGTGGGGACGGGGCTCGAAGGCAAGCTCTACCGCTACGAGAACAACCAGATGCTGCTCGAAAAGGCGGTCGACGAGCGCCAGATCATGGCTCTCCTGCCCGGCGCGGCCGGCCCGGCGTTCGCCACCACCAATGGCGGCGCCCTCTACCGGATCACCGCCGGTCGCGAGGAGAAGGGGACCTACACCAGTCCGCCCCTGGACGCCGGCCAGGTCGCCCGTTTCGGCGCCTTCCGCTGGCGCGGCGACTCCCCCGAGGGGAGCGCCGTCCACCTCTCCTTTCGGAGCGGGGTAAGCGCCGAGCCCGACAAGACCTGGTCCAACTGGACCACGCCCAAGGAAGGGGACGAGGTCTCGCTCTCCGACCTGCCGCGCGGCCGCTACGTCGAATGGCGGGCCGAGCTGCAGGCGGGGAAGGGGGGCTCGCCCCGCCTCTACGAGACCGAGCTTTCCTATCGCCAGGAGAACCTGGCGCCGCACGTCGACGGCCTGACGGTCCTCGAGCCCGGGCAGATCCTGGTGCCGGCCAACTTCAATCCCAGCAACCAGGTCTTCGAGCCGGCTCACCCCAACCGCGAGGGGATCTTCACCACCCTGGAGCCCGCCAACCCGGACGAGGGAGGGCGGGTCAAGCCGCTGTGGAAGAAGGGCTACCGGGCCCTGCGCTGGGCCGCCTCCGACCCCAACGACGACAAGCTCGTTTACTCGCTCTGGTTCCGCCCTGCCGAGCGCGCCCGGGAGTCGACCGAGTGGATGAAGGTGGCCGACAACCTGGACGAGGACCGATACAACTTCGACGCCACCGTCCTCCCCGACGGCATCTACCGGTTCCGCCTGGTGGTCTCCGACCGCAAGTCGAACGACCCCGCCGAAGCGAAGACTGCCGAGCAGGTGAGCGAGCCGGTGGTGATCGACCAGGCGCCGCCGGTCCTCTCCCAGGCCGAGGTGGTGGACGGCGTGCTCCACGTCGCGGTCCAGGACGCTCTGTCGCCCATCCGCGAGGCGGTGGCGAGCGTCAACGCGGCCGACTGGAAGCCGGTCCAGGTGGCCGACGGCCTCCTGGACGGCAAGACCGAGCGGCTGCTCCTCGATCCGGCGCCCAAGGGGGGGTTGCTGCTGCTGCGGGTGACCGACGCGGCTTACAATGTGGTGACTTTCGATCTGTCGAA
>Ga0137404_10001000_pt1 | contig 18487 bp, 8 predicted proteins | sample CZOMad2_1_16fung_FD_108285 | JGI IMG/M metagenome (GOLD analysis project Ga0137404, IMG submission 108285) | Vadose zone soil fungal communities from Angelo Coast Range Reserve, California, USA - CZOMad2_1_16fungal (Illumina Assembly) | ecosystem: Environmental > Terrestrial > Soil > Vadose zone...
GCTGTTGACACAGGGTAGCCTCGTGAACCAGGCCAGGTCCAACCGTCATTCCGAACAGTACTACCACGTTCACTCGTTGCTGGCGTTGAGTCTTTTCTTGGTGTGGGCGGGGCCATCGCTGGCCCAGCGTCCGGCGCCGACAACCGGGCCGGGCGTGGTAACGGATCCCAATAATATTACCAACATGGCTTTGATGCCGGTGAGCATCACCGTGAACGTGCGCGAAGCCAACGGGATGCTCCTGGAAGAACACGCGTTCGTGAAGCTTTCCTCGCAAGCACGGAAGTACAGCCAGACCTTGGCGACGCAGGATAATTCCTCCGCCACGTTCATCGATGTGAGTCGCGGCGACTACGATATCGAAGTCAGTTCGGCCGGATACAAGACGGCAACCGAGCACCTGAACATTGCCGGAGGCACGTCCGCTTCTCCCGTTTTCATCTACCTGCATTCGGAATCCGAGGAGGCGGTGAACGCCAAGCCCCCGGCAGGCATGGTGATGACGGCGAAGCTGCAAAACGAACTCGACAAGGGCACCGGAAAGATGCGCAAGCAGCAGTACGACGCGGCGCGCCAGCACTTTGAAAAAGCGGCCAAGATGGCGCCGGGTAATGCGAACGCGCAGTATCTGCTGGGCATGGTCGAGCTCTCGCAAAAACATTTCGATCTGGCGCGGGCGAAATTGGAGAGCGCGCTGGCGCTGTACCCGGCTCACGAACGATCGCTTCTGGCGCTAGGCGAATTGCAATTGCAAACCGGCGACGCGGACGGAGCGGTGCGCACGCTGGAGAAAGCGTTCGCAGCGAACGGAGCGGACTGGAGAATGCACTTCCTGCTGGCGCAGGCGTACAGCGGCGAAAGAAACTACGCCAAGGCTGAGTTTCATGCATCGCGAGCGGCAGAGCTTGGAAAAACCAAAGGCGCTTTGCCGCTACTCCTCCTGGCGCGAACTTACCTGGCGGACAATCAGAGAGAAGCGACGAAGAAAGTCCTGGAATTGCTGATCAAGGAATTCCCGGCCGATCCAGCGGCACAGCAAGCAAAATCCGAGTTGGCCGCATTGCCCGATTTGCCGGGAAATTCGACCAGCGTGGCGAGCGGTGCTGAGGCGACGCCTGCCGGGGGAACGCGGGGAACGGACGGTCTGGCCTCAGCGTTTGCGGCGGCCACGAGCACGTCACCGAATCCAGTGATTGGCTTGGCCAACGAGTTGCCGTTAACGATTGAGGATCACACGTGGGCTCCGGCGGGCGTGGATGCCAAGGAATACACGCTGGCGCCGGGCGTGACTTGTGGACCGGAGGAAGTTCTCGATCATGCGCAAAAGCGGATGCTCCATCAGCTGCAGAACTTTGACAAGTTCATGGCCACCGAACGCATCGAGCATCAGCAGGTGGATGCTCATGGCATCGAGGGCGACCTGCGCTTCAAGGATTTTTCCTATCTGGTGTTCGTGCATCCCTTCAAAAAGGATTCGTTCTTCCTGGAGGAATCGCGGGATGGCGGGACGGGTGTGGACGGGTTCCCGACAAATCTAGCCACGACGGGGTTGGTGGGATTGGGTGTGGCAATTCTGGAACCCGAATATCAAACCGACTTTGAGTACAAGTGCGAAGGGCTTTCTTCGTGGCGAGGGCAGGCGGCGTGGCAAGTCCGCTTCGAGCAAAGGAAAAACGTCGAATCGCGGGTTCGTGTCTGGCGGCGGCGTGGCGAACTCTTTCCGGTGGCGCTAAAGGGGCGAATCTGGCTTGCCGCCAACAGCTACGACCTGCTGCACATGGAAAGCGATCTTCGGGATCCTATCGAGAAGCTGATGCTGGTCCGCGATCACCTGATAATCGACTACGGGCCGGTGACCTTCGAGCGTGGCAGCGAGAAACTGTGGCTGCCCTGGCGGGCGGAAATGTTTATGGAGCTGCACGGGAAGCGCTATCACCATCGCCACACGCTCAGTAACTACATGCTGTTCTCAGTGGATACGGCGAACCAGATCGGAAAACCCAAACAAGCCCCCGAACCGCCGGAGAAAGAAGAAAAACCGCAGAACTAAGATGTGCCGCTGGATCCAGCCGCCCGTTGTGCGTCAGCTCGGGTGCATGCTCGTTGCAAAAAAGATCGGGCCTTTGCGTCTTGCGCAAAAGGCCCGTCACTTCGGAGCGAACCCAACCCGGCTCAGCCTTGTGGCTTGGCGGGCGGCTGCGCGGCAGGCTTGGCCGGGGTTGTGGCCGCGGGCTTGGGCGCTGCCGACTTCGCGGGCGCGGCAGAACCGGCCTTGAGCGGATAGGCCTGATCGTACAGCCGGATAATTTCCTGCGTCACATCGATCTGATTCGACTTGTAAATCAGCGGTGAGTTCTGCGCGGAAGAATCGAAGACGGCGATGTAGCCGTTCTCGCGCGCGTAGCGGTCCAGCACATCGACCATTTTGCGGCCAATGCGGTCGATCACTTCGCCCTGCTCGGCATTGACGTCTTCCTGATATTCGGTCTGTTTGCGTTCGAGCTGACGCGCCATGAGCTCGCCCTGGCGCTGCAACCGGGATTGCTCTTCCGGACTGAGGGTGCTGGCGCCAGCCTGAAGACGCTGGCGAATATCGTTGATCTGCTTGTTCATGTTTTCGAGTTCCGTCTGGCGAGGCGCGAACTTGGATTGCAGTTCGGCGGAAGCCTGCTTGCCCTCGGCGGTGGTGACGATCGCGGACCGCACATCCACGACGCCCACCTTGCCGGAGGCCGCGGAAACAGCCGCGGGCGCTCCTTGAGCCCGGATAGCAGCGGTGCCGAGAAGGCACGCAGCGGCCAGCGCGGCGGTACGAAGATAATTTCTGGAATTCACTTTAATTCTCCTTGTTGAAGGTGACTCCGATTTCTTCAGAGCCCCGATACCAATTTTCGATTGGCTGAAAGTCGATTCCGCTCCCCTTGCGGGATCCCTGGGAGGTATACAAACCCAGCAGTATAGCCGACGCCGAACATGGCAAGCAACGCGAAACAAGGCGTGTCTCGGGGCTTGTGTTTGGCGGATTAGACGCGGCCGCATGCTGGCATCTCTCGCCGGTGCGCCGTGCGACCTCATGGCAGCGGCAGGAGCAAAACGCGATTGTTGGCCTGGTCCACGATTACGGCGAGATTCTGCAAGTTATGAATGGCGGCGCAGAGCTGGCCGGTGGCGCCGATGCCGATAGTCTCCTTGGTCTGAAAAGTTTGGGCATCGACCAAGGAGATGGTGTTGCTGAGCGAGTTGACGGTCAGCAAGGTTCCGGAATTGGGGTTGATGGCCACGGAGGTCGGGTTGATGCCGACCGGGATGGACCGGCTGCTGCCGGTATCCGGGTTGAATACGACAGCCTGATTGGATTGGCTGGCTACAGAATAAAAGAGCCCGGGATTAGTGCTGCTACTGGTGGCTGCCGGATCGAAGATAACACCAGTGGGCGTGGCACCGAGGAACGAGGCGGAGGCCGAGCTAGTGCTTCTGACGGGCGTAGCGCCACCGATGTCGATGGCATCGAGAACGCCAAAAGGAGTGGACGCGCCGTTGAGTTGGAGGGCACTGACAACGGCGAGACCGCGACTGTTGGTGCCGCGATCCGGATCGATAGCGACGGCGATGGGGCTTTGATCCACGCCGACGGGACCGAGCACGGTAAGAGTACCAATCGGACTAGCGGTAAGCGGAGTTAGATCGATGGCGGAAATCGAATTGTTGCCGGTGTTGGCGATGACGACGAGATTGGTTTGCTGATTGATGGCCACGCCAGTGGGGTTAGTGCCGACGGTGACGTCCTTGACCACTTGCGACTGTTTATCCAGGTCCAGGATCGACACGGTGCTGGAAGCGTTGTTTGTTACGACGGCGACGCCGAGCGATGCGCTGAGCCTGGGAAGCACAGCAACGCCAGTTGGCGTGCCTCCGGTCGGAATCGTGCCGACAATCTGGCCAAACTTGTTTGCGGGATCGAGGCTGACGAGCGAAACCTGGCTGCAGCCGGTATTGGTGACGACAGCAACATTGCGTTGCTCGTCGATGGCCACGCCGCCTGGAGCGGAGGGGATCGGAGTGCCAGCGGTGCCGCAGGCCGGAACGTTTACTGCTTCCAAAACGGTGAAGTCGACGACGTTGGAAAAGACATTGCCGGTAACAACATCGACGGCAAAGCGGTGTGGCGTGGCCAGTAAGGCTTTGGGAATGGTGACATCCAGTTCGTGATTGCCGACCAGGGTCACGCCGCCAGCGAGCGGTGTGCCATCGAGACGAACCTGCGAGGTATTGTCGAAGCCGCTGCCAAAAATCTTCACTGCTGTGAGATCCACCGGAGCAACGCCGGAAGTGGCGATGAAGGCGCGACGCAGTGTGGTACCCGCGATGTCCGGCGTGCGCAGCTCCTGGATATGAACGGATTTGACCTGGCCAAGACCGATGACGGTCAGGGTACCATCGCCGGAATTGACGGCGAGTGCGGTGTTGGAAACGGGATCGACCGCCAAGGCGCCAGGAATATTCAAGGCAGTCACGATCGGATTAGTGGCCGGGTAAGTGACGGAGCCAGTGCCGATCTGGCCAGTGTTCACAATGGCTGCACGCTGAAGAGCGGAAGGATCGATCAACGAGATTTGATTGATGCCGCCATTCGGGTTGAAAACAACGGCGCTATTGGAGAAGGGCTGAAAGGCCACGCTGGTTTCTCCGATTTCGGGCGCGCCGGTGAAGGTAGAGCCGACGGCGTCCTTGAAGACGGACATGGCCGTGAAAGACAGGCTCAGCGGGTCAAGGAATTCGATCTGGGCGTTTTGCACATTGGGATCGACGAAAGCCAAGCGCCGGGTAACCGGGTTGACGGCAATGCCCTGCATCGACGGAGAAACCACGAAGACCAGATTGACGGCTCCCTGCGCGGTGGTGCAGTTGTCGGAGGCGGCGCAGGTAGAAGTATCGTCGGCCTCAGCCTGGGCATAAGTGAAATCATGGGTGCCGAGAACCGAAGTGACCGGGAAAGTACCGTTGAAATTGGTGTTTTTGGTGGCACCAGGGGGGACGTTGGAGATAAGCACGGTAGGGCCACCGAGCGCGGAAACACCCGAAGAAATGTTGTGGGGAGTGGCGGTCGTAATCTGGACACTGTTGGCAGTCCGCACGGCCTTAGTGATGCTCACGGGCGCAGAGGGCGGTGTGGCCAGATTGATGCCTTCGAGCAAGCCGCCGCCGCCCGGAGTGACATAGGCGATGTGCGCACCAGGCTCAAAGGCAACCTGCGGATGGGGGCCGGTGTTGAGGGTGACGTAGCCGGTCACGCAGTAGCGAGGCAGCGGCGGCGTGGCGGGCCCGATGATGCAGCTTACGGTTTTCACCGGGTCAAGATTGACGATCAAGCCGAGGTTCGTGGAAGCAAATGCGACCAGTGCATTGTGGAGAAAAGGATCGATCCCGACGGCGTAAGGAAAGGGCTGAACAAAGGTCGTGGAAGGGGGATTGGGGGCCGGGATGATGCCGCTAAGATCCACGGTAGCAACCGGAGAGGTGCCATTGGGCACGTTAATGATCGAAAGGGAGCGGCTGGCGTAGTTGACGACAGCGGCGATGGGAGTGGTGAGATCGGCATCCACATTGTCGTCGATGGCCACGCTGGTGGCGACATTGCCGCCGGAGGTGGCAGTACCCAAGAGCGTGACGTTGCCGGTGGAGCCGACACTGAAGAACTGAACGTTCGGCTGAGTATTACTGGTAGCAGAGCCAGCCGGGTCATTGACGCCAGCCAAGGTTATGGCACCGACGCCGATGGTCGGACCGACGGCTATAGAACTGGGCGTGCTGGTGGCAGAGCCAACGGGTTTCGCCGAATTCGCGGGTACCGAGTAGATGCCAGCCGGGCTGGCGGTCAAAGCGCTGCCGGCAACCGTCGGAGGATTGGCAGTCGATGCGCTGATCCCGCCATAGTCCGGAATCACGGCAACGTTGGTACGCACCGTCAAGGGCGGCGTGGCGAACGAGTTGGTGACGGCAATCGGGAAAAGGCCAGCGGCGGACTTGAGAGGCAAGGTGGACGGGATGGGAAGATTGCCGACGATATTGCGCGGAGTAATCACGCTGGCGAGCAGAGCATCGGTGTTGTTGAAGAGAGCGGAAACCAATATGCCATTAGGCGGTTTGCCGAAATAGCCACCGTCGATAAGGACCTGGGGCAGGCCTGGAACGTCCAGAGTTTTCTGACCGAGGTTCTGCTGCTGAAAATTGTCGGGAGAAGTGCTGATGAGCGAGGGGCCCGCCGGCACGACAGTAAAGGAGAAAGGACCGCCCGGAGCGATCACACCGCCCGAGGTGACCTGGACTTGGTAGACACCTGGGCGTGGCAGGTCCGTAGGATCGAGGCGGACACGTGCACCGATGGAAGAGGTGCCACCCGCGCCGAAGACCACTTTGATCTTGTTGGAATTGGTGGAATCAACCGTCTCATTGACGGTCGGCCCGGTCAGGGTGATGCCGACCTGCGAAGTGACGTTGGGAGCATTAAGGAAAATGTCCGCAGTCGGTCCGCCCAAAGGCACAAAGATGGGCGACAGTCCATTGAAGGTGATCGGCCCGCCGGCAACAATAGTAATGGCCCCTTCGGCGATGCGGGCGTTGTCGATCTTTGAAAACACGAAAATGGTGACAATGCCGGCGGCATTGACGGGAGCCGTGGTGGATGCCGGAGCGGCCACCGGAACCTTGGCCGGGGCGGTGTATTTGCCTGTCGCATCGACCGTGCCGCAATCGTTGGTGCCGCCGCTGCAACTGACGCTATCGACTTTGGCGGTGGTTGCGAAGGTGACGCCCCAAGTGACCTGATCGCTGGTGAGCAAGTTTCCGTTGAGATCCTCAGCGTTGAATAACTTGGTTTCGCCGGTGGCGAGAGTGGCGGTGCTGGGAATGATGGTAATGCGGACGCCGGAGTCAAAGGTGATGGTAAAGGTTCCGGTCTTCTTGGTATTGGCGTGGGCCGTGGCGGTAATGGTGACAACCACGTTGGGGAGAGCGACTTGATCGGGAAACACGTCTGGAGCGGTAAAAGTGGCGGTGGAAAGCGCGGTGGTACTGGTGTTGGTGATGTTGGAGAGAGCGCCAACCGCGCCTTTGACCGAGGCATCAGAGCACTGCTTGGCGGCGGCCGGGGTGGGAGTAGGAGTGGTAGTGGTGGGATTTGGCGTCGTGGTAAAAGTGCAAGCAAAGTCCGCTGATACGTCGCTCGCCCCGGTGACGTTGGCCGTAAGTGTCTCGGTCTGCTTGGGCACGAGAACGGAGCTCGCTCCAGTGACGGTTACCGCTACTGTGTTGGCCGTGCTGCTTCCGCCACCGCAGCCACTGAGTCCAACGCCCGCCAACAACGCGGCGGTCAACAAACTACTCTTCAAGGCTTGAGACTTCATTGCCACGGCTTCCCCCACGTTTTGCAAATGCGATGAACGAACCGCTCTTCGCATCTCCGCTTCAATCGTCGTTCCGCTTTGCCGGATTTGTAAGTCCGGCGTGGATCCCCAAGGACAACGAAATTCTGGACGTACGACATCACTAGAACGTCCGGCTCACGGTGAACCGGAAGGTAGTCTTCGGCTCGAAATAGTTGAGCGAGCCTGGGGTGTTCTGCAAAGTATTCAAAGTCGGCTTGACCTGAAATCTCCAGACATCTGGCGGCAAATCGTGCGGCAAGCGTCCGAGAGTAGTCCCCGCGGGACAAGTCTCGAAGAATGGAGGCCGCGGGTCGCAGATTTCGCTGGGCTCGATGAAATCGGTGGGCGCCAGCAACTGTTCGTGGAGTCGATGGATGTTGTAGGCGTAATAGATGCGGAAGGGCGCCTGAATAATGGGCAATTGCACGACGAACTCAATGCCCGTGGAGCCGCGCAAACGGAAATTGGTGCCGGGAGCGATGGAGAGTTGTTGGGGCAGTTTGCCGGCGTTTGGAGCGGAGGGGAAATTATTCCTTAGATCGATGAAACCGCTGGGATCCAACTGCAAGCCGCTCTTCTTAACAATTCCGCTGGTACCACCGTCAAAGAAAAGGACGGCTTGCACCGGACCGACGATGGGAATTCGGTATTCAAGGTTGCCGAAGCTCTGAACGTCGCCACCGGGAAGCGAAATGGAATAGCCCAGGACGTTGACGTTGGCGGTTTTGGGAATGGGCTGGCCGGCGGAGTTGAACGGACCGCTGGGATCGGTATAGGAGAATTGCTGGACGCTTTTGACCGGGATGAAAGTGACGGGAGAAATGGAGCGAATGTCGTATCCGCGAATGTCGTTTTCACCGCCCATGTAGAAACGGCTGAATGGCGGAATCTCGTTGGCGACCTTGGAGGGGCAAGTGGGATCCAGCGGGACCGCGGTGCGGCAACCGGGGGTGGTGTTGCCAAAGGCGGTAATGAAAGCGGTGCTGGCGTGCAGACCGATGACGTTGCGGTGTTTGGTGACGGTCTTGTACATCTTAAAGTCGAAGACATTGGAGATATCGCTGACGTTACCGCCGAGGGGACCACCGGTGAAAGCCAAGGAATAGAAAAGACTTTTGCCACGAGAGGGATTGGTGGGATTGTCTACGGTGTTGTAGCTGATGGTCGGCGTGATGGTGCTGGTGATGATGCCGTTGAGGGCGCTGGGACCGGCGAGGCTGCGGAACTGAATGGTTTCAAAGAGCAGTTGCGAGGCGGTATTGAAGGCAGTGATGTTAGTGCGGGTGAGACCGTAGGTGAGGCCGAAGCGAGTGAAAGGAAGTTTCTTAAGCGGGTAACTGGCGAATAGAGTGAAGCCGGTGCTGTCCTGGTTGTAGTTCTGCACGAATTCGGGGTTGATACTGACGGCTTGACCGGTGAGGATGGCGGCTTGGCGTGCCTGATCGAATTTGTAGCGGCTCGAAAATATCGTGAAGCCGCTGGAGATGGGCCGGTCGAAGAGATACGGCTCGGTGAAACCGAAAAGGAAGCTGCGCTGGAGATCACCGAACTGCGCTGAGAAAGTGAGCGTTTCGCCGAGGCCGAGGAAATTGTTGGTCTGGTAGGTGAGGCCGATGAAAGAACCGGCCAGACCGCTGACGCCGCCCTGCAGACCGATGGACTGCTTGCCCTTTTCCCTGAGCTTGAGAGAAATGTCGACGGTGCCCTCTTTGGTGTTGCGCTTGATTTCGGCGGCTTTGTCGGCTTCGATCTTGTCGAAATAGTCGAGCTGGTTGAGGCGAAGAATGCTGAGCTCCCAGTAGCGCTTGTTGAAGAGCTGGCCTTCGTCGATGAGCAGTTCGCGGCGGATGACCTTGTCGCGCGTGGTGGTATTGCCGACGAAATCGATACGGCGAACGTAGTATTGCTTTTCTTCGTTGAACTTGAGGATGAGGTTGATTTCTTTTTTGGCTTCGTCGATGTCTTCGGCTGGTTCGGTGGTGAAATCGATAAATCCGAATTCTCCATAGGCTTTGCCGTAGTCCTCGAGGGCTTTGCGGACCTTTGCAGTGGAGAAAATATCACCGGTCTTCAACGGAAAGATATTCTTGAGGGCCTCGACTTTAAGCGAGAGGGACTTATCGGGGTCGGCGCTGACGATGCGCAGGGTGCCCATTTTGTAGCGCTCGCCTTCCTCGATAGGAATGGTGATGTTGACGGCCTTGCCGTGCGTTTTGCCAGTGAGAGGCACGCCGAGTTTGTGGCCAGTGGTATCGATGTTTTCGAGCACCGGTTCCTTGACGAGAACCTTGAAATAGCCATTATCCTGATATAGGCCGCGGATGCCGACTTCGAGGTCCTCGTTCAATTTCTGGCGATCGTAAGTCTTGGTGAGGACCGGGATGTACCAGAAGTACAGAGGAATGGAGTACGGGCGGTCGTGACGCATGGCGCGAATGAGTTTGCGGTCACTGAATGCGTGGTTGCCCGTGAACTTGATCTTGCCGACTTTAACTTTAGGCCCTTCGTCGACTTTAAAAACGAGGATGACCGCGTTGCTGGAAGCGATGCGTTCGAACTGCGGAGTGACTTTTGCGAACTGGCGTCCGTGCTCGCCAAGCAGTTCTTTCAGCACGACTTCGGCTTTTTTGATTTTGGTGGGATCGAACGAGCTTTCTACGGTGAGGCCGACTTTGCGTTCTTTGAAGCGATCGAGAATGTCCGACTCCGAAACGGAATGGGTGCCTTCGTAACGGATGCGGCGAATGACCGGCCGCTCCTTGACGTCGAAGACAATGATCTTGGCGTTGGGCCGATCGGGAGAATCCTCGACGCGGAGCTTGACGTCTTCGAAGAATTGCGTGTTCCAAAGCGCCTGGAAATCGCGACGCAGGGTTTCCTCGTTATAGTTGTCGCCTTCGCGGCTGAAGATGCGGGCTTTCAGGGTGTCGCTGCGGATACGGCGATTGCCCGCGAAATCGATGCGCTCGATGATGAATTGCTGCTGATTGGCTTGCGGCTGCTGATCGCCGTAGGCGGTGTGGGTGTGATCTTCTATAACCGCGTCCAGCGTTTCTGAATCAAAGGTAGCGGACAGCAGGGGGTGACTCTGCGAAGATGCAGAGGCGACCGTTGCGGGAGACGACGTAGACTGAGCGGAGGTTTGAACAGCGGCGCCAAGTTGAAATAACGACGCCGCGAGCCAGACGCAAAGTCCCGTCGAAACGCGAAACGGCAAACAAACCCTTATTTGAGCGGCCGAAGCGGTCAAGGCCGCGCCCCCAAACACAAGTTGTTCTTCTCCTGCCGGACCCGGTATGGGCCGGCTGTGTGGTTTCAGATTCGCTAGTGGACGACCGGGGTTGCCTCACCCACGGGCCGGAACGAGAGCCCCTCTCCCGCGACATAAATCTGTAAAGTCGCGGGCCTCTGAATTCCGCCCTGGATCAGCGCCTCGGACAGCGGGTCTTCAACGTACTTCTGCAAAGCCCTGCGTAGCGGACGTGCCCCATAGTTACGATCCGCGCACGTCTTCTCCAAAATCCACTGACGCGCTTCCGGCGACACAACTATCTGTACCTGCCGGTGGATGAGAGTATCGTTCAAATGGCCAACAAGCAAGTCAATGATGCGAAGTAGATCGTCATCGCTGAGCGGATTGAAGAGGATGACTTCATCCAGACGATTGAGGAATTCCGGATTGAAAGCGCGCTTCACTTCGCCCATCACCAGTTCTTCCATGCTCTTCATGCCGGCTTCGTCGGTGCCGGACTGAAAGCCCATGGAAGTGCGGCGCTGGAGATGACGAGCGCCGAGGTTGGAAGTCATGATGATGATGGTATTGCGGAAATCGACGGTGTTGCCGAGGCCGTCAGTGAGCTGGCCGTCTTCGAAGACCTGCAGAAGGATGTTGAAGACGTCCGGGTGAGCTTTCTCGATTTCGTCGAGGAGGATTACGGAATAGGGAGTGCGGCGAACGCGTTCAGTGAGCTGGCCGCCTTCTTCGTAACCGACATACCCTGGAGGCGCGCCAATCAGCTTGGAGACGGAATGCTTCTCCATGAATTCGGACATGTCGAAGCGCACGAGAGATTTTTCCGAGCCGAAGAGAAATTCGGCGAGGCGGCGGGCGACTTCGGTTTTGCCGACGCCGGTGGGCCCGAGGAAAAAGAAGCAGCCAACGGGACGCGACGGTGATTTGAGGCCGGCGCGGCTGCGGCGAATGGCCCGAGCTAGCGCGGTGATGGCTTTGTCCTGACTGATGACGCGCTTGTGCAGCTCGGGTTCGATGCGCAGTAACTTTTGCTGCTCGTCTTCCTTGATCGAGGTGACGGCAATGCCGGTCCAGCGCGAGACGACTTCTTCAATATCTTCGCGGGTGACGATTCCGGTGGAGGCGTCGTCGAGCTTGAAGCGGTCGCGAAGGCCGCGCAGGTTTTCTTTTTCTTTGCGCTCTTCCTCGGAATAGAAACGCGCCTTTTCAAATTCGTGATTGGCGATGGCGGTTTCCATGCGGTGAGTGATGAATTTCACGCGCTTCTGGACTTCGCCAACTTCTTCGGGAACGGTGGCCTGGCGCAATTTGACGCGAGCACCCGCTTCGTCGATCAGGTCGATGGCCTTGTCCGGAAGGAAGCGGTCGGGGATGTAGCGGTTGGAAAGATAAACGGCGTAACGGAGGGCTTCGTCAGTATAGCTGACCGCGTGAAATTTTTCGTAGCGCTCGCGAACTCCCTGAATGACCAGGACGGCTTCCTCTTCATTGGGAGCCGGAACTTTGACGGACTGAAAGCGGCGTTCGAGCGAACGGTCCTTTTCGACGGACTTGCGGTATTCGCCGGGGGTGGTTGCGCCGATGCACTGAATTTCGCCACGGGAAAGCGCGGGCTTGAGAATGTTGGCGGCGTCGAGGGAACCTTCCGCCGAGCCTGCGCCGACCAGGGTATGCAACTCGTCGATGAAGACGATGGAATTTTGGCTCTCCATCAATTCTTTCATGATGGTCTTGAGGCGCTCTTCAAACTGGCCGCGGTACTTGGTGCCGGCAACGATGAGCGAAAGATCGAGGGACAGAATCTTTTTGTCAGCGAGGAATGGCGGGACGTCGCCGTCAGAAATGCGATGCGCAAGGCCTTCGACGATGGCGGTTTTGCCGACGCCGGGTTCGCCGATCAGCACTGGATTATTTTTGGTGCGACGGCAGAGAATCTGAATGACGCGCTCGACTTCGCCTTCGCGCCCAACGAGCGGATCGAGGGAGCCTTCGGAAGCCGCTTGCGTCAAATCGCGGCTGAATTCCGCGAGCAACGAAGTTTCCTTGGGCCGCTGCGTAGTGGTTTTTTCGGTGGAGGTGCGTGCCAGCTCTTCGCGCAGAGTGGAAAGGCGCAAGCCGCGCTCCATCAGAATTTCGGCGCCAAAGCATTTTTCTTCGCGCAAGATACCGAGCAACAGATGCTCGGTGCCTACGTGCTTGTGGCCCAGGCGTTCCGCTTCTTCGGACGCCATGTTCAGAATGCGTTTGCATTCGGCGCTTAACGGGACCTCCACCGAGGTCGAAATGCGTTCGCGAATGGTGATGCGGGCTTCAATCTCTTTGCGAATGGATTCGATCGACCCTTGCTGCCGCAGGAAACGATTGGCCAGTTGCTTGTCCTCGCGCATCAAGCCGAGCAGCAAATGCTCGGTTTCGATGTACGGGCTGCCATACTGGCTGGCTTCGTATCTTGCGAAAAAGATGACGCGTCGCGCCTTCTCTGTATACCGTTCAAACACGATTAGCTCGCTTCTCCCCCGAGGGTCCCACCCGCTCCGGCCGCAACCGTGCGGGTACGCAGAACGCCGTGTTCAAGTCCCAGCACCCGGTCGCATCTGGCGGCGAGCGCCAGATTGTGCGTCGCGATGAGCGACGTCAATTGGTGCTCGCGATGCAGCCGTTGCAGCAACTCGAATACGGCCCAAGCATTCTGCTCGTCCAAATCTCCCGTAGGTTCATCTGCCAACAACACGCTGGGCCCAGTGACGAGCGCCCGGGCAATCGCAACGCGTTGTTGTTCCCCTCCGGAGAGTTCCCCTGCGCGGTGGTCAGCCCGATTTTCCAGTCCGACCTCCGCGAGCCACTTCCGCGCTGTTGCCAGCGAGGAAGTAAAATCTTCGCCGCGCAAGAGCAGCGGCATAGCAATATTCTCGGCAGCGGTAAAATCCGGCAAAAGCTGGTGCCGCTGCCACAAAAATCCCACAGCGCGATTGCGAAAATCGGCGATCGCTGCATCATTTTTCGTTTCGATGGCTTTCAAAGCGAAGTATACTGCACCGCTTGTTGGCGTGTCTAGCGCGGCCAGCAGGTGCAGCAACGTACTTTTGCCCGCTCCAGACGGCGCTACAATCGCGACCATCTCGCCTTTTCGCAAACTCAAACTGGCATCGACCAGAACCGCAAGATTCTTTTCGCCGGAACGATAGACTTTCTGGAGCGAGCGTGCTTCAAGGACCGTCTGCAGAGCGGAGATTCCGGGCGGCTGGTTTTTCGAGCCCGAATCTGGGATGGAATCGCCTTCAGTCATTGCGTCTAGTGACCGCCAATTCCTATCATCTTAGATGCGGTTAGAGCACGATATGTGCCAGTACCTGCACCCGTAACCGAAGCCTCTTCAGCGCAAAGTGTTTCCCATTTGCGCCAAGCTTCTGGCCCGCTCAAGCGACAAGCAGGCCTGAACCAATTTGAAACATCCCTAATGGTCCTGATTACAACAACTTGCGGCGGGTCTCAAACGCTGCCAAGGTATGAGAGTGGACACCCAAGCTCAACCCACCTGCCTCTGCATTTGTTAAAAGCAAATTACGCGCCAAAGTACGCCTGCTGACGCCCCAAAAAGCGGTCATTCATAGCGCAGGATTTCGACCGGAAGAAGCCGTGCCGCCGCCCGGGCGGGAATCAAGGTAGCCCCCACTGAAATGCTCATGGCCACCAGGGCAATCCATAGGCCGTCGAAAATGCTCGAATGGAAAGGCACGTACGGAACGGCATAAACCTGGGGATCGAGCGGAATCAATTGATAGTGGCCAGCGACTCCAGCGAAAAGATAGCCCACCGCCAGCCCCAAAATCGTGCCAGTCGCGCCAATGGTGACGCCCTGCCACAAGAAGATCTTGCGAATCTGCGAACGCCGGGTGCCCATCGACATTAGCACCGCGATATCGCGCGCTTTGTCCGTCACCGTCATCGATAAAACCACCAGAATATTCAGGCCAGCGACAAATGTGATTAGCCCGATGAAGATGGCGGTCACCAGTTTTTCGACCCGCAAGGCGCGAAACAAAGGCCGGTTTTCCTCCATCCAGGTCGTGGCCTGGAATCCTGGGCCAGCCGCTTGCTCCGCGTGCCGCGCTACCTCCGGTGCCGCCTCTGGATTCTGAAGACGAAACTCCAACACATTGACGATATCTCCCGATCCAGCCAATTGTTGCGCCGCAGTGAGCGGAACGAAGCACCAGTTCTCGTCGTAGTCGTAGAATCCGGAGTCAAACACGCCGGCCACACGAAATCGCCGTGTCCGTGGCGTTAGCCCGAATGGCGTCAATCGTCCTTGCGGGCTGGTCAGCGTCATGTAATCGCCCGGACTTACTTTCCATTCGTTCGCCAGTTGCTTGCCTACCAGCACCGCTTCGATCCCGTCGGCATCGGGAGTGAAGTCGAGCCTACCCGACACAATCCGCTGCAGGGCCTCGTCGCTTTTCCGTTCGCGCTCGACATCCACGCCTTTGACCACCATCCCCCGCGCGTCGCCGCCAAAAGAAAGCAGGACCGTCTGATAAACCGCCGGGGTAACCGATCGCACGCCAGGAAACGCAGCCAACTTGGTCCCTAGTTCCTGATAGTGCGAGATGCCGCTGGACCCAGGACGGGTCAGGGAAACATGCGCGGTCACCCCGAGCAGCCGATCCTGCAGGGTTTCGCGAAAGCCGGTATTCATAGCCAGCGCAATCACCAAAGTGGCCACACCAGCAGCCACTCCGATGATCGAAAAAAGCGTCACCAGGCGCAAGACTGCGGGGCGGTACGGTGACCGCAGGTACCGCCGAGCAACAAACCATTCGAATCGCATCGTTACAGACTACTCGGACTTTCCGGCTGGAGACGCTTCGTCCGGTTTCGCCTCCGGCCGAAGCAGCGGGAAAAGAATCACATCGCGGATAGAATGAGAATCCGTCAATAGCATAGTCAGCCGGTCAATACCGATACCTTCTCCCGCAGTCGGAGGCATTCCGTGGCTCAAGGCCCGTATGTAGTCCACATCGAGTTGTTTTGGAACTTCATCGCCTCCCTGCGCCATCTGCGCCAGGAAGCGCCGTTCCTGTTCGAAGGGATCGTTCAACTCCGAAAAGCCGTTGGCAATCTCCATTCCCGCGACATAAATCTCAAAGCGTTCGGTCAGTGAAGGATCTTCGGGCTTCTGCTTCGACAACGGCGAAATGTCGGTCGGAAAGTCATAGAGAATTGTGGGCTGAACCAGTTGGTCTTCCGCCATGGTCTCGAATAGCAGGCCCGTCCACTCGCCGTCAGTGAGCGTCCCTTTCGACGCAGCGTACGGTGCCCCGGCACGCTTGGCCCAAACGTTGTAGCGCTCCGCGGCAGAACGCGCCCCACCCGCGGCCGCCAACTCCTCGGCGCTCGGTGCCGGCCCTGCCTCTGCGGGCCAGAACTTGGTGACCGCTTGGCGCATGCTCAATCTCTCGAACTTGCCGAAATCCAGTTGCACCTCACCATACCTGACCACGGTCGAGCCGGTAATAGTCTTGGCCAACTGCGCGAACAGTTGCTCGTTGAAATCCATGAGGTCCCGGTAATTGCTGTAAGCCTCGTAGAACTCGAGCATGGTGAACTCTGGATTGTGCTGCGTCGAAATGCCCTCGTTGCGGAAGTTCCGGTTGATCTCGTAGACGCGATCGAAGCCGCCGACGGTGAGCCTCTTCAGATACAGCTCCGGCGCTATCCTTAGATACAGTTTGATGTCCAGCGTGTTGTGGTGCGTCGTGAACGGCCGCGCCGCCGCACCCCCGGCAATCGGATGCATCATCGGAGTTTCGACTTCAATATAGCCACGCGCGTCAAAAATCCTGCGCAATTCCTGAATAATCCGCGCACGGGTCACGAAGACGCGCCGCGATTCTTCGTTGGCCACCAGATCGAGGTAACGTTGCCGGTAGCGGAGTTCCACATCCGTCAGCCCATGCCACTTCTCGGGCAGCGGCAAAAGCGCCTTGGAAAGAAAGGTGAGCTTGTCCACCCAAATCGAGAGTTCGTTGGTCTTGGTCCGGAAGAGGTGGCCCTGTACGCCGATCGAATCGCCCAAATCCAAGAGGTGGAACAGGGCGAAGCCAACCTCTCCCACCACATCCTTCCGAACATAGATTTGGATGCGTTGGCCCCCGCCCTGCAGGTGCGCGAAACCCGCCTTACCCATCAGCCGGTACGAAACAATGCGGCCGGCAACTCGCGTTTCCCTTTTGTTCGCTTCAAGTTCGGCGGCAGTCGAACCGCCATAGGTGCGGACCAACGTGTCGATGCCGTCAGCCCAGCGAAATTCGCGTGGGTACGCTTCGTGCCCAAGCGCTTGAATCTGCTCAAGTTTCTTGCGGCGCTGCTCAAACTGGTCCCGCGGCTCGAATTCCAACTGTGACATCCTCATCTGAAGCAATCGAGGGAGTATAACGGCAGCATGCAGCGCGGGCAAGAAACGCGGGAGCGGCAAGTTACGATACTGTGTCCTAACCCTTTCGGGATCGAGCTTCCCTGCCGAGGCTTTTTGTTATAATGTCCCGTGCTGATCCCCAGGGGAGACCAACCTTGAAAACCCACGACCGCACCCTTCCAGGTCGAGGTGCCTCTGTATGCGACGACTGGCAGGCCTGGCTGCCAGACCATAAGGCCAAAGTGTTTGAGGCCCAGTCCCAGCACTTGGAAGCCACATACACCATGTTAAGTGTGTCGCTCGACGAGGCCTTGAGTTTGCGCGATGCCGGCCAATTGGAGAAATCGTTCCAAACAGCCGGAGTAACTCGGGGTTTGTGTATCCGCCTCGCCGGACCGCTCGGCTCGCTCATTCGTTCCATGAGCGAGCACGCCAAGCACTACGGCACAGTGCCGAACGCCGCGCCGCTAGACCCGGGTAATTTTCAGAGTTCCCGCAGTCAGTGGTCCGCCCGGATGAGTTCCGTGCTGAGCCACGTCATGCTCTCGCACCGCGCTCAGTTCCTGCATAAGCTGGGGACTCTCAACGAACTGGTAGAAGACCTGCATCGCGATTTTGCGGAAGCCGCCGGGGAGCTGGACGGCGCCGCGGCCACCGAACCCGGAATAGCCCAGCTTTGGCAGCGGCTCGATATCTGTCATTTCGACCTCAACACCTGCCTGCGTGAATCGATTGTTTTGCTGAAGTCCTTCCTGGTGGCCCTGCCGGACAATGAGTTGGCGGGTTTCGATCAGACCTACCGATCTCAACTAGGCAGCACTCCTCTGCAAGAACCGGATCGCGCGCGTCTGCTCCGCCATAGACGGATGGCCCCGATCGCGGGAGAATAGCTCGTGCTCTCGTTAGGTGGGCCGGGACTTGCTGCCTGGGAATAACCGCCAACCGAACCCTGTCTCATTGGGCATGGGCTCTTATACGAGGACAACTCTAGAAGGGACAAGGCGCATCCGAACGATTGGATGCGCCGCTTGTGGACCGTTGGCCCGAAACCGACCAGCTGATCCGAGTGCGCCGATCGCCGAGCGAACGCCTGAAAAGGCGGCCGTCACGCAGTCGGCCAAGGCGTTGACCGAAGCGGAGTCCATCCGCCTGGCTCAGTCCGGAGACGCAGCAGCCTTTGAGTTTTTGTACCGCTTACATGGCCGCCGCGTTTACGCCCTGTGCCTGCGCATGGTGGGCAATCCTTCCGACGCGGAAGATTTAATGCAGGAGGCTTTCCTGCAGCTTTTCCGCAAAATTGGAACCTTCCGCGGCGAGTCAGCCTTCTCGACTTGGTTGCACCGGATGACCGTCAATGTGGTTCTCATGCGGCTGCGTAAGAAGACGCTTCCCGCC
>Ga0137404_10001001_pt1 | contig 18484 bp, 18 predicted proteins | sample CZOMad2_1_16fung_FD_108285 | JGI IMG/M metagenome (GOLD analysis project Ga0137404, IMG submission 108285) | Vadose zone soil fungal communities from Angelo Coast Range Reserve, California, USA - CZOMad2_1_16fungal (Illumina Assembly) | ecosystem: Environmental > Terrestrial > Soil > Vadose...
TAAAATAAATTTCAAAAATTTCTTTGCGCTCTTTGTGTTCTTTCGTGGCTAATGTATTTTGATTTTATGGCTGACAAAACGTTGAATGAAGTTGGCGGCGAAGCTCGGAAGCTCTTCGCGAAAGGCACAGAAGCGCTGGCGCGTGAAAATCTGGACTATGCCATCGCGCTGCTGGCACAGGCGCTCGACAAGGAACCTGGATTTTACGATTGCCGCAAAGCACTGCGCGATGCGCAATTCCGCAAAGCCGGCGAAAAGAGCAGCGGATTCTTCAAAAAAATGATGAGCGGCGCCAGTTCCTCGCCGCAAGTCGCAAAGGCACAACTCACCTTGCGCAACAATCCCGGTGGCGCGATGTCCATCGCCGAACAAATCCTGAACGGTGATCCGAACAGTTCCGCCGCGCACAAAATCATCGTCGAAGCGGCGAAAGTTTTGGAATTGCCGAAAACCGCCGTGCTCTCGTATGAAACGCTCGTAAAAAATTCACCCAAGGATCGTAATCTGGCGATTGATTTTGCGCATACGCTTGCCGAAGCGGGCGACGTGAGCGAAGGCGAACACAATCGCGGCGAACGCGTTCTGATGGATTTGTTGCGCGACAATCCAAACGACGGTGAATTGAAAGCGGCGCTGAAAGATTTGTCCGCGCGCAAGACTTTGGACGAAGGCGGCTACGGCGCGCTCGAAGGCGGCGGCGGTTCGTATCGCGACATCTTGAAAAATAAAGATGAAACTGTCGCGCTCGAACAGGAAAAACGCGTGGAAAAATCCGCGGACGTGACCGAACGGCTCATCGGCGAATACGAAGCGCGTTTGCATGCCGAGCCGAACAATCTGAAGCTCATCCGCTCGCTCGCGGAATTATTCACGCAGAAAAAACAATTCGACCGCGCGTTGAACCTTTACGAACGCCTCAAAAGTTCCGAGATGGGCAACGATCCGTCGCTTGACCAGGCCATCGCCGCCACAAAAGTGAAGCAGTTCGATGCTCAATTGGAGCAGCTCAATCCGTTCGAGCCGGAGCACGCCACGCAAGTGGAAAAACTCAAGGCGGAGAAATTGGAATTTCAAGTCGCCGAATGCCAGAAACGCGTGGAAAAATATCCGACCGACCTCGCCATCCGGTTTGAGATGGGCGTGCTTTATTTTCAGGCGGGAAAAATCGGCGAAGCCATCCAGGAATTTCAGAAGGCGCAACAAAATCCGCACAAGCGGCTCGCTTCCATGAGTTATCTCGCGCAATGTTTTGCCAAGCGCAAGATGTTCGACATCGCCGCGCGCACGCTGCAAAACGCCATCAAGGAAAAGCCGGCGTTCGACGAGGAAAAGAAGGATTTGATTTACAACCTCGGCTCCGTTCTCGAAAGCATGGGCAAAAAAGACGAAGCCATCGAACAATTCAAACAGATTTACGAAACGGACGCCGGCTATAAAGATGTTTCCGCCAAAGTGGACGCATTTTATGCGGGGCAGTGAGTTTTGTATTCGCTGGATAGAAAGTTAAGAGCTTACACATTATGATATATCTTGCGCTCATACCATTTGCGCTGGGGATTTTAGTTATTTTGGTAATGTTTGTCCGCAGTCGATCCAAGCAGGGCGTTCGCACGTTAGAGATTACAGACAAAGATAAAGCACAGTTCCAAGAGATGCGCCGTGAGTTGGGTGTTCGGAGGTTATTGGCAAGATTGCTCGGAGGTTTCGCTGCGATATTTCTCATTGCAGGCGTTTCTTCCGTCATTTTTGAAGGTTCATCCGGCAAGGCGGATTTGAAGACTGCTACAGTGTTGATTGCTGTTAGTTTAGTTTTAGTTTTTTGTGTGAGATTCCTTGTAAAAAATTCCAAATGAAGTTTACGCCGCTTAATCTGGTATTAGGCTGCAAATTTCAATACCGGATTTTATCCGGCTTGGCTTTCCATTCCGCAAAAACTTTCAACGGCTCTTTGCGAAGCAATTGTTTCATCGGAATTGGCAGTGGCTTCAATTTGAATTCATTCCCTCTCCCCGCCCAAGCGGGGAGAGGGTCAGGGTGAGGGGATTTTAGATTGAAAACATCGGCCTCCTCACCCCGGCCCTCTCCTCCTTTTGGGAGGAGAGGGAGAAAATTCCTAAAATAAGCCACTGCCGGAATTTTACCGGCTTGTCGAAACGGCGTGATTCAATAACTGATTTTATCCGGCTTGGACTTCCATTCCGCGAAAACTTTCAGCGCTTCGTTGCGAAGCAATTGTTTCATCGGGATTTTGCGGCCGGAAATCGGGCGCGACACTTCGCGGTAAATCAAATCGTCGTCGAACTTGATGCGCGCGGCGTCCTTGCGCGTGTTCGCATAAAAAACTTTCCCGATGCGCGCCCAGTAAATCGCCGCCAAAAACATGAGACACGAATTGCACTAATTAACACGAATTTTGAAAATCCAATTTGTGAAAATTCGTGAAATTCGTGTCACGACTTTTTCCCGCCAAAAAGCAATCGCAAGCTGTTCATCACCACGACGACGGTGCTGCCTTCATGTCCGACGACGCCAATCGTCAGTGGAATTTTTCCTAGCATCGCAAACGTCACCAGCACGGCGACTGTGCCAAGCGAAATCACAAGATTTTGCCGGATGATTCGGCGCGCGCGCTGGCTCAAACGAAATGCCGCCAGAAAATTTTCCAGCCGGTCGTGCATCAAAACCACGTCGGCTTGCTCCAGCGCCGCATCCGAACCGCGCGCGCCCATCGCCACGCCGATGTGCGCCGCAGCCAAACTCGGCGCGTCGTTCACGCCGTCGCCGATCATTGCGACGCGTTTCCCCTGCCCGCTTAACGCGCGGATCGCCGCAACTTTTCCCTCCGGCTTCAATTCGGCGCGAACGTCGTCCAAATGAAGTTGCGTCCGTAGATTTTCGGCGGCGGATTTTCGGTCGCCTGTCAACACAATCGTAGTCAAATTTTCTTTCCGCAATTCGTCAATGACTTCGCGCGCTTGCGGACGAATGTCATCGCGCAAAAGAATCCTTCCGGTTAAATCGCCGTGCGCAACCCAGATTTCTGAAACACCTTCGGCATTTTTCTCCTTCTCCTCCGCCAACGGAGGAGAAGGCCGGGATGAGGAGGCAGTTTGATTCACAAACCCCTCACCCTCTCCCCGCTTAATCGCGGGGCGAGGGAATAAGTATTCAAACGGACTCTGCTTTTTAACCCAGTCGCATTTGCCCAGAAAAATCTGGTTGCCGTTCAATTTGGCGCATAATCCGTGTCCGGTCACAGATTCAAAATGTTCAAATTCGATCGGCTCCAAATGTTGCTGTTTGCCATAGCGCGTGATGGCGCGAGCGAGTGGATGCGTGGACAGTTTTTCGAGCGAGTAAGCCAGCCGCGCGATTTCATTTTCGCGTCCGGGCGGAAAGCTTTCGACTTTTTCGACTTTCAATTCGCCGGTTGTGAGCGTGCCGGTCTTGTCGAGCGCAACGACGTTGACTTCCGCCAATTTTTCGACCGCCGCGCCGCCGCGAAATAAAATTCCGTGCCGCGCGCTCCACGCAATTGCCGCCAGCACGGCCGACGGAATCGAAAGCACGAGCGCGCACGGCGATGAAACGACGAGCAATGTTCCCGCAAGATAAAGCGCGCTATGCGATTCGACGACGGATTTCAGCGGCGCGCAGCCAAGGGCAAGCCACCACACAAAATACATCGCAAGCGACAATCCCAGGACGAAGTAGGTATAGGCCGTGCTGAACTTGTCGGTGAAAAGTTGTGCGGGCGCTTTTTGGTGCTGCGCTTCGCGGATAAGCGTGATGATTTTTTGCAACGCACTTTCGGCGGCGGGCTTCGTGACGATGATTTCGACCGCGCCCCAAAGATTGATTGTTCCGGCCAAAACCGGATCGCCGACTTTTTTTTCAGCAGGCGTCGCTTCGCCGGTGAGATTGGATTCATCGGCGGCGGTCGCGCCTTTGGAAATTTCCGCGTCCACGGGAAATTGCGCGCCCGGTTTGATGAGCAATTTCATCGCCACGCGGATTTCCTCAACGCGCACTTCACGCTCACGGCCTTGTTCGTCAATCGCCGTCGCAAACTTCGGCGCTTCACGGAACAGAGAACGGATTTCCTTTTGTGTCCGGCCCAAGGCAAAATGTTCGAGCGCGCCGGAAAGCGAAAAAAGAAACAGCAGCGTCGCGCCTTCGCCCCATGCGCCGAGATAAGCCGCCACGCCGGCAACAAACAGCATCAGGAAATGCACGTCAATCACGCGCTGGCGGAGGCGTTCCCAAACTTCTTCGACCTGATAAAAACTTCCCGCGACATACGCCGCGACGTAAAAAGCAATTTTCAACGGCGCGGGCGAAAATGCCCCGGCGATTCCGAAAATGCCGCACAAAATCGCCGCGACCATCTGCATTTTCCATTCGTCAACGGCGTGTTCATCATCATGCAGTTCAATTTCGCGTGGAACGACTTTTGGAAATGGCAAATCGCGCCAGCGCCAGAACTTCGGGGCGGTCGGACACGTCGCGCGCGCGATGGTCGTGGAATCGCCTTCGTGACGAATGGTGATGCGTTGTCGCTCGATTTCTGAAAGCGGAGTGTCGCACGCCTGGCATTCGCCCTGCCCTTGCAGCAAAAGGCATTTTTCCGCGAGACCGTTTTCGTAAGCCGATTGGATGCGATGAGTGACAGTCTCGGTCAGGCGCGATTCATCCGTTTTGCCGAGCGTGGCGACGGAAATCTTTTGCTGCACGCGATTGAGGGTGACAGCTTCGAGCGACGGCTCGACGCCCAACGCGTCCACGACCGAGCGCGCGACACATTTTTCAGAATCGGAAACAGGTCCTGACGTGTGTTCGTGTTTATGTTCGCGCCAAAAACTCACACGGGAATTTTAACACAGCAGGCAAGTGGGTGCGATGCCAAAGAAATGAATATGCGGAAGGGTTGCCCTGTCGGCGACCGAACTTTTGGGACGGCGGCACGCCGTCCCTCCCCAATAATTTCACGCCGGCTGCAAAACTTTTTTGGCTTTGCGTTCGATTTCCTCGAACATTTCCTTCGACGATTGGTCGGCACTTTTGCCATCGCTCTTCCAATGCCGGCCAAAATGTTCGTCATGCACGATTTCCGAAAGTGCGAGCCGTCCGCCATATGGTTTGTCCGGTTCCGCGCCGCATCCAATGGCAAGAAGCCCGATGACTTCCGCATTTTCCGGCAAGCCGAATTCGCGACCGACCGCCGCCGGATCGAAACCTTCCATTGGCGCGGTGTCCAATCCGTAAGCCTCGGCCATAAGCATCATCGTCGTGACCGCGATCATCGTGTGCCGGTTCAGCCAGACCGGCGCGGGAATTCCTTTTTCGAGAAAATCCGACGCCTGCTTCTTCAATCCGGGAATCATTTCAGGTTTTCCGTAACCGCGCCGGACACCTTCCTGGAAAATGGCGTCAATGTAATTTTTCCAATCGTCCTTGATGGCAAATGCGATGATGATGACGGGCGCCTCGCCGACTTTTTCCTGATTGTAAGCGGCTTTTTTCAGGCGTTCGCGATTTTCCTTTTCGCGCACGACGATAAACCGCCACGGCTGTATATTATATCCTGACGGCGCTTGCGCGGCGAATTGCAGGATTGCCTCAAGATATTCGTCCGGCACCGGGTCGGATTTGAAATGCGACGTGGCGCGTCGGTCGAGCAGCGTTTGTGTCAGCGATTTCATCGCCTTGCCGTCCACGCGATTTTTCGGAAAGACGGACGGCTTGTCTTGAAACATGGTTTTCATTTTAGTGATGCGTTGAATGGATTGGTTTATGGAACACCTGCCGCAACTCCTCCCTGGCGTGCGTCAGGATATTTTTTTGCCGCACGGAAAGTCCCGAACCGGCGCGGTTGATGTAAAAATTCAGCATGGACATCGCTGATTGAAATGGCCGGGCTTTCCTGCGATGGCTGTGTTCGGCGGAACGCTTTAGCGAAAGTGCAATCCGGTGCGGGTCGCTCATCTTGAACACGCCGCTTTCCAGATCGAGCGCATTGCTGCCGTGCGTGACGGCGGCGGACCATTTTCGGCCATGACTTCTTGCGCTCATAAAAATTCTCTGAATTTTTCTCCCTCTCCCCGCTTGGGCGTGGAGAGGGAGTTGTCGTTATTTGAAAGTTTATCAAAAGCATAATTTCGGAATTCAATGCCGTTTGAAAAATTGCACCTGGCGCTCGTGCCGTTACGCCCCGGCCATCGAATCGAACGTGCCGAGATTGCGGCGTCTGCCGGTCGCGGGATTTATTTTCCGCGAGTAAAGCCGGTATTCACCTGATTTAAGTTTGCGAATCATAATTCACCTCGCTCTCATTCTTGTCCGCGCCGCTTTGCGTCCGGCGGCAACAAGTCCGGCGTGACCTTTTGTGCGAACGGCCCGATACGCTGCGGCGGAACGCGCCGACGGAGTTCGTCTCCGCGCGGCGCGGCGCGTTTGCCGCGAAATCGCCCGCGTCGAAGCCGCGCCACGTCCTTCATGTTTTAATGCTCCAAGCGTGGCGAGAGAGCGTCGTCGCGAAACGTGTCCGTTTCCATGCTGTCCGCGTTCGTAATCGCGTTGCGCCTGTCGGCGAACTTTTGGCGACTGGCCGCGCGCTGGCGGCGGCAATTTCACTCCGGCGCGGCGCGCTTTGGACAAGCCGATGGCAATGGCCTGTTTCGCTGACCGCGCGCCGTGTTTGCCTTCGCGAACGTGATGAAATTCCTCGCGCACGAATTCGCCGGCCTGCGTCGAGGCCGATTTTCCTGCGCGCGCATCGCGTCGCGCCCGTTCGATGGTTGAATGTTCCGGCATAATTTCCTTTCACGCGGCGAGCCGCTCTTCGTGAATGCCTTCGGAAAATTCCTCGATCATCTTTTGGTTGAATTCGGGAATATCATCCGGGCGCCGGCTGGTGACCAGTCCTTGATCGGTGACAACAGCCCTGTCATACCATTCGGCGCCGGCGTTCATGAGATCGTTTTTGATGGACGGATAGGACGTGAGCTTGCGCCCGCGAACGACGTCCGCATCAATCAAAATCTGCGGGCCGTGGCAGATTGCGGCGATGGGTTTGCCCGCTTCAAAAAATGCGCGGACAAATTCCACCGCTTCCGGCAATATCCGCAGCTTGTCGGGATTCATCACGCCGCCGGGGAGCAGCAATGCGTCGTAATCACCGGCATCGGCGTCCTGCAATGGCATGTCCACTTGGACCGTGTCGCCCCAATGATCCATTTCCCACGCCTTGATGTCGCCGCTCCTGGGTGAAATCACTTTCGTTTCGGCACCTGCGTTATCGAGCGCGGCGCGCGGCTTTTCCAATTCGCTTTGTTCAAAGCCATCGGTGGCGAGGATGGCCACTTTTTTTCCGTGTAAATCGTTCATAACAATTTTCGTTGTCGGTTTAAGTCAAAACGGAAGGCGAGCTTTTTTTGTTGGTCCGGCTTGCTTTGTTTCGTGGGTTTCCCCTTTCAGTGACCCGCAAACGTTTCCAATCAATTCGTCTCACCTTCCTGAAAACAATTCAGCTTGGCGCGTGCCAACGAAATTTCCCGCGCAACTGGTGAAAATTAAGAAAATTTTTTGCGAAAGAAATGTTCCGCGTCGCAATTTGCGAAGTTCGCGGAAAGAAAAATGCAAATTGCAGCAATTCATTCCACAGGTTGACGCTGGTAAATTTCCAGCGCACAATTCCGTTCATGGCAAAGAAATCAGATGCGGAATCAACCGCAGAGACGCTGAAACGCAGAGTTGCCGAAAACAAAAACTCCCTCGCCCCGTCCGACGGGGAGAGGGTCGGGGTGAGGGGCAATGATAGCCGTCCGCAAGGACTCCGCGCCTCTGCGTCTCTGCGGTTAAAATCTTCCTCCCCCCTCGACACCCGCGTCGTTTATTGCGGCGACAATCTGGAACAACTCGCCAAGCTGCCCGACGCCTGCGTTGACCTCATTTACATTGACCCGCCCTTCAATTCCAACCGCAACTACGAAGTCTTTTGGGGCGAGACCAGGGAGAAGCGCGCCTTTGAAGACCGCCACGAGAACACCAAGGCTTACATTGACTATATGCGCCCGCGCTGCGTCCAACTCGCCCGCGTCCTCAAAAAGACCGGCAGCTTTTATTACCACTGCGACTGGCACGCCAGCCACTACGTCAAAGTCTTGCTCGATGTTGAAATATGCAAAAGCATTCAACTGACGCTTGCTGTCCAATGCAATTACGGTTAAATAATCTGCATGAAAACAATTGAGCTTTTTGCAGGTGGTGGTGGCCTGGCACTGGGTCTGCATAATGCTGGGTTTTCACCTGTTGCAATAGTCGAGCGCGACGCGGATTCCTGCCAAACCCTTCGTGATAATTTGCAAGGTTCAATGAACATTGGCGTTCGTATGTTTGAAGAAGACATTCGCAAGGTGAATTTCACCGATTGGCAAGACCAAATTGATTTAGTTTCTGGCGGACCGCCTTGCCAGCCGTTTTCAATTGGCGGCAAGCACAAAGGTTATCGTGATGGTCGGGATATGTTTCCCCATGCAATAAATGTTGTGCGGACTGTGCGTCCCAAAGCATTTATTTTTGAGAATGTCCGTGGGTTGTTGCGAAAATCATTCTCAAAGTATTTCAGCTACATCTTGCTACAAATGAATTATCCCGATGTGTTGCGGAACGATGCCGAAAGTTGGACGGATCATCTGGCAAGGTTGGAAGAACATCATACTGCCGGAGTTGAGTTTGGTTTGCGTTACCGCGTCGTCTTTCAAAAAGTGAACGCTGCGGACTTTGGAGTTCCGCAACAACGTGAGCGCGTCGTAATGGTCGGGTTCAGGTGGGACATCCATGAGCCTTGGAGTTTTCCTCGTGCTACACATTCAGAAGATGCTCTTGAGGCTGCAAAATGGACTAATCAAACCTATTGGGACGAGCATCACATTCCTTTAGCGATGAGACCGCAGCCGTCGCGCGAAACTTTATGGAGGATTGAGCGCATGGAAGACCAACCTTTTGCGGCGCGTTGGCGCACAGTCAGAGATGCGTTGGTCGGATTACCTGACCCAAAATCCCCCGAAGCTCTGTGCATTACTAATCACAAATATCAAGCTGGCGCACGGAAGTATCACGGACATACAGGCAGCAGTCTCGATTTCCCGGCAAAGACTCTGAAGGCGGGTGACCACGGTGTTCCGGGCGGGGAAAATATGCTCGCTCACGCAAATGGCCGGGTCAGATATTTTACGGTGCGCGAAAGTGCCCGACTCCAAACCTTTCCCGACTGGTATTCGTTTTCCAGCTCTTGGACTGAAAGCATGAGGCAGGTTGGTAATGCTGTTCCCGTGACTCTTGCGCGAGTGATTGGAACTAGCGTGGCTCAAACTCTGCGTGCGCATGAGCAACATCTAGCTGCAAACTAAAATGGAAAATCTTCCACAAACTGATCCGCTGGCAGTTCACAGATTCAACCCGTTGGATATTCCGAAACATCTACTGGAACGCTTCGAGGAAAGTCCGTTGCTGGAATTTCCGCATCCCAAAACGCCGGCGGAGACTGGAATCTACGGTTTATACCTTTTTTCACAGTTGGTGTATATCGGGAAGGCAACAGGTAAGAGCCACCTGCGGGGGCGGTTTTCGGAACACGCACGCAAGATTGGCGGAAGAAAGAATATCAAGTCATCGAAAATGCACTGCCGTTTTCTTATCATTGAGGAAGAGTGGGTTCACTATGCTGAACACCATTTGATCGGCTATTACAAACCAGAGTGGAACGGATCGGGATTTGGCAGTCACGTTCCCGGTGTCGGTCGCCCTGGCATAAAAGGGCCACCAACCTGGGATCAGAAATATCCACGCAGATGAACGCCATCGGCGGCATCATTGTAGAACCACAACCCAAACAAAATTCAAGCCCCGTCGGGGCGGCATCTTCTTTGACAATAGCCCAGCCTTTCAAGGCTGGGATTCATCGCGCACAAACATCCAAAGTCCCGTCAGGGACGGCAGGTCCTTGCGGACGGCCACCACGTTTTCTTTCGTCCCTGACGGGACTCGTAAATTTGCCGGACAATCACCCAGCCATAAATGGCTGGGCTATTTTCGGATGACGTCGCTCCTACGGCGCTTGGAATTTTTCAATTTCGACTTTCTACAAATATGCCAGCCCTGACGGGCTTTCACTGACGGCTCGCGGGGACGCTCGCCCCACCAGCGATAAAAAACCTTCAAAACCCGGCGTTTTGTTAATTTCCGGCTGAATTGTAAAAACTTCCGGCTGTGGTGTTGCCTCTGACAGTTGGATTGTCGAATCCAACAGTTGAAGTGTAAATAGTTACAGTTCAACTGTAAGACCTTGCAGTCGAAGTGTTGAATCTTACAATTGAAGTGCAAACAGTTCCGGTTGAGGCGTCGCTTTTGACATTTGAACCGTAAGAACGTCCGGTTCAGCCGTAAGTCCGTTCACTTGAACCGGAAAGCGTGACGATTCAGCCCATGGAAGCTTCTATGTCGGTCGTCGGGGTCGCCTTGTCGGCGACCATTTCGCGGGCGCGTTTCCAGAAATCCGTTTCGCTGCCTTCCGGGCAGCCGTTTTTGAGGTAGAGGTGAAAAGTAAGCGCGCCAACTTTTTCTGAAGCAGGTTTGGTTTCCGAAACAGGTCGGCGCGTGGATTCTTCCGGTGATAGAGATAATCGGCTCATGATAATTTTCTTTGCAGGAAAAGTGCCAGCGACCAAGCCCCCATTTTTCAGGGAAAAACTACCCATCCGAAATTTTTCAAAATGCAAATCGCAATTGAGATTCGTTTTGAGTTTGCGAAATGGCGATTGGCACGGGCATCGCTCAAAAATTTCATCATCACCGGCGAACGCGATGCGACGGAAGACGAGATTGCAAAACCGTTTATTGACGCAGGTTGTAAAATCAGTTTTTCATCCATCATTTACGGCAAAGAAGGAAAAATTCGTGAATTAAATGGTGAAGTGCGCTGGCGCGGCGTCGCTGGCGACAGTCGTCCGCCCGCATTTTTGAAACAACTGCCCGAACAATATCACTTCGAAAAAATGGAATGGCGCATTCTCGGCGAAGCATAAAGCATTTTGCAATTTTCAGCTCTGGGGCTTTGCAATCTGCAATTTGGGAAGTTCACCCCAGACGGCGTGGCATCCGCAGTGCTTTTAAGAAATCCAAAGGAAAGGGATCATGAGAACGAAAATTGCAATCTTAACGCTCGTCGGCGGCGTGGCCGCATTGGTTTTGGCGCAACAAACACAATATCAGCCGGCTGCTCCGGGCAACCCCAATGCCCCGATGTATCCGCCGAACAATGTGATCACCACCCAAAGCGTTTCGCCGCAGGAAATCTCGACGCAACAGATTTCGCCCCAAAACATCTCGCCGACGCAAAATATTTCAGGGCAAAATTTCACAACGAATCAGGACAAATGACTGGTTTAATTATCGCCGGAAATTTACCGAACATCCGCCGTTGACGGATGGAAATAATTGAGCGAACGGTTAGTTATGAAAAACCAGCCATGGATCAATGTCGGCTTGTTTGAAGATTTGAGCGCGGGAAAAAGGCTCGAAGACATTTTGAAGGACAAAGGGTTCGAGTGCCGCGTTTTTGACGACAAATTATTCCGAATGTTTTTGTTTCTGCGCCCGCCACGCGTGACTTACGGCGTGCAGGTTCGTCGCGGCCATCTCAAGGCGGCGATGGAACTTTTGGACGCGCAGCCCAATGCCGCCGTTTTACAGCGGGCGATCCATTGCCCGTCATGCGGTTCGCTGCATGTGCAATATCCGCAAATGACGCGCAAATTCTTTTTTCCGACGCTGTTGCTGCATCTCGGAATCATTTTTCGCATCATCGAACACGAAGCGTATTGCGAGCATTGCCATCACACCTGGAATTTGCCGAAAACCGAATCGCCCGCGCTTGCGTCGAAGCCAATTCATTGAAAATAAAAAATTGGGCGTTCCATCAAGAGCCGAAAATCCCATTTAGATTTTCCTTCGCGCCGATTTGTTTGCCGCCGGAAAAAATTTCCGCGATGCGGCCGTTTTTCCATCGCCGCGCGCGGTAAAGCGTGGCGAACGAAAAATCCGGCGCCGCGCCGCCCTGCCCGCCGACAAGTTCCGTGCCGCGCCGCACGTTGTCCTGCAACCACGCGGGCATCCGCAAATGGTATGGATTGCGCCGCACTTCGCCGACATGGAACGACAAGGCCGCGAGCAAATCGGCGACGTCTTCAACGCTCGATTCGACCATAAGGTTCGGCGAAGGCATTTGTCCCCAGAATTCCGTTTCAATAAGAATCGTTTGAAAATCCGGCGGCAAGGTTTTCAACGCGTCCATCACGAGAAAATGCGTGCCGACGTGCGTGCTGTTCCAATCAAGTTCGTGCGGAAAAAAAATCGCACGCGGCTGGTTTTTTGCAAGCGAAGCGGCGATGATTTTTACGCAATTGTTCCAATGTTGCGGTTCATTGGCGCGCGTTTTTGGATTAATCTTTTCCAAACCATTCGGCGCGATTTGTTCCAACTCGAAACCGATCCAGCCGCAGGCATTTTTCAATTCCAGCAATCGCGGCTGTCGCCGTTCCTTGTTGCTGCCCAGCGTGACGGCGATGTTGACGACGCGCATTTTTGTTTCGCGCAACAATCGCAACGCAAGTCCGCCGGTGACGCACTCATCGTCGGGATGCGGCGAGAAAATGAGGGCCACCGGCGCATCGGGTGCGGGATTGGATTTGTTCGGCGGCGGAATGTTGCCAAGCGGCAACGATTTGCCGCCGGCAAAAAGCTGCGTATGCGCGGAAACAAATTTTCGGTATGGGTTCATTGCGCCTGCCGTTTAATTACGGCAAATTGAACGCGTATGCAACTTACCGTTGCGCGCACGATTCGATTTTGCGAACGTCAGGTTCAAACAATTTCAAAATGACGAAACCTACATTGCTCGTTTTGGCTGCCGGCATGGGCAGCCGTTACGGCGGGCTTAAACAAATTGATCCCGTCGGGCCAAACGGCGAGACGATCATTGATTATTCGATCTACGACGCGCAACGCGCCGGTTTTGGCAAAGTCGTCTTCGTCATTCGCCGCGACATCGAGGCGTTGTTCAAGGAAATCATCGGCGCACGATTCGAGAAAAAAATTCCCGTCGAATACGTTTTTCAGGAATTGGATAAAGTGCCATCGGGATTTTCCGTTCCGCCGGCCCGTAAAAAACCATGGGGAACCGGCCAGGCCATTCTCATGGCCGCAGACGTTATTCACGAACCTTTCGCCGCCATCAATGCCGACGATTTTTATGGCGCGAATTCCTTTCGCGTGCTTGCGGAACAATTGCAATCCAGCAATACAGATTGCGCGATGGTCGGTTTCATTCTGCGCAACACACTTTCAGAACATGGCAGCGTTGCGCGCGGCATTTGCCGTCTAAATACGGAAAAATTTCTGGAAAGTGTGACAGAAATCACCGGAATCGAAAAAGACGGCGGTGGCGCGAAATATACCGACAGCACGGGAATTTTGCATCGGCTCGGCGGCGGCGAAATCGTTTCCATGAACATATGGGGCTTCACGCCGACATTATTCGGCCATTTGCGCGCGCAGTTTGCCGAATTTCTAAAAAGGCATGGCGCGGAAGAAAAATCGGAATTTTATATTCCCGCCGCCGTGAATGAACTCGTCGCCACAAAACGTGAGCGCGTGAAAGTGTTGCGCACGCCCGACCCGTGGTTCGGCGTGACCTATCGTGAAGACCGTCCGGCCGTCATCGCCGGCATCCGCAAACTGATTGCGCGCGGCGATTGCCCGGAAACACTCTGGACATGAACGGTTGTGAAATGCTTGCGCTTTATGGGAAAATAAATAAGGCTGAATTGCATGAAGTCCCGACTAGTCTTTGCGACGATTGGATTGGCGCTGTTATTTTTAATTCCCCCTCTTCTTGCCGAATCGTTTCCGAATCCGACAATCATTTCTTCCGGCTGGCAATTGCAGGCCGTCTCTAAAGTCCCGCAATCGGGAGCGGAGATTTCTTCGGCCAGCTTTCAACCGGCAGGCTGGTATTCGGCCATTGTGCCGGGGACGGTATTGACCACGCTGGTCAGCAACAAAGTTTATCCCGAACCGCTCTACGGTGAAAACAACCGCCCGGATCAAATTCCAGAAAGCCTTTGCCGCACTTCGTATTGGTATCGGACCGTCTTTACCGTTCCGAAAGATTATGAGGAAAAAAAAATCTGGCTGAACTTCGATGGAATCAACTACGCCGCAGAAGTGTGGGTCAACGGCAAAAATATCGGCGCGATCAAAGGCGCGTTCACGCGTGGAATTTTTGACATCTCTTCGGTTGTGACGCCCGGAAAAGAAGCTGCGTTGGCGGTGCTGATTTCTCCGCAGCCGCATCCGGGAGTTCCGCATGAACACACTCTCGCCAACGGCATGGGCGGCAACGGCGGCGTCACCGCGATTGACGGGCCGACTTTTCTTTGCTCGATGGGCTGGGATTGGATTCCGGCAATCCGCGACCGCAATTCTGGCATCTGGCAAAAAGTTTTTCTTTCCGCAACCGGCCCGGTCGTTGTCAAAAATCCTTTGGTCACGAGCGATTTGCCGCTGCCAAGATTGGACATGGCGGATGTCGCCATTCAAGTGACGCTGCAGAATGTCACTGACAAAATTCAAAAGGGCGTGTTGAAGGGAAATTTTGGCGATGTCTCATTTGAGCAGCCGGTTGAAATAGAAGCGAACTCGTCGAAGCTGGTTTCGCTCGACTCCACGAATGTTCCCGCGCTTCATTTGAAGAATCCGAAATTGTGGTGGCCGAATGGCTACGGCCCGCAAAATCTTTACACGCTGCATTTGAATTTTGATGTGGATGGCAAGACTTCCGACAGCCAGGACGTGACTTTTGGCATTCGTAAAATTACTTATTCGGTTCCTGATTCGGAAAATCTGACCATCTCGGTCAATGGCGTCCGCGTCTTCTGCAAAGGCGGTGATTGGGGCATGGACGAGGCGATGAAACGCATTCCGCGCGAGCGGCTGGAAGCGGAAATCCGAATGCATCAAATCGCCAATTACACGATCATCCGCAATTGGGTCGGCCAAAGCACGAGCGAGGATTTTTACGAGCTTTGCGACAAATACGGCATCCTGCTTTGGGACGAATTTTTCCAGCCAAATCCCGGCGACGGGCCGAATCCGACGGACATGGATGCTTACATCGCGAACGTCCGCGAAAAAATTCTCCGTTACCGCAACCACCCTTCCATCGCCGTCTGGTGCGCGCGCAACGAGGGCTTTCCGCCGAAAAATATTGACGATGAATTGCGCAAGTTGATGGCCGAACTGGAGCCGGTTCGTTTGTATCAGCCCAGTTCCACTTCCGGCCACGGCGTGAATTCCGGCGGGCCGTATGGGTCTGGTCATCCGCCGCGCTCTTACTATGACTTTGGCGAGGCTTTCAAAACTGAAATTGGCAGCGCTTCCATTCCGACGCTTGAATCCATCCAGGGCATGATGCCGGAAAAAGATTGGGAATCCATCAATGACGACTGGGCGGAACACGATCTGGCCAAGGGCGCGTCAGGCGGCGAAGGCATCCGCAAGACGATTGAGAATCGTTATGGCGACATAAAAAATCTCGCCGACTTTGTGCGCAAGGCGCAATTATTGAATTATGAAACTTTCCGCGCCATTTATGAAGGCCGCGAGGCGAGAATGTTTCATCCCAGCACCGGCGTCATCATCTGGATGAGCAATCCGGCGCAGCCGAGTTTTGTCTGGCAAATTTATCATCACGATTTGGAACCGAACTCCTCGCTCTTCGCTGTGAAGGAAGCGTGCGAGCCGGTTCATATAATGTTGAATGAAAAAAACGGAAATCTGATGGTGGTCAATAATCATCCCGAAGCGCTGACAGATGCGAAGGCGCGCATTTCATTCTATAATCTGGATGGTTCTATTGTCACCAATGTGGATGTCGAGGTGAAGGCTGCGCCGAGCGCGATCACTGATTTGGGACTGCTCGCCTTGCCTGATAATTTGTCTTCAGTTTATTTTGTTAAATTGGAATTGCATGGCGCGGATGGAAAACTGCTTTCAGATAATTTCTATTGGCACGCCTTGAAAGAGCATCAAGACGATCTGCGCGATTTCAATCAGTTGCCGACGGTCACGCTCGACGAAAAAGTTTCACGCCATGATGCCGATGGCAAATGCCTGCTGGACGTGATGCTGCATAATCCTAGTTCGCAAGTCGCATTGATGGCGCACTTGCAATTGCGCCGCGAAAAATCCGGCGAACGTGTCTTGCCGGTTTATTACACTGACAACTACATTTCACTCACGCCGAATGAGAGCAAGACCATCAGCATTGAAGCGGCGCAATCAGACTTGAAAGGTGAAAAACCGCTGGTTGCCGTTGATGGTTGGAACATCGGAATAACTTCCGTTTCATCATCCGCCGTTGCGGTGGCGCTGAATGCCAACGCACAAGTGGATCGCTGGCCGGTGACCGGACTGCCGATTGTCCCTTCGACTCATTTTTATTTTGGGACGCCGGCCGACCATTTCAAAATCAACTGCGGCGGAGCGCCGGTGGATAATTTTGACGCCGATGGATATTTTGCCGGCGGCAAGGCGGGCGGACCTAAAAATGATCTCATTGACACCTCCGCGACCAATGCCGGGCCTACGGTCATCTATCAGACCGAACGCTGGGGCGATTGCGTTTATACTTTTCCAATGAAGCCTTTGCCCAAAGGTCATGCTTACACCGTGCGGCTTCATTTTGCGGAGACGACATTTGATGCCGCCGGAAAGCGCGCGTTTAATGTTGTGCTCAATGGAAAACAAGTGCTTTCGGATTTTGACGTGTTTCAGGAATCGGGCGGCAAGGACAAGGTTCTGGTCAAGGAATTTTCCGGCATCACACCGGATGAAAAAGGCAATATCGTCATCAAATTCCAAACTGGTTCGGCGGACAAACCCAAGATCAACGCCATTGAGATACTGAACTGATTCAAACTTCACACAAAAAAATGAAAGCAAAGTTCGCGGAAAATATTTTATCAAGCCGGTTCAACAAAACGCAGGCGGGTTCTTGTCTGAAATCCTTGCCGCTTTTAAGTTTGATGATTCTGGGTTTGTTTCCGCCGGTGGTCCGGGCGGATTACAATCCGCAGAGAGTGGGATTTTCCAGCACCTATCCCACTAATTACAGCGATTGGGCGAACGCATATATCGCCGGCAATGGCAAGCTGGGCATCATGGTTTTTTGCAATCCATTGGACGAAACGGTGATTTACAATGACCGTGGATTCAACCTGGCCAAGTCAAGCGACCGGTCGTTCGCCCAGGTGAGCGCGGATGATCTGGCGACGATCCGAAGCAATTGCGCGGCGGGAAATTTTGCCGACGCCAATGCGCTGGCCGTCAGCTCCGCAAAATATCACAACGGCGGCGAAGGAAACCGTCATCCCGGATTTGAGATGTTGATTTCCATTCCGCCGGACGGCGCAATTTCAAATTATTCCCGCACCTGCGATTTCAGGACCGGCGTGATCACGGTGAAATGGAGCGATGCGCGTGGCGATTGGGAACGGAAATCCTTCGTCTCGCGCAAAGACGATGTCATTGTCCAATACTTGACCGCGCCGGGCGGCAAACTCGACTGTTCGATTCAACTGACCACCGATCCGGGAATGCATTTTCCTGCCGCGATGACTTTTACAAAAATTGCCGACGCCAACTATCTTAACATCCGCGCCAATTACGCGCCGAACACGGGCGGCGCAGGCTACGAAGGCGTCACCCGCATGGTGGCCACCGGCGGCACCAAAACGGTGGATGGAAATATCCTGACAATTTCCAACGCGACATCGGTGATGTTGCTGACCCGGAGCGAAAAATATTACAGCAACAGTGTCGCGCAGTGGAATCAGCAGAATCTTCAAACGCAACTGGCTTCCATTCCGGCTGATTACAACACGTTGCTCAACGGACAAATCGCCACGCACGAGGCGATTTATGACCGCGTCAAACTCGACCTGAACGCCAGCGCGGCGGATCGCGCCAAGGCCAACGATGAATTGCTGGTCATGCAAAAACATTCTCCGACCGCGATCAAGGCGTTGTGGGAGCGGATTTTTGACGCCGGACGATATTATTATCTTTCATCAAGCAGTTCCAACACGCCGCCGGATTTGCTCGGCATATGGACGGGCGATTGCAATGTTGGCTGGGGCGGATTTTATCACTTGGACGCGAATGCCAATCTTCAAGTGGCCGGCGGAAATATCGGTGACATGCCGGAAGCGATGGAAGGTTACTTCGCAATCAACGAGGCGTGGCGTCCCGACTTTGAGACGAATGCGGCAAAGTTACTTGGCTGCCGTGGCATGGTGGCCGGCGGCAATAGTCCTGGACCGATCTCCGGTCTCATGGCCAACATAAACACTTACTATCCCTACCA
>Ga0137404_10001004_pt1 | contig 18428 bp, 17 predicted proteins | sample CZOMad2_1_16fung_FD_108285 | JGI IMG/M metagenome (GOLD analysis project Ga0137404, IMG submission 108285) | Vadose zone soil fungal communities from Angelo Coast Range Reserve, California, USA - CZOMad2_1_16fungal (Illumina Assembly) | ecosystem: Environmental > Terrestrial > Soil > Vadose...
CGCCCGCACGACGATGCAGTCGCCGCTCCGCTGGAGCGAGGACGCCTCGTGGAAGTGCGACTACCTCGACCTGACGAAGCTCTCGCCCGAGAAGATCGCCGAGCGGAAGAAAGAGTTCGACGAGGTGAAGTCGATCGCTCGGGCCAAGCGCGAGGCGTCGTGAGCAAGCCGTTCACGGGCGTCCGCATCCTCGACTTCACCCGCTATCTCGCGGGGCCTTACGGCACCTACCAGCTGGCGCTCCTGGGCGCCGACGTGGTGAAGATCGAGTCGCGCGAGGGCGACGATACGCGCATGCAGCTGGCCGACCGGGTGTGGGCGGACCGGAAGATGGCGCCGTCCTTTCTTGCGGTCAACGGCAACAAGCGCAGCATCACGCTCGATCTTCGCAAGCCGGAGGCCGTGGAGATCGTCAAGAAGCTCGTCGTCAAGGCCGACGTGGTCTGGGAGAACTTCCGCGGGGGCGTGATGGATCGTCTGGGGCTCGGCTATCAGGCGCTCTCGGCCGTCAACCCGCGGCTCATCTACTGCGCGGTCTCCGGCTTCGGCCAGACGGGCCCCGAGCGGACGACCGCCGCCTTCGACGGCAAGCTCCAGGCGATGTCGGGGATCATGTCGATCACCGGCGATCCGGCGAGCGGCCCCACCCGCGCCGGCTTCGCGATCTGCGACACGATCGGCGGGATGACGGCGGCGCTGGCGGTCGCGAGCGCCCTCTACCAGCGCACGCACACCGGACGCGGCCAGCTGGTCGACGTGGCGATGCTCGACGCCGCGCTCGCCTTCATTCCCGGCACGGTCTCCGAGTACACGATCGCGGGCATCGAGGCGCGGCAGCTCGGCAACGGCTCGGTGAGCCGCAAGCCGACCGCGAGCCGGTTCCGAGCGCGCGGAGGCTTCATCGTGCTGGCGGTGCTCACCGAGAAGCAGTTCGCGAGCCTCATGAAGACCCTCGGGCGCGCCGACGCGCTCGCCGATCCGCGCTTCAAGGACTGGCCGGCGCGCACCGCCAACGAGCCGGCGCTGCGCGAGATCATCGAGCAGGCGCTCGCGGCCGACGATCCCAAGAGCTGGGAGGCGCGTCTCACGGCCGCCGACGTGCCGTGCGGCTCCATCTGGAAGATCGACGAGATCGTCAAGCATCCGCAGCTCGAGCACCGCGACGTGCTCCAGACGATCGACTCGCGCTACGGGCCGATGCGGCTCGTCGGCGCCGGCTTCCGGATGGAGCACGGCAGCCCCGGACTCGACCGGGAGCCACCGACGCTCGGCGAGCACACCGACGAAGTTCTGAAAGAGGCCGGCTTGGGAGTCGAGGAGATCGAGCGGCTGCGGCGCGAAACGGTCATCTGATCGTGGCTCAGAAACCTGGTCTCGGCCTGATGATGGCGGGGGCGCTCATCGCCTTCGCCGGCTTCTGCATCGTGCTGGTCAAGGTCTTCGGTGTCGAGCCGTATGCCGTCCTCCTGGTGGTCGGGCTCGGGCTTTTCGCGCTGGGTGTCGTCCGCCGGCTGACAGGCCAGGATCGCGAGGGCTAGCCGACGCCAACCCGGCGGCGGCCCTGCCCGGGTCAGCGCGCCGCCAGCCCCGGCATCGCGAACTGCTGACGGTCAAGGTCCGCGATGAGCGCGTTCGCCTGTCCCGGCGTGAAGGCGACGAGCGGGGGGCGAACGCTCGCCCAGCCGGCGTCCTTCCCGTGGTGGGCGATCGCGGATTTGAGGGCGGGGATCATCGGGAACTTCTGGAACACGCTGCGGATCACGTCGAGCCGCGCCTGCTGTGGGTCGGCGCCCTCGGCCCGCCAGGTGTCGAAGAGTCGCGCGATCGGTCCGGGATGGACGTTGGCGGTAGCGCTGATGCAACCGGCGCCGCCGTGGCGCATGTTCTGGAGCAGGAAGGTCTCCGAGCCGGCGAACACGTCGAAGCCGGTCTTGGCGAACGCGTCGAGAAACGCCTTCGTGTTGTTCCAGTCGCCCCCGCTGTCCTTCATCCCCGCGACCTGCGTCGGATAGGCGGCGAGCAGGCGCTCGACGAGCCCGAGGGTGATCGGCACCTGCGCGACCGGCGGGATGTGATAGACGTACACCCGCAGGCGCGCGTCGCCCACGCGCTCGATCACCTCCGCGAAGCTCCGGAAGAGCCCATCGTCGCTCACGCCTTTGTAGTAGAAGGGGGGGAGCATCAGCACGCCGCCGCAACCGACCTTCATCGCGTGAGCGGTCAGCCGTACCGAGTCGGTCAGCGCGCAGCAGCCGGTGCCCGGCATCATCCGCGCGGGGTCGAGCCCGGCCGCCACCAGCCGATCGAGCAGCTCGATCTTCTCGTCCACCGAGAGCGAGTTCGCCTCCGAGTTCGTCCCGAAGACGGCCAGACCCACGTTCTGGGACAGGAGCCAGCGGCAGTGGCGCACGAAGCGCTCGGGATCGGGCGCCAGGTCCGCGCCGAACGGGGTCACGACCGGGGAGAGCACGCCGGTGATACGCGGGACGTCGGTCACGGTGTCGCCTCCTGTCAGCGGGTGAGAAAAGCGCCTGCCCGGACAGGATACAAGATTGCGGCGACGCGAAGCCATTTGCGAAGGGCCGGGCCGACAGAGTACCCTCCGGCCGACCTCAGATGAGACTCCAGGGCTTCCCGGGCGCGGCCATCGTCGCCGGCGCAGGCCTGTTTCTCGCGCTGACCGCCCTCCTGGCCGCGTCGCACGCACCCGAGGACGCGCCATCCTTCCGGCTCCGCGTCGAGGTGCCGGACTCGCTCCTGCTCGCGAGCGGCATGGCATTCGCGCTGGCGGTCGCGATCATCATCGGCATGGCGCTCTCTCCGGACCGGCGGCGCCACGAGGAGGAGCTGCCGCGGGAGGAGGAGCCGTCCAGGCTTCCCTGGTGGCTCCAGGTGTGCTTGCGCATGTTGCCGCTCTTGCCGCTTCTCGCGGCCCTCATCGTTTTTTCGTTCGGGTGGCAGTACGTCGAGACTTCTCTGCTCGCCTGGAGCCGCCTCATGATGTTCGCGGGTAGCGACGCGCCCCCGGGACCCGAGACTCCTGTGGTCGCGCTGCCGTGGCTCGGCTGGCTCGTCGGGCTGCTGGCGCTCCTGGCCGGTCTCGCGACGCTCGCCGTGGCCCTGGTGCTCCTCTTCGCCGAGCGCATCGCCCGCTGGTGGGAGCGCCGCAATCGCGCCGAAGCGGCCGAGCCGCTGAGCGAAGCGGTCCAGGACGGCCTCGACGATCTCGCGAACGAGCCGGACGCGCGCACGGCGATCATCAGGTGTTACCGACGATTCGAGCGGGTCGCGGCGCGCGCCAGCGTGCCCAGGGCGCCGTGGCAGACCCCGGAAGAGTTCATGCGCGAGACGCTCAGGCGGTTGGTCCTTCCGCACCGGGCGGTGGATCGGCTGACGCGCCTGTTCGAGCTGGCGCGGTTCAGCCGCCACGCGCTGGGATCGCTCGAGCGGGACACGGCTCGAGCCTGCCTCGAAGAGATCAGATCCGCGCTCGAGCGCGAGGAGGCGCCGCTTGGCGTCGCCTGAGCCGAGCCGGGGCACGGGCGTCGTCGCCACGCTCGTGGTCGTTGCCGCGCTCGTCGCCGCGATCTTGCTGACCGAATTCTTCGTCGCGCAGGCCTATCGGGAGACCGCGGTGCGGCTCCTCGCGGCGCTCGTCCTGCTCGTGGCGGTCTCGCCCGTGCGGGCGATCGTTCGCGCGTCCACCGAGCGCCGGGCTGCGTGGGGCGCGGGCGAACCAGGCGAGGGCGGGCCGGAGACGCGCGCTCAGGATTCGCGCTTCGCCCGGTTCCACGACGAGATCAGATCCAGCGCGCGGAGCCAGTCCTATTTCGAGCACCTGCTGTGGCCGAGGCTCGTCGCGCTCGCGCGCGCGGCCGGCGTCTCGGCCGACGCGCTCGAGAAGCCGTCGGGGCGCCGATTCGGCCGCGGCCCGTCCATCGCCACGCTGGCGCGGCTCATCGCCTCGCTGGAGACGCGCCGGTGAAGCTCGACCGGGTCACGGAGCGAAGCCGCGACATTCTGAGCGCGCTGGCGCGCGTGATCGTCGGCAAGGGCGACGTGCTCGAGCGCATCCTGGCCGGGATTCTGGCGAACGGCCACGTCCTGATCGAGGACTATCCGGGGCTCGCCAAGACCCTGATCGCGCGGCTCTTCGCGCAGGCGCTCGGCCTGTCCTTCAAGCGCCTTCAGTGCACGCCGGATCTGCTGCCGGCCGACGTCACCGGGAGCTTTGTGTTCGACCAGCGCCAGGCGCGCTTCGAGTTCCGGCCGGGCCCCGTCTTCACCCACTTCCTTCTGGCCGACGAGATCAATCGCGCCACCCCCAAGACCCAGGCCGCGCTGCTGGAGGCGATGCAGGAGGCGCAGGTCACCGTGGAGGGCGAGTCGTTCCGCCTCGAGCCGCCGTTCCTGGTCATCGCGACGCAGAACCCGATCGAGCTCGAGGGAACCTATCCGCTTCCCGAGGCGCAGCTCGATCGGTTCCTGCTTCGCGTCGCGGTCGGGTATCCCACCGCCGAGGAGGAGCGACAGATCCTCGAGCGGCGTCGCCAGCGACGCCAGGACGAGGTCGAGGTGACCGCGGTCGTCTCGCGCGAGGAAGTCCGCGCCATGCAAGGGGCGCTCGAGGACGTGTTCGTGGCCGACGTGGTGGCGCAGTACGTCGTCGATCTCGCGCAGGCGACCCGCGCCGATCATCGAATCGCGCTCGGCGCTTCGCCGCGAGGGGCCCTGGCGCTCCTGAAGCTCGCGCGGGCCGAGGCCGTGCTGCGGGGGCGCGATTTCGTCACGCCCGACGACGTGAAGGCGATGGCCGGCCCGGCCCTCGCCCATCGACTGATCCTCCAGCCCGAGCTCTGGGTGACGAAGCTGTCGGCCGCGCAGGTCGTGGACGATCTCCTGACTCAGGTGCCGGCGCCCAAGACGGAAGAGGCCCGATGACCACGCGGCTCACACCGCTGGCCCTTTCCGTCGTGACGGTCGGCGCGTGGGGGCTCGTGCTGGGCGTGCTGTCGGGCCGGGCCGAGCTGGTCGTCGTGGTGGTCCCGCTGCTCCTCGGGCTCCTTCGGGTCGGGCGCGCCGGCTCGTCCCGCGACTTCACGCTCACCCGCACCGTCTCGGCGGCGCGAGTCTTCGAGGGCGAGCGCGTCACGGTGATCGTGACCGTCAGCGCGACCCGGCGTGTCGCGCTCCTGGAGCTGTTCGAACCGCTCCCACCGACGTTGCGACTGGTGGGCGGTCACAACCGCGGCCTCTTCTGCCTGCGCCGCGGACAGAGCGTCGAGTGGCGGTACGAGGTCGAGTGCGTGCGCCGGGGCCGGGTGAGCCTCGGAACGGTGCACGCGCGTCTCTGGGACCGCGCGGGGCTCGAGGCCGGCGAGACCTCGATTCCGGTGGCGTGGCAGCTTCGCGTGTATCCGCGAGCGCTGCCGCTTCGCCGTCTGCCCGGGCCGCGACGGATGCAGGCCTTCGTCGGCAACTACGTGGCGCCGCGCGTGGGTGAAGGGCTCGAGCCCGGCGATATCAGAGCGTTCGTTCCGGGCGACCGGGTCCGCCACGTGAACTGGCGGGCCTCGCTTCGATTCCGCCGTCTCTTCGTCACCCAGTACCACCAGGAGCGCAACGCCGACGTCGTGCTGATGCTCGACACCCTGACCGAGGCGGGCGCGCCGCCCGACACGACGCTCGACGTCTCGATCCGGGCGGCCGCCGCGCTCGCGACGGCGTATCTGGCCCGGAAGGACCGGGTTGGCCTCATCGAGTACTGCGGGCCGTTCCGCTGGGTCCGGCCGAACTCCGGGCGCGCGCATCACGAACGGATCTTCGAAGCGCTGCTCCGAGCGGATGTGATGTTCAGCTACGTCACGCAGGAAGTCGCGCTCGTGCCGCGGCGCATCCTGCCGCCGCAGGCGCTGGTCATCGCGATCAGTCCGCTCCTCGACCCGCGGTTCGACAAGGCGCTGGTCGACCTGGCGGCGCGCGGGTTCGATCTCGTGGTCCTGAGCCCGTCGCCGATCCCGCTCGTGCGGCGCGCGATTCGCGCGTCGGCCAGCGCCGACGTCGCGTGCCGGCTGTGGACGCTCGAGCGGCGCGCCCGCGCCGATGGTCTGCAGCGGCTTGGCATCACGATCATCGACTGGGATACGGCCGTACCGCTCGAGGCGGCGCTGGGCGGATTGACGCGCTCGCGTCGGCGCGAGGTGGCGCGCTGACGATGCGGCGCCTGGCGGCCGTCCTCGCCCTGATCCTCGTGAGCGCTCCGCTCCTCATCGCGCCGTCGACCTCGGTCGTGGCGCTCGGCGGCGCGGCGTTGATCCTGTGCGGCCTCGGCATCCTGGTCGCCACCCCGGTGCTCGTCGGCGGCATGGTGATGGCGCTCGGCGAGTACGCGCTCGCGCTCCGGCTCGCCGGCGGGACGCCGCGTCTGGAGGGCGCCGTGGTCCTCGGCGTGGTGCTGGTCCTGCTGCTGGAGACGGCCGACTTCGGCCGGCGTGCGCAGCACGCCGCGATCGGCCGCGGCGTTTTCGTGGCGCAGATCCGCGCGTGGGCCGTCTTCGGCGCGCTCACCGGAGCGGGGGCCCTGGTCGCGAGCGCCGCGGCGAGCGCCGCGAGCGCGTCGCTGCGTCTGCCGTGGGCATCGGCGGTCGCCGCCGCCGGCGCCGCCGTCGCGCTCGTGGCGGTCGCGCTCGCTCTCGCCGCCGCGGGAACGCCCTCGCGCGACTGAGCCGCCGGGCGCCGGGCTAGTTGCTGCCCGACGGCAGCACGCGCCCGGTCCGTCGAAGCCAGCGAAGCAACGGGCGGCGCAGCATCCGATAGGGCCGGTTGATCGCGCGGTGGACGCGGATCAGAACACTGCGCCGGCGGACGCGCTCGAGCTCCGTCGGTGTCATCGACTCGCGGCCGAAGCGCCGCTTGTGCTTGAGCACGTGATACAGGTCTTCGTGCTGGAGCCGTGTCAGCCACCATCGGCCGAGCGCATGATCGGCTCGGGGCCCGCAACGCCACGCGATCTGAAAGTCGATCAGGTACGGGCGGCCGTCGTCACCGACCAGGATGTTCTCCGGCTTGTTCGAGTCGACGTACGCGACGCCGCGGCGGTGCACCTCACGCATCGCGCTGTCGAGCTGCGGCCAGAATCCGTCGGGCACGGGGCGCGCGTGGGAGAGCGGGTGGCCCGCCACGAATGCCCGCAGATACGCGGTGTCGCTCACGCGACCGAGCAGCGCCGGCACGCAGGACTGACCAGCGAGGTGGTGGTAGAACGCGACCTCGCGCCCGCATTGCCAGCGACCCAGCCAGCGGAGCGGCGCGCCGGCGAAGCGCGCGGTCCGGTAGACCTTGAGGACGGCTCGGCCGCCCGTGTCGTCCTCATAGAATCCGGTGGCCGCCCAGAAATCGTGCTTCGCGGTCGCCAGATGGCGCAGGGTTCGCCCCGAGATCTCGAGGCGTCGGGGAAGATCGTCTCGCCCCAGCGCCCGCATCCAGAACGCGAGACGCTTCGGCTGGCGTGCGCGCGTCACGTGCCGGACTGCTTCAGGTGAGCGACCTCATAGGCGACGACCGGCCGCTGGAAGCCCTTGAGCTGAAGAGGGCCGACTTCCTTGGCGTCGACGAGGTCGGGCAGGGCGGCGTAGATCCGCTGGCTGATCAAGATCTGCCCCGGCGACGCTTCGGCGCACAGCCGAAACGCCAGGTTGGTGACGCTGCCGATGGCCGCGTAGTCACGCCGGCCTTCGAATCCGATCGCGCCGATCGTCGCGTAGCCTTTCGCGATGCCCATCCCGAGGTCCAGGTCGTACCCGCGTCGACGCCATTCGGCGCCGAGCACGCGGATTCTCGCTCGCATGGCGTCGGCCATGCGGATCGCGCGCTCTTCCGGGTTGGCGACCGGCACCGGGTCGTTGAAGAAGACCATCATGCCGTCGCCGGTGAATCGCTCCAGCGTGCCTTCGTGCTCCACGATCAGGTGCCCCACCTCGGCATGGTAGGCCTCGAGAACCTCCGACACCTCTTCCGGCTCCGACGTTTCGGCGAACGCGGTGAAGCCCCGCAGGTCGAGGAACACGACGGTGATCTCGCGCCGGTGGGGCCGGAGCGGATCCGCCGCGCCCCCGGCGACGATGGCCTCCGCCAGCTGCGGCGAGAAGAACCGCTTGAGGCGACTCACCCGCTCGAGCTCGACCACCTGCTCGGCGACCCGCTTCTCGAGCGTCGTGTTCCAGCGGGCGATCTCGTCGGCCTGGGTGGTGACCGTATCGTGCAACGCTTTGATGCGGAGCATCGATCGCACGCGGGCGGCGAGGGCGGCGTGGTCGACCGGCTTGGTGAGGTACTCATCGGCCCCGGCCTCGAGCCCGGCGATGATGTCTTTCGCGTCGGCCATCGCCGTCACCAGGATGATCGGGACGAACGAGGGATTCTGCTCTTTCTTGAGCCGACGGCAGACCTCGATGCCGTCGACCTTCGGCATCATGATGTCGAGGAGAATCAGATCGGGCGTCGCCTCGTGCGCGACGGTGAGCGCCTCCGCGCCGTCGGCGGCGGTGACGACCTCGTACCCATCAGCCGCCAGGCGCATTCGCAGGATGCGAACGTTGGCGGCGTTGTCGTCGGCGATCAGGACGCGCGGCGGAGTCCTCACCCGGCGTCCTAGCGCGTGACGACGATCTTCTTCGAGCTTTCCCAGCCGGCCGAATGGGTGGGCTCGGCCACCGCTCGCAGATTGCCGCCTTCGTCGAGCGCGATGGTGAAGACGACCTTCGGATACGAAAAGACCGGGTGAAGGTAGACGCGCGCGATCTCGGCGCTGTCCTTGTAGAGCGCGATGTAGCGGACGAAGTGCTCGGCGAGCGACGGATGGACCCCACCGGCGCCGATCGTCACGGTGACCTCGAACCACTGCCCGCGCTTGACCGTGTCGGGCGCCTCGATCTTGGGCGTGTGCTTCTCGTCGTACGACCGTCGGACCTCGCGATATTCCGGCGTGAACTGCTCGGCCTGGCCCTGGGCGCCCACGCGTGCCGCGTCCGGGAGCAACACGAGACCAGCGACGGCGACGACGGCCAACGTCCTTCGATGTGTCATGAATCGTCTCCTCTCGACGCGGTGCCCGCCGCCGTTCAGTTCTCCGGGAGAAACCGGTTGATCAGTGCCATGAGATCGCGCGGGCTGTACGGCTTGGCCAGGTACGCCGAGGCGCCCGCGTCTATCGCGCGCCGATCGTCGCCGCTCAGGGCGAACGACGTCACCACGACGAGCGGAATCTGCGCCGTGCGCGGATCAGCCCGCAGCAACCGAGTCGCGTCGAGCCCTGACAGCTTGGGCAGCTGGACGTCCATCAGGATGAGGTCGGGTAGCTCGCGTTGCGCCACCCTGAGCCCCTCCTCGCCGTCGACGGCCTCCAGCAAGCGGAAGGACGTCCGGCTGAGCAGCTGCCTCACGATCTTTCGATTGTACTCGTTGTCTTCGATGTGCAGCACGGTTCGGTCCTTCATGCGGGCCCTCCGTCGGCGTGCAGCGGTACCGTGAAGAAGAACGTCGACCCCTTGCCCAGTTCGCTCTCCACTCCGATGCGACCTCCGTGCAGCTCGACGAGCCGCTTGGTGATGCTGAGACCAAGCCCGGTGCCGCCGTACTCCTTGGTGATCGTGGTGTCGACCTGACGGAACTCGGCGAAGATGTTCTCGACCTCTTCCTGGGGAATGCCGATTCCGGTGTCGGTGACACGGTACGTGAGCCACCCCTCGTCCAGGCGGACGTCGATCTCGACCCGGCCCTGGCGAGTGAACTTGAGCGCGTTCCCGGCGAGGTTCAGGAGACATTGCGTGAGGCGCCGGCCGTCGCCCCAGGCCGGCGGGATCTCGGGCGGCACTCGCGCGCCGAACGCCAGACCCTTTTCGAAGGCCAGCGATTTGAGGGACGTGTGGACGACGTCGACGATCTCCTGGACCGAGTACTCGCCGACCCCCAGCTCCAGGCGCCCGGCCTCGATCTTGGAGAGGTCGAGCACGTCGTTGATCAAGCGCAGCAGGTGACGCCCGTTGGTCTGGATGTCGACGAGCGGCTCGCGCAGACCGGGCGGCACCTCGCCGTACAGCTCGTCGAGCATGATCTCGGTGAAGCCGAGGATCGCGTTGAGCGGCGTGCGGAGCTCGTGGCTCATGTTCGCCAGGAACTCCGACTTGGCGCGACTGGCCAGCGCCAGACGGTCGTTGAGGCCGCGCAGGGTTTCCGCCGCCACCCGCTGCTCCTCGTCAAGGCGGTGGAGCTCGCGGCTCATCCAGTTCATCCGCTCGGCGAGCGCCCCGAATTCGTCGCGGTTCGGCACGATGATCGTGCCGCCGAACCGGCCTTCGGCCACCTCGCTCAGGAAGCCATGCGCCTCGCGCACCGGCAGGATGAACGACCATGAGATCACGAAGCCACCGAGCAGCGCGACGACGACGGACGCGACGGCGAATCCGGCCATCAGCCTGAGCGAGCGGGCGCGGGCGGCCGAGATGCTGGACCGGAGGCTCGCCATCCGCGTCTCCTCGGCGGCCACGAGCGAGCCGACGAGCCCGTCGATCTTCTGGTAGGTCGGGTCCTGCCGGGTGCGCAGGGCCGTCATCGCGTCGGCCAGCCGCCGGTCGCGGAGGGCGTTCGCGATGTCGGCGACGGTGGCCATCGCGTCCTCCTGAGCCCCGCGAATGGCCTGAATGAGCGTGCGCTCCTCGGGCGGGGCGGCCGTCTCGAGACGCGCGAGCGTGTCGTTGAAGCGGTTGTTCTCGCGCAGGATCAGGCTCACGGAGCCCTCGGCCTGGGCGAGCAATGCCATCGACGTGAAATGCATCTGCATCGCGAGCGCGTGCTCGATCTGCCTGGACCAGCCGACGCGCTCGTGGGCCTGGTCGAGAAGGTCCGTCTGGCGCGCGGTCTCGGTGACCATCCGAAAGCTGACCGCGGTCATCGTGATGAAGAGCAGGGTGATGAGGAGGAAGCCCGCGAGGAGCTTGATGTGCACCGAGGCACGGATGCGCGCCACGGCCCGCACGAGGATGCCCAGCGGCGAGGCGAGTAGCGCCATCACGGGCGGCGCCATTCGCTCGGCGGCCGACGCTCGGGGCATGGTCACCCGCCGCGGCTAGCGGGCGGGCATCTCCAGGGTGACCGGGGTGGGCTCCTGATCACCCACGACGACTTCCTTCGAGATCGTGCCGAGCCGCTCCTGCCAGACCTTCAGCGTGTAGCGTCCGGGCGGGAGCCCCCGGAGCTCGAACCCCCCCGCGCCGTCGGTGAGCGCGTAGAACGGGTGCTCGGCCACCACGACCCAGCCGCGCATCCAGGAATGCAGATCGCACGTCACGCGAATGATCTCGGGGTGCGAGAACGAGATGGTGATCGTGCGTCCCTTCGGCTGCGTACGATTGAAGGGCGGGTTGGCGCTGGGCGTGCTGTGCAAATTGTGCAGGAGTCGGTCGCTGTTCAGAAAGTCGATCCGCCCGCCGGCCGGCACGATCACGACGCGGGGCGAGAACATGCATTCCTTCTGATCCATGGAGGTGGTGGAGGGGAGCGCCTCCGAGGCCGCCGGCGCCGGCGGCTTCTCGATCCAGACGACGGCGCTGCGAATCCCCCCTTGCGGCGACAGCACGAGTTCCTCGGCGTTCTTCTCTTTGCCGCACACGTACTGATCGATCGTCACGGCGAGCTTCCGAAGGTCGGGCGTCGCCCCCTTCAGGACGACCGTGCCTTTGATCGATCCCCCCGCGGCCTCGCGCGGTGTCGTCAGGCCCACCGCCAGCATGACGATCGTCACGCCCAACAGCATCGCTCGTAAAGAAGTCAGCACCGTCCCTCCTTGGGCCCCAAGTGTACGTCAGGTCCTCAGATCCTCGACCTCTTCCACGAGGGCGAACCCCGAGTCGGCCGCGCGACATTCGGCCTCGGGCAACCCGAGCTCGCGCCGTACGAGATTCGCGTCGCGCACGATCGACACCATCTTGTATCGCCGATCGCGTCGGTGTATTGCTCTCGGGAGCGCGCGTCCCCCATGGCGTCGCGGAAGGTGCGGCCGACCGGCCGCGGGAGCGAGCCCGTGATGGTCGTGGGTAGCTTCAGATCTCTCGTGGCCTTGAACATGCGGATCGGATCGGTACTATACCTCCAGCCGCTCGGTTTTGCCTTGACCGGGTTCGAAGGGCCGCGGTATCGGTCATGCGAGAAAGGAACACACGTATGGTGAGCCGGCGAGTCGTCCGATCCTACCAGGCGCGCTACAGCATGGGAGCCAACAAGGCGGCCATGTACGACCTCACGGACGCGATCGACGTCCATGCCCACGCGCGCGGCCACGACGAAGAAGAGCCGATGCACGCCGCGCAGGAGGCGACCCGCGCCGGGATGAAGGCGGTCCTCTTCAAGAGCATCTCGCCCGGCCGGCCCTGGGAAGTGGCGCGCCGGCTCCAGGACGACATCGACCGCTGGGCCGAGCGCGAAAACCTCAGAGGGGTGAAGTGCCTGTCGGCCTGGATCGTCGGGATTCCCTTGAAGCCCATCGACTTCGCCGAGATCAAGGCGGCTGTGGAGGGCGGTGTCCTCGGGATGTGGATGCCGCCGGTGACCTCGGCCTGGAGCATCTACCGTCTCGGGGGCCGCGGCGTGTGGTTCGACAAGGCGCGCCGCTACGACGATCCCGTTCCGCCTGCGGCTTGGGACGACGCGCTCAAGACCGGCATCTACGTGCTCGACGATCACGGCCGGCTGCTCCCGGCGATCCGGGACACCGTGCGGCTCTGCGCCGATCACGGGGTCGCGCTGTCGTTCGGCCACCTCTCGCCCCAGGAGATGGACGCGCTCGCGGAAGAGATCGGCGCCATCGGCTATCGCCGGGCGTTCATCGATCATCCCTTCAGCGAGGTGTTCGAGTTCGACGTGCCGACGATGAAGCGCTGGGCCGAGGCCGGCGTGCGGTTCGCGCTCACCTGGGACGAGCTCTCGCCGCTGCTCGGCGTCGACACGCAGGACATGGTCGCGGCGATTCGCGCGATCGGGCCGGAGCACTTCATGCTGTCCAGCGACGCGGGCATCCCGCTGCTGCCGCAGACGGTCGAGGCCTATCGCTTGCTGGCGGCGATGCTCCGGGCCTACGGAATGACCGAGGTCGAGATGCGACAGCTCATGACGGGCAGCGCCAAGGAGCTCCTCACCCTGACGTCCTGAGCCCTCACCGCGTCCGCGCGGCCTGAAACGCCAGGAGCTGCTCGAGACTCCGGCGGGCCTCGCCGAAGTCGGGTCTGATCTGGAGCGCCCGACGGTAGTGAACGATCGCCTCGTCCCAGCGCTCCTCCTGCGCGAGCGCGCCCGCCCAGTTGTTGTGGGCTTCGGCGTGATCGGGCTTGATCCGTACCGCCTCCTGGTAGTGGCCGATCGCTTCGCTCCATCGCCCCTGGCGGGCGAGGACGGCACCCCAGTTGTTGTGCGCGGCGGCCAACTCGGGCTTGAACGAGAGGGCCAGCTCGTAGTAGGCGATCGCCTCGTCCCACTTGCCCTGCCGGGCCAGCGCGATGCCCCAGTTGTAGTGGGCCTCCGCGTGGTTCCGCTTGATCCGCGTCGCTTCCTGGTACTGGGCGATCGCCTCGTCCCACTGGCCCTGCCGGGCCAGGTCGACCCCGAGATTGTAGTGGGCGTCCCGATCCGATTTGATGCGCAGCGCCTCGCGGTAGTGATCGATCGCCGCGCTCCAGTCACCGTGACGATCGAAGTAGACCCCGAGATTGTAGTGGCCGGCAAAGGAAGGGGCGACGGCCAGCGCGTGGGTCCACAGCCGCCGGGAGTCGTGCCACGTCTGCGTCTGGATCGACGTGAGGACGCCGAGGACCGCCGCCAGCACGGCCGGCCCGAACAGCCAGAGCACCGCCACGCGGGAGGCCGACCTGCGCGCCGCCCGCCATCCCATCGAGAGCGCGGCGCCGGCCAGCACCGCCCACGGAAGGGCCGGAAGATAGGTGTACCGGTCGGCCGCGATCTGCGGGCCGTTCTGAACGATGCCCGAGACGGGCCCGAGCATGATCACCGATGCGAGCCAGGCGGCCGCGATCGCGGGCCAGCGGTTGCGGGTGAGAATCGCGAAGCTCGTCAGCGCCAGAAGCACGGCGGCGCAGAGCAGGAAGGGCCAGCTCAGCGCCGCGATCGGAGTCCTGAGCTCGTACAACGGAGCCAGCCGGACGGGCGCGACCGTCTTCCAGAGATAGAAGACCACCTGGTAGGCGCTCACCGCCAGGCGCTCCAGCATGCCGAGCTCGGCCCGCGAGACCATGTTGTCGCGGTTGGCGAAGACGGCCAGCGCGCTGCCCGCGATACTGACCAGCACGAACGGCACCTTCTCGAGCCAGACGGCAATCGCGGGCCGCCCGAGCCAGGATCTCGGCCCCTCTCCGAACCGTCGCAGCGGGTAGACGTCGAGGATGACGAGGATCGCCGGGAGCGTCACCGCCATCGACTTTGACAGGACCGCGACGCAGAAAGAGCCGACCGAGACCCAATACCACACGCGTCGACGGGCCGGCTCGTCCGGGTGCCCGCGCGCGTGCCGGACATAGAAGAGGACCGCCAGGAGCCAGAAGAAGGCGCAGACGACGTCGCGACGCTCCGTGGCCCACGCGACCGACTCCACCCGGAGCGGATGAACCGCGAACACGAGCGCGGCGAACGCCGCTCCGAGTCGGACGCTGAGGGCGTCCGCCCGCGCGTCGCCGCCGGCGGCTCCGAGGGCGAGAAGACGCACGACGACGAGATAGAAGAGGCCCGCATTGGCGACGTGCAGCAGGAGGCTGGTCAGGTGGTACCCGGCGGGATGCATTCCCCACACGACGTAGTCGAGGCCGAGCGTCATCCAGGTCACGGGGATGTACTGGCCCATGAGGGTGGCCGTCCACATCCACTTGAGCTGCGGCCACCCGAGCCCCCGGAAAAAGGGATTCTCGGTCAGGGTGTCGATGTCATCCCAGTCGACGAAATCGTTCTGGAGGATCTGTACGAACGTCAGGAACGTGCACGCCACGACGATCAGCGGAAGGATCCATCGGTCGGCGGCGCCGGTCGCCGCCGGGCGCTGCGCTCGGGGTCCTTGGCGGCGCCGGCTACCCCTCACGCCATCGAGGCCAGGCGCGCCAGCAAGGCGGCGAGGGCGGGATCGTCGGCGCCCTTCGGCTTGATGCGCGTGAACTCCTCCCGCTCCTTCTTCCGCCACAGCGGCGGCTTCGTGGCGTCGATCGCCATCTTGCCGCCGACCCGCATCACCGTGACCTCGGAGCGGTCCACGTTCGGCGCCGAGATGTCGAGCGGGTGGATGCGCTCGTGCGGGATCACGATGACGTCCCGCTCCGGGTTCACCCGCGTCGAGATCGCCCAGAAGACCTCGCGCGGATCGTAGATGTTCACGTCCTCGTCGACGGCGATCGCGATCTTGGGATGGAGATACGGGCTCGACAGGACTCCCAGCAGCACGTCACGCGCCTGACCGTCCCAGCGCGGCGTCATCTGGACGAACACCGTGAACATCGTCACCCACGGCGGGATGAACACGTCGTGGATCTCCGTGCGGCCGTGGATCTCGCTGAGGCGTCGATAGAGGCTCGCCTCCATCGGCACCGAGACGAGCGGCTGGTGGTCGGTGAAGACGGTCGCCTGCATGTGCCGATAGATCGGGTCCCGGCGCCGGGTGATCGCGGTCACCTCGAAGACCGGCGCCGGACCTTCGGCGCCCTTGCTGTAACCGGTGAACTCGCCGAACGGCCCCTCGGGCTCGCGCACGCCCGGCGGCACGACGCCCTCGATCACGATCTCGGCCTGTGCGGGGACCTCGAGGTCGATCGTCTCGCATTTCACGAGCTCGAGCGTCTCGCCGAGGACGCCGGCGCCCATCTCGAGCTCGTCGTAGCCTTCGTGCCGCCCGCTGAAGTTGGCGAGGATCTCGTATCCGGGATGCAGGCCGATGGCGAACGCCATCGGCGCCGGGAGGCCCCGCTCCTGGTACTTCATGAGGTGCGCCCAGTTGTGGCGCGCCGCCATCCAGAAGCCCATCTTCCGTGGGCCCCGGACGAGCGCCCGGATGATGGCCTCGTTGCGCACGCCGGTGTCGGGATCCCTGGTGATCGTGACGCCGGAGCCGAGGTAGCGCCCCGCGTCGCCCTCGGAGTGGATCGGGATCGGGAGCTTCGTGATGTCGGCGTCGTCGCCGAGGAGCTTCACTTCCTTGCACGGGCCGTCCGGGACGATCTTCGAGCTCCCGGGCACGCGCGTGAACATGCGATCGGAGAGCTCGCGCACGACGTGCTGCGGCGTGGTCCCGAGCGCCTTCGCCTGGCGCGCGCGGTCCTTGACCAGGATGTCGCAGAGCTTCCAGCCCGGGAAGCCCTTGAGGCGGTTCAGCAGGATGGGCCGGGGCGCCGCCGAGCAGAGCGCGCCGGCCTGGGTGATCGGATCGACCTCGTCGTCGACGCGGATCAGGTCGTCGCCGAGGGCCGCGAGAAAGTCTCTCAGGTTCAGCGCCATCGTCGTCTCCTCAGGCGTGCGGTCGCATCAAGCGCGTTGTAACAACCGACAATCTCGAAGTCAAACCGCGTGACCCGCGCGCGCGGGCGTGAGCCGCGCGGAGTTGGAGGCCTTGTACCGCCAGGTCTCCACGGGCCCGAGCTTGGTGATGTCGTCGGGCTTGCCGAGTACCCGCTCGAGCTCGAATCACCTCCGCGCGTCGCGTTCCGCGCGCCGAACTCCCCGACAGACTACCGGATTTCGCCCTTGACCGAGCCGTGATCCCGGGTATTAGTGGTGGACGGCTCGGGGTCGAATGCTCAGGGGGTGTGACCATGGCTCGTCCCGTCAAGCCGAGATCGTCGAAGGGGACCGAGGCGGCGCCGCCCACCGCCGGGAAGGCTCCGACGCTCCCGTATACCGGTAAGGAGTTCCTCCAGAGCCTCGACGACGGCCGTGAGGTATGGATCTACGGCGAGCGCGTGAAGAACATCACCACGCACCCGGCGTTCCAGAACTGTGCCCGGATGCTCGGGCGCCTGTACGACGCGCTGCACGACGACCACAAGCGGGGCCGGCACGTGCTCACCGAGCCCACGGAGTGGGGCGGGTTCACGCACCGCTACTTCCGCGCGCCGACGACGGTCGAGGAGCAGATCGCCGGGCGCGACGCGATCGCCGCGTGGGCGCGCCTGACCTACGGCTGGCTCGGGCGCTCCCCCGACTACAAGGCGGCGTTCCTGGGGACGCTCGGGGCGAACGCCGAGTTCTACGCCCCCTACCAGGACAACGCGCGGCGCTGGTACCGGTACTCCCAGGAGCGCGTGCCGTTCATCAACCACGCGATCATCCATCCGCCGGTCGACCGCAACATCGCGCCGGGGGCGCCCGGCGGGCCCACGGATGTCTACGCGCGCGTCATCAAGGAGACCGACGCCGGCATCCACGTCTCCGGGGCCAAGGTCGTCGCGACGGGCTCGGCGCTGACCCATTTCACGTTCGTCGCCCATCATGGGCTCATTCCGGTCCAGGGCAAGAACTTCGCGATCGTGTTCATGGTGCCGACGAACGCCAAGGGCGTGAAGCTCATCTGCCGGGTCTCGAACGAGATGCGTGCCGCCATGCTGGGCAGCCCGTTCGACTATCCGCTGTCGAGCCGGCTGGACGAGAACGACGCGATCTTCGTGATGGACAACGTCTTCGTGCCCTGGGAAGACGTGTTCGTGCACGCCGACGTCGAGAAGGCGAACAACTTCTTCCCGCGCACCGGGTTCCTCCCGCGCGCCCTCATCCACGGCTGCACGCGCCTCGCGGTCAAGCTCGATTTCATCACGGGGCTCATGATCAAGGCGACCGAGATCACCGGGTCACGGTCGTTCCGCGGCGTCGAGGCGAACATCGGCGAGGTCATCGCCTGGCGCAACATGATCTGGGGACTGTCGGACGCGATGGCGAAGACCGCCGACCCGTGGACCGGTGGCTGCGTCCTGCCGGGCATGGAGCCGGCGGCGGCGTATCAGGTGCTGGCGCCCGAGGCCTACGTCCAGATCAAGAACCTGATCGAGAAGACCGTGGCGAGCGGCCTCATCTACCTGAACTCGCACGCGCGCGATTTCAAGTCGGCGGACCTCCGCAAGTACCTCGACCTCTACCTCAGGGGATCGGGCGGGGTCGACGCGGTCGAGCGGGTCAAGCTCATGAAGCTCCTGTGGGACGCGATCGGCACCGAGTTCGGCGGCCGCCACGAGCTGTACGAGATCAACTACTCCGGCAGCCACGAGGAGATCCGGCGCTACGCGCTCTTCGGCGCCGTCGCCTCGGGCCAGTACGAGCGCTGGAAGCAGTTCGCCGAGACGTGCATGGCGGAGTACGATCTCGACGGGTGGAAGGCGACAGACTTGGTCAACACCGGAGAG
>Ga0137404_10001012_pt1 | contig 18373 bp, 23 predicted proteins | sample CZOMad2_1_16fung_FD_108285 | JGI IMG/M metagenome (GOLD analysis project Ga0137404, IMG submission 108285) | Vadose zone soil fungal communities from Angelo Coast Range Reserve, California, USA - CZOMad2_1_16fungal (Illumina Assembly) | ecosystem: Environmental > Terrestrial > Soil > Vadose...
CGCAACAATCTCGAAATCGCTTTTCAAGACCTGGCCAACCAGCGGAAACTCGCTATGCCGGTAGCGGACGAGCCGACCACGGTTCCCGTAAACCAGCAGCCAGTGCTTGAAGAAGTCGTTGTCCCTCCGCCACCGCCTGTCTCTCCTCCTTCGAGCGCCGCTCCGCGCTCGCAAGCGAAGACCGAGGCTGACTTGGTGCGGGAGGCCGCCGTAGGCATCCGTGAAATGCCACTAGACGAAGCGCGTGCGTCACTCGCGGACGCCTTTCGCCGGCAGCGCGGAACCCGCTAGGTAGTTCCCGACTGGAATGGACTCGCGCGCACGGCGTCTGAGCAACGCGGCAGCGGCGATAGAAGTTCCCGAAGGGAGCGATTCAAAAGCAGCATCCAAAAACTTTGCGAACGTGCATTCTCATTCGCGCGGTGACCCCGTAAAAGTGAGAACCAGCCAAGCGCGCCGGTTGTAGGGGCTGCCCATCTTTTTCTGTGAGGAGAAGAGATGGCCTACACACCGGCTTCTGTACTCACGTCCACAGCGGGGTTGTCGCATCTGGCAGCCGTGTATTACGACCGCGTGTCCGTCGAGAACCTCAAGCCGAATTTGCCATTCGTAGCTGTCACTTCCCGACGGAAACTGCCTGACCGTAATGGCCGCACCATTCAGTTGTACGGCTATGACCTGCTCGCCGCGAACACCACTCCCGGCGCAGAAGGCACGGTGGGCACGGGCATCAATCCGACTACCTCGGTTCGCAACACGACCGTAAATCAATTTTTCGATTTCGCGTCGTTCTCGGACATCCTGGTAGAAACCGCGATTGATCCCATCGTCGAGAACACCGCAGCGGAAATGGGCTTCCGCGCGGCGCTGACGGCCAACACTTTAGCCCGGTTGGAATTTGAAGCGGAAGCGACAGCGGACGCGACCATCGCTATCAGCGGCACCGATAACGAGTTCTTGTCCGCTTCGCTGGTGCGCCAGGCGGCATTCAGTTTGCGCGGTGCGGACGTTCGCCCCATGGCAGACGGCATGTTCCCCGGCGTCATCCACCCGTTCCCGGCCTACGATCTGATGAATGATAATACGGCGGGCGGCGTCATTGACGTGATGAAGTACCACAAGGAAGGCAGCGAGGAGTTGCAGCGCGGCGTCCAAGGGTATCGCGTGATTGACATCTCCGGCATCCGCTTCATCGAGACCACCACCACCACCACCTATTCCAACTTCCCGTCTTCGGGGAAGACCGGCTACGGAACCTACATCATCGGACAGGACGCGGTGTTCAGCGTGTCGCTCGGTGCCACAGAAATTCCGGAGCAAAGAAATTTTCAGATTATAGTAAGAAATTGGGAGCCAAGTGCTGCCGACCCGGCCCGTTTGGTGGGTGCATCATGCGCGTACAATTTTAAGTACGGCGTGATGCGTGTTCCACAGGCGGCTTCATTGCACCCCCGTTTCAGAGTTGTTAAAACTGAGGCATCCATTTCGTGAGTAGCAACTAACCTTCAGCGGCTTTGCGGTGAGCCGGAATCACCGCACAAAACTCGATGCGCAAGGTAATGCCCAACTACGTGCTTCTGCGCCCTATGCGCTCGCTGCGCGACTTGCCCGCATGGGAACGCCAGAACTTGTTGAAGCAGATGAAGATTTATCTTTGCAATTGTGAACTCGAGGACTTGCAATTACGCATGTTCAAGGAGCGCGTGAATCGGTGAATGAGCGTATCGGACAAAATTGGTTCGGTGTTGCTCTACGTGGTGCGGCACGCCAACGTGGGCATGGACTCGAAAGGCACCATGCGCGGGCTGGAAAATCCTTCACTCGACGCCAAGGGAGGAAAGCAGCGCGACGAACTGGCCGAGTATTTCTCGAATGTCTCGCTCTCGGGCATCGCTACCGACGACTTGGAGCGCACGCAACAGACCGTGCTGCCCATCGCGGACGCACAAAAATTAGAGTTGCAGATCGACATCGACTTGCGCTCCTGGGACGTAGGCACGGAACTCGAAGGGAAAAGCATTGAAACGCACAAGGCCGAGATCATCAAACTCAAGACCCAGCCCTGGCTGGTGCCCGTCGGAGGCCAGAGTTGGGGCGAGTTTGAAGGACAGGCCACCGAAGCGCTGTACCGCTACGTGCATCGCGGAATGGACAGTGCATTCCCGTGGCTTATTTGCGAGCACGGCTCGTTCATCCAGGTGACCGCCGTGCAACTGAAGATGATGGAGAAAAAAGCCGAATACGACGCAACACCGATAGAGCCTTCTGGCATTATTGGCGTGTACTTGACGCGCACCGGATTGCAGGGCCGGATTTTGAGAGGCAAGAAAGATTCAACGGATGAGTGAAATTATTCTCGCCAACAAGTACACGCCCGTTTCTACCGCCTGCTATGGCTGGCAGACGCCCAAGAAAAAGAAAACGCTGGTGCGCAAGGAACTGGTGAAGCGCAACCAGAAAAGCACTTGGGCACGCGAGGGCATGGGCAAGAGCGATATTTACTCCGGGGACTTACTCGCGCAGATGCACGAACAGACCGACAAGGATTTGGCGCAGTATCGCTTTCCCGATCAGGAAGACTTCAAGCAAGCCGAGCGACGCATGGGCCAGCGCATGCTGCACACCGAGTTCATCAAGAAAGTCTTGAGCCTTAACAAGCAACTCATCTACGAGGACTCCATCTCCCTGAAGGGTAGCGGAGCGTTTTATTTGATTCAGAATGGAGTAAACGGGCCGGAAAAAGTCTATACTGGCGCCTGCTTCCGCAAGGGCTGGCTACCTGAGTGGACGATTATAAAGACGGATGCCGCAGATTTGCCAACCGGGGACGGCCTCACATACGGATGGCGGACGGTTCTCCAGAGACTTATACAGAAGAAAGCAATCACCTACCGGCAAGTTGTAAAAGTATTCGGCACGGTGCTTCGCAATGACCTCTGTGGTAAGAACTGGCAGTTGAACGTTTCGCAATTCATGCAGTGAGGAGAATCCCATGGCAGTACTCGGAACTTGTGGCGCGGCGCAGAGTTCGGCTATTGGCCCGTGGTGCGAAGTGGCGGTCCCCGCTTCGACCATCGTGGTGGCCATCACCGCTACTGCGGCGCACACCATCGTACTTCCCAACGCTCCCGCCTCGCCGGGACAAGCATCGGTGCTCAACCCTAACCTGCCCATCGCGGTCACGCACCTAGCGACCGGCACCGGCGGCGGGATTCAAGGCGGCTCCAACACTTTGCTTCCGGTAACAGTCGGCGTCTCGCAAGTCACGCTCGCCGGTACTCCCGGAACCGTAACCATCACCTATTGCAGCTCGGCCGCGGCGTTCACTTTGGCTAGCGCGTGCCGCGTGTTGTTGGTACAAAATCAGGGGATATGAGTTAAGTAGTAACATCAATAGAGAGGAGAGACTCCAATCGCAAACAATGGCGCATTTCAGAAAGGCAATAATCGCGCGCTCGCGGAAAGCGCGAAGGCTGTGGTGTATTTGCCGGGTGCGGTAGCGGCGCAAACCATCGCTATCAACACTACGGTAGTCGTCACCAAGGCTGTGCCTTTCCAGTTCAAGGGCAACGGGCCAGTCGAGGTGACTTTTCCCTTCGGGCAACTGTTCCAGAATTCCACTGGACAGCCGTCGATTGGGGAATCCTGGCTGACGCAGGCCACTTCGTATTCAGGCAAGACCAATCCCAGCGTCAACTTCCGGTTAATTAATTCCGCAACCGTGGCGGCTACGCTTACCTCCGCCAGCGACCTGCTTTGCACACAGTTCTAAATCGGAAGCGAGGACGTACATGCATATCCTCTGGAGTAAGTACCGCGTGGCAGAGCAGCACCTTGAAGGCGACTGCCGCGACATCGAGAAATTGAAGATCGAGATTCACGGCTACGACGTGGATGGCGTGCGCTTATTGCGCGTGCATCAAGTAGACGCGGTGAGCGACGGGACGTTGCGGATTTACGTAGACACCTCAAAAGAGACTTTATGAGCGATTATCCACTCGCGACAGTAGCCTGCTTTACTGAGCACGAAGGTCGTAAGGGTATCGGGATAATGGTTCGGTGCCCGAACTGCCATGCGGCTGGCGCTGCATATTTTGCCAACCCGCTTGATGGTGGTCCTCCTGCACCTTATGCCAACGTGCAGTGGCAACGTTCAGGAGACACGCTCGAAACTCTAAGTCTCAATCCAAGTTTCCTGATGATTGACCATTACCACAGTTGGATTCGTAATGGCATGCTCTCGGTTGATTCCCCCTTCGGACCTGAATGCGAAAGGATGAAACGCATGAACGATGAAAAGAGTACTTCAACATCGCAAGTAGAACCGTCTACGCCAGCACCGACACCGACCGATCCAGTGCCGACGCCCGCGCCAGCACCCGAACAGACGCCTCCTGCGCCAGCCGAACCTCCTACTGCCGAGCAGGTGGAGCAAGCCAAGCAGTACGTGATGTCCAAGGGGTACGACGCTGCGGGAGCATCCAAAATTGTCGCGCAGTACGGGGCAGCCCATATTCTTGCTACCAAGATGGATGCCGGTGATGCTGCGCCGACAGGCGCGGGTCAACAAACCAGCGACGAGCTTCCCGCCGACTTGCCTCCGGGCAGTGTCAAGGTCCGCGTGTTCGACCACAGCACGCGCAAGCCGCTGCACATCATGGAGCAGCGCGACGCTGGCCGCGAGTTCGACGTGTACGTCAAGGTGAGCCAATGAAGAGTGCAAAGAGGTTGATGGCTGAAATCGCAGAGGAGGAGAAGGCTAAGAACCAGCCTGCTGAAACGCAGGTGGCTGTCGAGGAGCCTCCCGCGCAAGTAGTCCGCGAGGCGGTGCCTTTCGTGCCCGCGCAGTTTGACCCCAAGATATTTGCCGACGCGGTGGGCATGGCCATTGCACAAGCCATTCCGTCCATCGTCAAGGCTATCCAACAATCGAGCATAGACCCGGAAAAAGAGCGCATCAAAAAAATGCGTCGCGAAGACATGCGCACGCAGCAGCGCGATAACCGCAAAGGCGAAGTGGACAAGTGGCTGTCTTGCGACCACATGCGCACGCATCCTTACTCAGGCACGGCGCGCATCGGCTGGGCGCAGCAATCGGATGGCTACTGGCGGGGAACCTGCATGGGTTGCGGCTGTCCGTTCACTCCCATCGAGAGCGAGCTGCCCGACGCCGAGCGCATGAAGCATCTCTACGCCAAGTATCGCGCCGTGCCCACCACTATCGCGCGCAATGATTTCTTGAACGGGATGGTGGTGGCTGGTAATCCCGCGTAACCGTGAGGACTAGTGCCCTCGACGATCTCGCTGCAAACCACGTTGTCGATTGTGCAGACCGCGAAGGGTATGAAACCTCTAGTGGGAGTCGGTGGCGTCGCTAATCAGCCCGGACTAGAGATTTGCAATAACACGCTCCAGCGTCTCTTTACCGCGCCTTATGACTGGAAATTCAATCGCCGCGCCATTCTTCCTTTCACGACCGTCGCTTACCAGCAAGACTACATAATTTCCAACTGCAACGTGTTCTGCAAAGGGCGCTACGCCATTCACTTGAACGCAGTGAACTCGCCGTCTGGAGCGGGACTCACCGAGTCAGGAACCACCGTTACGGCCAACTACAGCGACTTCGCACCGAATGGGCTTGCCAGCGGCGGAGGGCCAAGCGTCGGAGATACCATCGCGGTCAACGGCGCGAATCAAGCGGGCTACAATATTTCAACTGGAACCATCACAGCGGTTCTCTCGCCAACTTCATTTCAGTACATAGCGGCAGTCAGCGGGCTGGTCGCGGATGGCGGACAGGGATTGACCAATCCGGGCATCAACTGGATAGCGCATGTCTCACTGGTGGATTTTCAATCGAGCAGTCCAGTGCAGCCCACTCACGATGCGGAAGTGGCTTCTGGCTTGTACATGGAGTCCATCATCCAGCCGCCGTTCAAGTTCGCCAATCAGATCGAAACAATTTACTCCGGCGGAAGCATCACGGCGGGGCAGTCTAGTGCAAACATTGTTGTGCCGACGATGCGCGCGTGGCCAGTGCCCTCATCGCAAGTGTGGGGCGTGTACTTGTTTTATCAAGGCAAAGCGCCACTGAAGACCAACCTGGCGCAATTCTGGGACCCGTGGCCAGATGATTTAAGTTTCGTGCTCACCTCGAATGTAAAAGCCGTAGCGCTTGACTGGCTCGAAGACCCACGTGCCGTGAACTCTCTGTTGTTAGCTGACCGAGACATACTCAAAGCCTTGGGCTCAAAAGACCAGGAGCCCCGACACGAGTCAATGTATCCCGACCTCCCGATCTTGCGGGGCGGGTGATGCCGCACAATTTTGAAGTTCAGCCTTTAGAAATTGATCGCTTCTACACCGGCGTCATCTCGCAGCGCAATCCTCTCGCCATTCCCATTCGCATTATGGGGCGACGTATTATCGAGCTCTACGACGCTATCCTGTTTGGCAACGACGCGGAGATTTCAGTGCGCTCCACGCTGCAACGGCGCGCGGGCTACTCGCTTTTCAACTCTTCGGTAGTGGGCGGGATACCGCTGAAGTGGTTTGCTTTTGAGCCCGTCGCGCAGAACGGGATTATCTACCCCTTACTCGACACCACCACGGATATTTGGTCGGTGCCTTTTGGATTGGCGGCGCCGCAGCCCACCAGCATCTATAACAAGCCGTCGCCCACACAAAGCAGTTTCTTCGCAGTAGGCAATTATCTGTACATCGGCAACAAGGGTTTTTCTAAGAAGTGGGACACAGGAAATCCGCAAGGCTTGACTAATTGGGGCATTGCGATCGCTTCAGTAGGAAATGCTGCCGGACCCAACGGTTGCGGAACTGGAACGGATGTCGCTGTAAATGGCGGCACCGCATGGAGCAACCCAGGGAACATTACTGCCAGCGATGGAAGTTTTGCCGCAGTGTCTCTCACTCCGCAAAGCGGCGGAACTCCTGGCAGCGTAGGACCAAACTCTCCGAACAGTGCAATCACTTCCGGAGGCGGACAGGCATGGGTGAACCCCACCAGCGCCCTTACGCTCAATAATATATTCGCGCAAGCTCCTTTGCCTGTTGGCACCACGTCCGCCTACTTGGAGGTTACGAATTTCGGATTTAATGTGCCGGCCGCAGCCATCATTACCGGAATTTCGGTTGCTGTTTACGGGTTCAGCGATGTCAGTTCTTTTTCAGCAAAAGATTCGAGCGTGCGGTTAATCAAAGCAGGGTCTTTAGTCGGTGCCGACCGTGCCAAGTTCCAATTTTTCCCGAATGTTTACAATTCAGCGGTGCCGGAAAATACTTATGGGACTTCCTCGGACTTATGGGGCACCTCGCTTACTCCCACTGATGTCAACTCCAATAACTTCGGAGTTGGATTGCAAGTTCAACAGCAAGGCGGGATTGGTTGCAACGTGTTTATTGACTACATCTCGATCGTGGTGTCGTACACCATTCCCAGTGGACAACTTAATTTCTCCGACCTGCTGCAAGGAACCAACTTCGGATTCAGCATACCGGCGACGGAAACCATCTCCGGAATTCTGGTCGAGATCCAAGGCTTCCAGTCGAGCAATCCATCGGGGTCGGGACTTACGGTATCTATGCTGAAAGGCGGTTCGACGGTAGGCAATGCGCAAACCAATGTGCAGTTGCCGGGAAGCAACGGTTTTATATCCCTCGGTGGAGTTGCTGATTTATGGGGCACTACTTGGTCGCCTAACGATGTAGACCAAATCCCGTTCGGTATTTCTATTCAGGCTACCAGCCCGCGCACCGGCACTGGAACCTGGAGTATAGATTTTGTCCGTATAACCATCTTCGGGGTCGGTGGTCCATCGGTAACAGTCAATGCCGCCGCTGGATTCTTCACTGCCACGCAAGGCTATCAATATCTTTTCGTGTACGGGAATTCCAATGATAAAAATATCTCCAATCCTACCCCATCCAGCACTTCCACTGGACCGTTCACAAACAGATTGAATGTTGGGGTGCAACTGACCGCCTCTCCCGACTCGCAGGTAAATCAGATTCGCGTCATGCGCACCACTGATACCGGAACCGGCGCGGTATTTTTTGAAATCCCCACCAGTCCCTACCCTAATGTGTCGCAGACCATTTTCGATTCCGCTGCGGACGGAGCCTTGAGCGTAACCAGTTCTGTGCTTGCTAATAGTTTGGCGTTTTCACCGCCGCCCCCCGGCTTGCGCTTGATGGCCTGGTACGCGGGACGCATGTGGGGCGCGGTCGGGAATCTACTTTATTTTTCGGCTGGACCGGACAATGCCCCGATGGGCAACGGCAATTCCAACTGGCCGCCCAACAACGTCTACGAGTTGCCCACCACGATTGTAAAGTTGATGCCCATCGCTGGCGGCAATGGCATGTTCGTGCAGACGTTCAACAAAATCCATATCGTGCAGGGCATCACCAATCCAGGCTTCACGGTCAACGTGTGGAATGAAGACATCGGCGCGCGGCAAGAGAATGCGGTGGACTCCGATGGCTCGACTATATACATCTTCACTTCCGACCGCCAGTTCTTGCAAATCACTTCTCAGGGCATCAACGAGTTAAGCCAATTCGTTTCCGATACCACCGACACCTTCGACCCCACAAAAGTTTCTGTAGTGCAGCATCGCTCCGGCTCGCAAGACAGTCGCGTGTTCCTCTCCGATGGCTCCTCGAGAATCTATCCGTACAATTTGATGGCCTCGTGCTGGGAACCTATCCAAACGCCTGTGGACCGCAGTGGAGTGAACTCCGACCTCGGCGGGGTTGGCGCGATTGCTTCTATCGAGGTGCAGCCAGGAATTTACCGCTTTCTGAAGGCGGGTGTGGAATCCGGGCAGGCGATGTTGTACCGCGACCAGTCGGTGTTCACCGACAATCTTCTGCAATACGGTTGGGGCGCCACATTCGGCAATATCCCAGTGGCCGACCCCACGCAACTCGCCAACGTGGACAGCATGGTGCTGCGCCAGACCAATGCAGGCAACCTGCCAGCGGTGGGCATCCTGCCCAACGACATCGCGGGCACCTTTATCCCGCTGGCCACACAGCCGCAGTTTGAGCCTCCGGAAGCGTCGGCGGGACCGACTGGGCATCGCGCGAATCGTTTTTATTTATCTACAGGGCCGGGACTCTGGCAGCAGATGATGCACTTCCAGTTGCAATTTACTTTTGCTCCGTCGAGCGCGATGGAAGAGATTCTTTCGTGGGGTATCTTCCCCAACGAGAGTGCCGACCAGCAAACAGGACAAATTCCTCCTGTGCAAGGCCGTTAACATGGCTGAACCTAAATCCACGCTGCGTAAAGCGATTCAAGACACGCAAGCACAAGTCACTGCGCAGCAGAAGCAAACCCTTCCTGCCAGCAAGGTAGTGGTTGTCGGGCCGGCGCGTTCTTATCCTTCCTCGAGCGCGGCGTATGAAGACGGCATCGGCTACGACGTTCCCTTTGTCGGGACGAACACGACGTTTCGCGCGATGTGGCGCACGCAAGACGTGGCCGTGCAGCAAAACAAAGTCATCACCACGAAACTTCCCGACGCCAGTATCGCCAACGGAGTGCAGCACTCGCCTTCGGTAACTTCCTCTAAATTGGTTTCCGCCCCTGACATGACCGTGGCGGTGGTTATTCCCGGCCACTCAGGAGACGGCAACGCGGGCGGCGGGCAAGTGCAAATCACCTGGCATGTCTCGGCGTCTTTGAGCCTCGCCACCGCGCAAGCGTCTTTCGCTCTGTTCCGCGACAACGTGCAGATTGGCCCTACGGTCTACGGCGGCACTTCGCAAAACGGCGGGAAATTCAGCGTCTCGCAAACTTTCATTGATACACCGGGAAACGGGCTGCACGCCTATGCGGTGTACTGGGCCACCAGCGCAGGCAGCCTGACCGGAGACGGCATCGGACGCTATATCCACGCACTCCCTCTGCGGCCCCAATGAAACTGGAACGCTCCAAAGCGGAAGACGCCTTAGAATACGCAAGCTGGATGTGGGAGAACCGCGAAGCCAATCACGTGCAGATGGAATCACTACGCGACGCCGTGGTGTACAAAATAGATGGTATATTGCATCTGCCCGTCAAGGTGGCGGTGATGACAGGTTCGCTGGCACCGAACCCGCAAGTCACCGGCAAGAAACGGCTTCTGGCTTTACGCAGGGCTTTTACCGATCTCCGCAAGATATACCCTCACTCGGAGATTGTGTTCCTCACAACAGGTGACTCGACGCTGGACGCAGCGGCACGCTACTTCGGTTTCGAGGAACTTCCGTTCAAGGTATACAGGATGCGCCCGGATGGTCAGTCTGCAGCGGCGAAGAAGTACCGAGAAAAAATCGTCGCTGAAGTTGCTGTACAACACGACGCCTGAGCACGTAGCGGAACTGAAACTGCGGCAACGCGGCGTGTGCCCTGGATGCTTCCGGTCACTGGATGACCCCGACGTGAGACCAACTGTGGACCATGTTCACGACAACACCAAGCGCGTGCGCGGCGTTCTCTGTAACAGTTGCAATTTAACCATCGGGCACGCACGGGAGAACCCGGAAATTTTGCGCTCGCTGGCCGACTACATTGAGGCCAATCGATGATGGTCACTCGCGCCGTGGTGATCGACATCGAATCAGGCATTATCTTGGCGCGAATAACGGAACCGTACGCTGGCCGGTGGGAAAGACTTAAAGAGTCCGACGCGCAGAAAGCCGCGCAGCAGCAACAGAACGATTTCAATAGCCAACTTCTGTCCATCTACAAAACACAGTTCGGTGAGTCGCAAGCTATCTTGAGCGTGCTCACGCCGCAACTGGAAGCGATGGCGGCGAATCCTGAAGGATTCGGAGTCACGGAATACCACGCTTTGCAGGCCAAGATTGTCAATGACGTAGGAGCACAATACTCCGCAGCCGCGAAACAGAACGCCTTGGAGTTCGCCACTACCAATGAAGCGGGATTGCCTTCTGGGGTGCAACTCTCGGTAGATGCCGCGACCCGCGCGGCAGCGGCGGGTGCCGTGGCCAGCAAATCCACCGACCTCGCTATCGCCAATGAGCAACTAAAGCAGCAACAAAAGACGTTTGCTTTGAGCGCACTTAGCGGAGAGCAGGCCAGCCTTGGCGGGCAGATGGGCACTACAGGCAGCCAAGCGGGAGCGGGACTGCAAAATCAATTCCAAAACGCCACCACCGTTTTCAATCAAGGTTCGGTGTGGAAGAACATCCTTGGCGGCGTGGTTGGCGCCGGAATGAATTTCCTAACTGGTGGATTCTCTGGCCTCGCGCAAGGCGGTGGATTCATGGCCGGTGGCGGGCAAGCACTCGCTGGACAGTCGGTGACCGGATGAGTTACTCCATCGAAATGCTCTGCGACGCTATCGCTAATTACACGCACTACGCCGACCCCGCGAGTGCCCAGTACCGCTATCGCAATCCTCTGGGCTTGCAGATGTTTTGCAGCCACGCGCAACCCTACAAAGATTGCGACGAGTGCCACGCACGTCCGCCGGAAGCAACCAAGCGGTATAACGACGGCTCGCGCGAGATAGTGGTCAGCCGCAAGTATGACCGCGAAACTGGGATGCGCATATTCGATACTCACGTGCAGGGCTATCAGGCTTCGCTGTACGATCTACACTTGAAGTGCAGCGGGAAATCTAAATCGAAAGTGCGCAACACCTCTACGCTCAAAGAACTGATTCGCTCGTATTATTTGCCGGATGGCACAGCGGCTTGCGTGGCTCGTTTCTTGCGCAAGGCCACTGGAGACGAGAGCATCACCGAATCCACACCGATAGAATATTTCGTGAAGTCGGAGAACGGAGTCGTGCATGCCTGACAGCACTCCTACTCCGGCCTCTCCTTGGATGAGCGGCGCAAACAACGGTCCCACCGTGCCGCCACGCGATGTGACCGACCCTGACGCTCCCGACATCGGCAGCGACTCTCCAGCGGTGAATGCCGCACCCCCGGTAGCCACACAGGGAACTTTCGCCAATCCTCCCGCGCAACGTCCTACTTTATTTCGCGGGATTATCAACGCGCTAGGCATGGCGCTCTCGCAAGGCGCGAAAGCTGGAGTGTCCGCACCTTTGACCGCGCAAGGGCCAGCGGTAGCCGCAGAGACCGCGATCGAAGCGCCGCAAAAACAGTTCGAGCAGAAGGTAGCCAACCAGAAGGCGTTGACCTCGCTGGACATGGACAAGATGAATGTCGCTGTGACGCAACTGAAACTGCATCAGTTGCAGATGATTACCTCCAAGATGGAGGACGACCAGCGCAACGCGGTGTACAACAAAGGGCGCGACACGCTCGAAGAACTGGCCAAGAGCGGCAAGGTGGACGTTCTCGCCAGCGGGGACTTAGGCGCAGTGAACGCGGAGTTTTCAAGACGCCAAGCCGACGCGCAAAAGGCAGGGCAGGGATTGCTTCCTTTGCAGATCCTTCCCGCTCTGGGCTCGACGGCGCAAAAGCCTTCGTATTCGCTGGTCATGGTGGGCAAGGAAAAGATTACCGACAACTGGGATGAGACCTGGGGCGCGAAAGATTTAGGATACTCGGAAGAGGACTTCAAAGCGGCCGGCGTCGCATCCTTCAAGTTTCACGCTGCAGCGGGCATGGACCAGCAGAAAGCGTTGCAACTGCGCGCCACGCAATATCTGAACTGGGCCAGCAAAGCGGAAGCGGCCATGAGCAAGTGGAAGACCGGACAGGCCGCTATCGAAAGCCGCGAGAAAGAAGGCAAGGCCAATCGCGACAACCGTATGGCCATCGCAGAACTGAATAACAGCACGCGACGCGCGGTCGCTAGTCTGAAAGGATTGAACGACCAGACCGACAAAGAGATTATCAGCGCGGGCAAGACACTGGTGGCAGCCAACGGGAAACTGGCGGCGGCGCAAGGCAAGACCGCCAACAAAGCATGGGATGCATTGGGCGGCGGCGAGACGCGCGAGATTACCACGCTCCGTCGAGCACGCGATGAAGCGGAGAAAAACTATAATACGCTCCTGCAAAAGAAGCAGGTCGGCGGAGCGGTTCAAGACTTGAACACGCCAGCCAAAGTCCCTAAGGGAACGCAAGCGACAAAGCCTATCGTCCAGCAATATTTGCAAAAGGCTGGTGGCGACAAGGCCAAAGCGCGGCAAGCATTACTGAACGACGGGTACGTAATCCCCAATGGCTGATACTCCTGACCTTCTTGATCAAGTCGCTGGCGAGCAGCCGCCTGCCGCTGCGCCGCAAGCGGCCCAACCGCAAACTCCTGCGACGGGCAAAGCGGACCTGCTGGACCAAGTGGATGATGAAAGCCGCAAACAATCAGGAACCATGGGCAGCATCGCGGAGTCCACGAAGTCGTGGTGGGACTGGGCCAACACTTCCTTGCTCGTTCCTAAAGGGAGTTGGGAAGACAAGCAACTAGACAAGGAAAACGAAATAGGCCAGCAAATCATCAATCACGAAATTTCATCCGGGCATCCGTGGCGCGCAGCGATGGCGCAATTCTACTACGGCTCGATGAAGGATGCTGGGGAGTTGGCCAAGAATCTATCGACTCCGCAAAATGTCGCATTGCAAGTGTCAAGTTTTGCGAAAGTGCGTGCAGTAAAAGCGGCACTGACAGCGGCCAATTTGTATTTCGTGGCACGCGGCGGGGAGTCCCTTCTAACCGAACGGCAAGCACAAGAAACACAAGCCGATTACACGCAACGTATTTTGATGTCCCTGTCGGGAGTCACGGCGGGAACAGCGGGAGCGGCAGGGGAAACCGGAGACATGGCCGAGATTACCCGCCAGAACATTCAGACCAAATTGGGACTCTCTGGCGACCTCGCGGAAAAGGTAAATCAGAAAGTACAGAAGGTTCACGATCTGCGCCAGACCGGAGCACAGGAAGCCTCGGGTGAAGTATTGAAAGGCGTGCAAGAGGCAGGTGACATTCTGGACCAAGCCTCCGCCGAACAGAGCAAAGCGAAAGGAACACTAGAGAGTGTCCGGGCACAGGCACCGATTCGTATGGGGCAGTTGGTGCGCGATGCGGCGCACGCGGTACATTCCGAAAACGCGCGAGTATCGAAACTGTTTGATGACATGGCGGCACGCACCGAGTCTCCGGTTTCCGATGCGCCGACCATTCGCTCCACGATTATCGACACGTTGAAAGACCACGGCGTGCAAGACCACGAAATCCCGCCCAAGATTTTCAACGCACTGTTCAAGCGCGGCGCCCAGACCGACGTGATGCTGGACCTTGGCAGCGGGCCTGCGGCCATGGCGGTGATGGAAGACTCGGGAATAGTCGCAGAATTCAGGAAGCCTGTTTCCTTCAAAGACCTGACGCGCGTGCGTGGCGACCTGTACGATGCGGCGCAATCAGCCAGCGACTCGGTAATCAAGAACGGACTGTTCGACGCCTACGACAGCATGACCAAGATGCAGGAGGACTACGCGGCCAAAAACGGCTTTGCCGACGAGTACGCCAACGCCAAACAGCAATACAAAACCTTCAAGCGTGAACTCGGCTCGGGATTGATGAGCGACTTCCTGAAAGCGGAAGACTTCAAACAGCAAGCCATGACACCGAAGTTAGCGAAGGTAATGGGCGGGCAGGACATGGAAGCGATTCGCGGGCTGCTCAAGATTGCGGGCGTGGATGTATCGCCAATTGAGGAACTCATGGCGCAAAAGAAGGGCGCTGTAGAAACTTTACGTGGCAGCCAGAAAGCAGCGGACAAGCAGGCTACCTCGGTGCTATCGAAGGCGCAGAAGGCAGCGGCAGGCACAGAGAAGACCACGGAAGAAAAGGCGCGAGCTCTCGGGAAAGCCCAGCCGGTTATTCCAAAAACTGACGACCTTGACATGCAGGGCAAGAGCACGGAAGAGATTCGCCGTGAAGCGTTAAATCGCATTGCCACCAACGCTAAATCGTCCGGCATTTCTAACCCGATGGGCATGTTTATGCTTATCTATGGAACCTTGCGACTTATGATGGGTTCTCCTTTCGGTGCCTATCCCGCTGCGCGAGGTGGGGCTGCGGTCCTGAAAACGCAACATGCTAATTTATTGAAGAATCCCTCGTATCAAGATTGGGTTATCCGCGAGTCGGGTGTAGACCCGTCCAACGCCGGACTAATCGGGAAACTGCGCAAAGGATTGACCGCGCTGGCCAACACTGCTACAAAGATGGGCAAGGCCCCTGAGCCGCCCGAGGACCAGAGATAATCTACAACAAACAAGAAATTGCTCACTTTGCAATAGACGCCGCTGAAAAAGCAGGCGTACCTCCCGCGATTGTGTGCGCCATCGTGGAAGTGTCCAGCGGTTGGAATCCTTCTTTACGCGAGTGGGAACCGGAACGTTGGCTGCTCGCTAATCACCCGAACGACTTCCGAGGCGGCGAGGAGGAATACATTGCGCTCGGCACGCGCTGGGGACTCATGCAGTTTATGGGGTCACGTCTGCGCGAGATGGAATGGAAAGGGCCGTTCACTGCGGAGTTAGGCGAGCCGGAGATGAACCTGAAGGCCGGCTGTTTCATCTTGCGAAGGTTGCTGGACTCCGGATCGAAAAACATTTTGATTCACTACTACGGCATCGAGCGGCGGCGCATGGCCGACCTTACACTGAAACTTCTTCCTGTTTTTGAACGTTTTGTGCAGGAGCGTCCGGCAGTCGGAACAAGACTTTCGGATTCACGCCCAGTTCCTTCTCCTTGACTCGTGCCCAGAAGTGCCGTTGCAGTCGCGCTTCCCACGCCACACAACCCTCAATCGCGTAGGTGTCGCTGTCAAGGAAAGCGTTTCCGAATTGGTCCTCGCGGAAGTGGAAATAATAAGTCTGGCAGTGCGCGCAGTAGCGGCCTATCAGGTAGTCAAAGATAAATTTCATCAACAGCGAATCGTTGACGCGAATCGTGGATTGGATCGCGTCCGACAGGTTGCCGTGCTTGGTAAGCGGATTCAATTATCCGTTCTCGCCAACTTGGTCTTGTCGGGCATCTCTTCGGAGTTCTCTATTTTATCGGCAATCTCGCGCATAGCGGCTACTTGCGTTGCGGTATCGGGGATGGTTCCATACACGGAAACATTTTGCGCGGAACCAGGGCCGTGTGCGGCTTCGTCAGGAATCGCCAACACCAGCATTACGTAACCGAGTTTCGAGGCGCGTTCAATATAAGCTGTCGTGATGTCGCGCATGTTAGCGACCATCACTTTAGCTTTGTAGTCTCGCTCTGCTGGGTACTTGCCGTTTGCTTTTTTGGTTTTGGCTTGTCCCATCCACTCCTCACAGTTCGTCGAGTACGTTCCTGCAAAACCAGCCAATAGCCTTGAGTATAAGCCACGCGCTTACAAGGAATGCAGCGAGTTCTACCATAGGGTGCCCCTCCCTTTAGGTAGCGAGCACCCTAGCATGTTTACTAACAGCGTTGCAAGGAAAGTTGCGCGGACCTTACTGGATTTGGAGTATAACTCCTGATTGACATGGCGTCCTGCTTGTGAGGGGCAGGAACTCCGAGTCAGCTTGATGGGGGCTGAGTTTATAACTTGGCTCCCACCAAATCCCGCATAGGAGAGCTCATCTGCCAACGCTCTGTGGTCCGACCTCTGCCGAAGCGAAGCAACAGATCCCTGAAATGGAGCGCAGGTTCAAACTCTGTCCGAACAATATCGAGATTCAACACCACTTAGGCGTCCTGTATTTCCAGTCCGGCCGTCCCGAAGACGCCCTCCCACTTTTCGAGCAAGTCTACAATGCCGACCGCACGCAAGCGATTTACGCTGTCAATTTAGCGAATGCGTTAAAAGATATAGGGCGCATGGAGCGCGTCGAGGAACTATCGCGCATCGCTTACGAAAAAGAACCGAACCAGTGGAGTATGCAACTGGCATTTGCCGAATCTCTGATGCGCAACGGGAAGTACCGTAAAGCGTGGCCGATCTACGAGAAGGGGCGCTTCACGCGCATTCAGACCCAGTTGATGATGAGCATCAGCGAGACGGTGCCCGAGTGGAAAGGGCAGCGCATTGATGGACCTCTGCTCGTTCTCGGAGAAGGAGGATGGGGTGACCGCATCAACTACTCGCGATTCCTTCCGTGGATTAACGATCGTGGCGTTCAGTACAGTTGCCTCATCGATGCCGGAGGTGAATCCGGCAAAACAATACTTGCGGATTTATTCGCTCGACTCCCATGGGTGGACCGACGTTTGGACCCAAAGGCTGGAGAGTCAGGAAAACAAATCGCCTTCGGGCACTGGGTAACGACTTTCTCGCTGATGAGCGCGTTCGACATCGGGCCAGAGGATGTGCCGCCTCCCGCGAAGTGGTATGCCGCCCCGCAGCGCGTGAGCAACCTGCAATCCTTTCGCTCACACGATTCGCGTCCCACCGTTGGCTTGGTGTGGTCTGCTGGTGAAGCGTTCGAGATGGACCGTAAAGTTCGTTCGTTGAGTGAATGGGAAGCGTCGCGTCTGGTGACGCAGACAGAGGATTTCGTTCACTGGGTCAACCTGCAATACAACACGACTTCGCCAAACATGGTGAATCCCCCGCTGGTAACTTGGGAGGACACGGCGGCGGCGATTGAAATTTGCGATTTAGTCGTGTCTGTTGATACTGGCCCGCTGCATCTGGCGAACTCACTGGGAAAACCTGTGTGGTGCGTGTTGAGCGGCGCGAGCGACTGGAAATATCCGCTTACTGGAGAATGCCCGTGGTATCGTACAATGCGAATGTTTCGCAACGCGGGCGAGCGCGGCTACCGGAAAGCGTTACAAGAAGTAACTGCTGCCCTGCTCTCGGGTGACGCGGACCAATATGGAATTTCAAACCGAGCCGCAGAAAATAGTAAGCGAGCCAGCGCAACCGAAACCGCAAGCGTTGCCGGGAACGATTGAAGAAGCGGTGAAGATCGAGACGGTCACGGATGAAGACGACCAGCAGCAATTCGAGCGATTGAAACGACTCAGGCCGTGAGGTGAAGCAGTGGCCAATCCACTAGTCCTAGCCGCAGGAACTACTACGTTAAGCCTCAGCCACTCCATTAAAGTTTCTAAAATAACCGTCGTGGCTACTTCCGCCACCGCAGCGACGCTCACGCTTTCCGATCTCAATGGCAATTTATTCACCCCGCCGATCATTGTGCCTGGTACGCCTACACCAGGCAATCAAGTCACCGCCGATTTTTCTACCCCAGTGATCATCCCCGGAGGAACGAATCTCTCTTCCACGAATTGCATTGCGACGCTAACAGGTGCAGGTGGCGCAGCGTACCTGTACCACCGATGAGACTACTGTCCATCTTTCTCTTGATAGTGTGTATCGGCTCATCTGTTCTTCTATTGTCTTCGCAGACCAATGTGGGCGGACTAGGGGGTAGC
>Ga0137404_10001013_pt1 | contig 18368 bp, 16 predicted proteins | sample CZOMad2_1_16fung_FD_108285 | JGI IMG/M metagenome (GOLD analysis project Ga0137404, IMG submission 108285) | Vadose zone soil fungal communities from Angelo Coast Range Reserve, California, USA - CZOMad2_1_16fungal (Illumina Assembly) | ecosystem: Environmental > Terrestrial > Soil > Vadose...
CCCCCAGCCCAGCTCAAGAAGACCCAAAATGGTCCCCAGGGAGGGGCCCAAAAACAGGTCGGCCGTCGCTCCGGCATAGGCGGAGGCGAAGACACCATTTCCCACCCCAAAGGTCAGAGCATAGCTGTACAGCAGCCAGACTGACGCCGGCGGGCACAGCAGGGCCAGCAAAGTGAGGCCAAGGCAGCACAGCAGCGTACCAAGGGTAAAGATCACTTCCCGGCCGAACCGATCCGAGAGTCCACCGCCAATGGTGCTGCTGGCGGCGCGCAGCAGGCTTAACATGCTGATCATGGAAGCCGCCATCAGACTCGGGACGCCGTTGCTGATCATGTGGGCGATTTGGTGCACACTGATGATATTCGACGACCACCCCAAGCAACAGACTAGGACAAACAACAACCAGAAGCGTCTGGTGCCCATCGCCCGCCGGAGCGTCCATGGCGCCGCAGACGACGCTACCGCAGGGGGATGGACCCTGATCGGCGGGGCCGTTGCCCCATCCGGATGCAGACCGAGGTCGGCCGGCTTATGGTATTGCCAAATGGCGTTCAGAGGTACCAGGCAGGCCATTGCCGCGATTCCCAACAGCGTATAGGCCGCACGCCAGCCGTAGGCATCGACAAGGTACTGCGCCGTCGGCACGATGACCATTCCCCCGACGCTCGCCCCGCTGAGGATCATCCCGGTGGCGATCCCGCGACGCCGGGTGAACCATAGCGCCGCCAGCGCCAGGTGTGGGGCAAACCCGCCCAGATTGTAACCCTGCGCGACCAACACCCCCCAGCTCAGACAGAGCTGCCAGGGCGTGTGCATCTGTGCGCTGACGATGAGGCCGACTCCCAGGCAGATCGCTCCCAGGGGGAAAAGCCGACGCGGTCCGTAGTGATCAAAAAGTCGTCCCGCCAACCACGCGGTGCCGGCATAGGAAATCAACGCCACCGAAAAGGGCAATGAGGCTGACGCTCGACTCCAGCCCAAGTCGGCAGTGATCGCCGCAAAGAGCACCCCAGACGAGAAGAAGATGCCCATGATGAGCATCATGGTGATAAAGCCGATGGCGACGACCGTCCAGCCGTAGTATAGATGGGGCTTCCGCAAGCGCATTGTCCTTCTGAGGCAAGAAACGAGGGAGAACGCACGGCACACCACCCGCCGCTCGCGTTGACATGGCACAGGGTGGCGTGTATGCTGCCTTGCCGTGCCTAACGTCGTACACGTTGCTGCTTAGCAGCGCGATGAGGTCATACATCTGGCCGGTATCTCACCGGTAAAGGAGCCCAAGTCATGGCGAATCGCAGCGCTGTCGTTCGCACCAATCACGGCACAATCCGTTTTGAATTATTGGAGGAAGATGCCCCCAAGACGACCGAGAACTTCGCGACGCTGGCCGAGCGCGGCTACTATAACGGGGTGATCTTTCACCGTGTGATCAAGGGCTTTATGATTCAAGGAGGCGACCCGACCGGGACTGGGCGTGGCGGTCAATCGGCCTGGGGCGGGCGCTTTGACGATGAGATCGACGCGTCATCGGCAGTGTACCAGCGTGGGTATAAAGGGGGGACGGTCGCCATGGCTAACGCCGGGCCGAACACCAACGGTTCGCAGTTCTTCATCATGCACGTCGACTATCCCTTGCCACCCCACTACACCATCTTCGGCCGCGTCACCGAAGGCCAGGAGATCGTGGAGGCCATCGTTTCCACGCCAACCGATGCCAACGACCGCCCGCGTGCGGCAGTAACCATGGAGCAAGTCACGATTGAAGCGGCACCTGCCTCCTAGTGACTGCGATGCCCTCTCCCCCCCGAGGTTTCCCCAGTACGCCCCCAGCAGGGAAAGCAGAGCCCATTGGGCAGCACGCAGTTGCGCACCAATATACTCATCTGGCACCTGTTTGTACCCTCTTTCCTCGGATGGTGCGGCGACATAGGCGGTTACAGTGGGGGAGACGGCTGCGTTATTCCAGAGCGATGATGGCGACACAACGTTGGATCGTTGTACCTATATGCTGGAGGAAGGGCTGTGCATCCTGTTGATCTCTACATGACCACCCAAATCGTCGGGCATGGGCGATTTCTGTTCGTCAGCCTTCCCCAGGGTGGAGCCGATGCCGAGCTAGCCGCGGCGATCGATGCCCTTGGGTCGGGTCTGGAAAACATGCATGAGGTGGAAGGAAACCCCTCGGAGGAGGCGTTCAAGCGGGGCCGCTTTCAGCTGCTACGGGCCGAGCCTGGGTTCGGTCAGGAGCGCGACCTGCGGCATCCTGCACTGTCGCAGGCGAGCTGCCTCATCCGTCTCGAAGCCGCCTCGCCCGAACCACTTCTGGCATATGAGAGGGGGCTGCGGGCTTTGATCGCGTCACGTGGAGGATCGGTTGAAACCCTGGCGGGGGTCCAGCGGCCGCGCAGTTATACCAGTTATGCCATGACCCAGTTTGCCTATACCCCGGCGCTTCTGCCTGGACCGGGGAGGCGATTTCCGTTGGGAGTGGTGACGCCACAACACAAGACCGCTGACTGGTGGGCCATGCACTGGATGCGCCGTGAAAGTCTTTTCCTCCCGCGTTATAATGACAGAGGAGAGATGATCGCCAAGGGGCATGCCCTCGCCGCCGAAGCCGGCATCCCTTGCATCAACCGCCGCCTCTATCATGCCCCCGACGGCTACAGACAGGAGGGTAGCTACGATTTTGTGGGGTATTTTGAGTTCAACGACGCCGATGCGCCGATCTTCCGCGCCGTCATGGCCGGCTTGCGGGATGTGGCCCAGAATCCTGAATGGGCCTATGTGCGCGAAGGCCCAGAGTGGTGGGGCCGACGGGTGGGGTGTGCGGCGGAGTTGTCGGTCCAGCATCCGCTCTGACAGGAAAAGCCGTCGACATGCGCCTCGGACGATTGATAGGACTTCTGTTGGTCATAGGATGGCTCGGTGCACCACGGGGCGCTGAGGCCACGGCACCAGCCGCATCGTGCTCGTCTGTCTTCATCGAATCCCTGCAGGAATATCGCACCGTTTGTAGCAATGGTGCGTACTATACGACGCGCTATCGCCCGATCTTCAGGGACTGGGAGATGCAGCAGATGTTTCCCTCCGGACCCCAGAGACCTCCACCTCTTTATCGGCAGCCACGACCAAACGTCCGCCAGCGCTGAGCGTGCCCTTTTACATGCGTGCAGTATGTCTGCAAAGCCACGGGCATGAGCGGCTCCGCACGGCGACAAAACGCTTGACAGCTATGATGGGCCATGCTAGCCTAGGGCCACCTGTCTTACCTTTTACTATACTCCTCTTGGGTAGGCAGGTGAGCGTTGCATCGACCGTCGGCTTGTCAATCGTTCCAGGAATGCCAGCCACGGGGAAGCGCTCCCAGCCTCTGCGCCTAAGCCTTGCCGCTTGTTGCCCCGTGTCCCGTTGCTAACGGACGGTTGCATCGATCCCGACAGACTTGCCTTGGCGGGGAAAGCCGGGCATATTGACTGCTGTGAACCTGCAGTGATGGGCGAATGATGTTTGTCCTGGCGTGCGGAGATCCTCGGGTGGACCACCTCCGGAACGTCTGATGATGAGGGAAGGCATGCAAGCGATGCTAAGTTGGCTTCTTCCAAAAATCATCCCTAGCAAAAACGAGCGCGAGTTGCGGCGGATTCGTCCACTGGCCGAGCGCATTAGTCAGCTTGAGCCGGAGGTTGTACCGCTCTCCGACGCCGAGCTCCGTGCGAAGACGGCCGCATTTCGGGAGCGCCTCGAGCAGGGGGAGACCATCGACGAGTTGCTCCCGGAAGCTTTCGCCGTGGGGCGTGAAGCTGCCAAACGCGTGCTGCATATGCGTCATTTCGATGTTCAACTCATCGGTGGGATCGTCTTGCACGAAGGGAAAATCGCCGAGATGGCGACCGGCGAAGGCAAGACGCTGGTGGCGACGCTGCCCGCCTACGTGAATGCCCTGACCGGTCGGGGCGTTCACGTCGTTACCGTGAATGACTATCTGGCCCGACGTGACACGGAGTGGATGGGCCCCCTCTACCGGATGCTTGGGTTGACGGTAGGGGCGATTCAGCATGATATGGATGATGCCGCCCGCAAGCAGGCTTACCAGGCGGATATCGTCTATGGCACCAACAACGAATTCGGCTTCGATTATCTCCGCGACCACATGAAGTTTGCCCTGGATGATTGTGTGCAACGGGAGCTGCATTACGCCATCGTTGATGAGGTGGATAGCATCCTGATCGACGAAGCCCGGACACCTTTGATCATCTCCGGACCCGCCGAGCAATCGACAGACTTATACTACCGCATCGACCGCATCATCCCACGGCTCAAGAAGGAAGACGACTACAGCATCGACGAAAAGGCGCGGTCGGTGATCTTAACTGAAGAAGGGGTGCAGCACGTCGAGGATCTGTTGCATGTGGAGAACCTCTACGATCCGCAAAATATCGAGATTCTCCACCACGTCACACAAGCCCTGCGGGCGCACGCGCTGTTCAAGAAAGACGTGGATTACGTCGTGAAGAGCGGCGAAGTCGTCATCGTCGATGAGTTCACCGGCCGCCTGATGCCGGGCCGACGCTGGAGCGATGGGCTCCATCAAGCCGTGGAGGCCAAGGAAAGAGTGAAGATCGCCAATGAAAACCAAACGTTGGCGACGATCACCTTCCAGAATTACTTCCGCATGTACACCAAACTGGCGGGTATGACTGGCACTGCCGACACCGAGGCCCAGGAGTTCCACACCATCTATAACCTCGACGTCATGGTCATCCCGACCAATTGCACGCTGATCCGCCACAACTACCCAGACGTGGTCTTCCGCACGGAGGGGGAGAAATTTACGGCGGTGGTGGACGAGATCGAGGACCTCTATGCCATCGGTCGTCCAGTCCTGGTAGGCACCATCTCCATCGAGAAGTCGGAGCTCCTCAGCCGACTGCTGCGCCACCGTGGTATTCCCCACAATGTCCTGAATGCGAAGCAGCACGAGCGGGAGGCGGAAATCGTCGCCCAGGCTGGACGCTATCAGGCAGTGACCATTGCCACCAACATGGCCGGACGTGGAACCGATATTCTGTTGGGTGGCAATGCTGAATTTCGCACGCGCGAGGAGCTCCGCCAGCGGGGTCTGGATCCCGCCACCGCGTCGGCTGACGAATGGCAAGCGGTATACGCAGAGATCAAAGCCCAAACCGACCAAGAACGTCAGTTGGTATTGCATGCAGGAGACCTCGGCGGCCTGCATATCATCGGCACGGAGCGCCACGAAAGCCGGCGCATCGACAACCAGCTGCGCGGCCGCGCTGGCCGGCAAGGTGATCCGGGCTCATCCCGCTTTTACCTATCCCTCGAAGATGATCTGCTGCGCATCTTTGGCTCGGATCGGTTGTCGTCCATCATGGGCAAACTGGGTATGGTCGAGGGCGAGCCGATTGAACATCGCATGATCACCAAAGCCATCGAAGGGGCGCAGCGGAAAGTCGAAGGCCACAACTTCGAAATCCGCAAGCACCTCCTCGAATACGACGATGTGATGAATAAACAGCGCGAGGTGATCTACGAGCTGCGCACCCAGGTGTTAGGCGCCGATCAGCTGAAAGACACGTTCCTGGAGATGCTGGAAGAAGTCGTCGACGACCTCGTGGCGGAACAGCTCAGCGCTGTCCTCCATCCGGAAGAATGGGACCTCGTCGCCCTCCAAGAAGCCATCAAACGGCAGTTTGGTGTGGAGGTCAACGTCCAGGAGCTGCCCCGCACCAGAGCCGATTTGCCCTCCTTGCGCGAGTTCATCTTCGAACGCTTGCGCCAGAGCTATGCTCAGAAAGAAGCGCAGATGGGCGAGCCTATGCTGCGTCACCTCGAAAAGGTGATCATGTTGCAGCTCATCGACACCCGCTGGAAGGATCACCTCCTGGCCATGGATCACCTGAAGGAGGGCATTGGCCTGCGCGGCTATGCCCAGAAGAACCCCCTGAATGAATACAAGCGGGAAGCCTTCGAGATGTTCTCGGCGATGATGAGCCTCATCAAGACCGAGATTACGGCATACCTGTTTAAGATCCAGGCGGGTAAACTTGAGGAAACGGTCCCGAAGATGGATGGGCGCAGACCTCGTTATATCGAACATCGGGGCGGCGGGCCAGCGGGCGATGGTGATGGAAAACCCGCGCCGGTGCGCCGCGAAGGGCGTAAGATTGGCCGAAACGAACCATGTCCCTGCGGCAGCGGCAAGAAATACAAGCGCTGCTGCGGAGCGGCGTGACGCCTATTTGTGGGCATACACCACCTTCCACAAATCAAGTTTATTCAGCTGGTATTTCGAGTCAACCGCAAGATGGGCGCGTGCCACCAGGTCCTCAAGGTCGACATCGGAGTGCCAACCCAGGCGTGTACAGAGCGGCGAGACCCATTCCTCGACCTTGGCGAGGATGCGATTTTGGCTTTGGAAGTGATTGATAATGACGATGCGCCCATCGGGTTTGGTCACCCGCTTCATCTCGGAGATGACCCGCACCGGATCGGGGACGACGCTGATGACAAAAGCCGCCACCACATAATCAAAGGCATTGTCCTCAAAGGCCAGACGCGAGGCATCCATCTCCATGAGGCGCACGGTCGTCAGGCCATATTTGCGCACCTTCTTCCAGGCCTTTTTGAGCATGTCGCCAGATAGATCAATCCCCACGACCTGACAATGGCGTGGATATAATGGCAGGGAAAGGCCGGTGCCGACCCCAACGTCCAGAACTCGGGCGTGGCGGCCGATGTTGAGCGCGTTGATCACATGCTGGTGTCGCGGCGTGAAAAACCACTTGAAGATATAATCGTAGACATTGGAATAACCCGCATAAATCCGCTTGATATCTTCGAGATCCATCCGCCTCCCTCCTGCCTCCGTCGCGGGCGAACTCCAGCAGCAGTGCGATCATGCCATCGACGATGACGTGCCCCATCCACCATGAGCTCTGCACTGTGTATCCTGGCATCCGTGCCAACCCATCCACTGCGCTTACTGCATCCTTTTCACATCGATCAACGTGGCCTCGATCGATCCCACTGTGATCGCCGTCCGCATCCGTATCGGCAGACGCTGGTCGTCGTCGGTCACCCAAATCAGCACTTCTCCCTTCTGTCGAAGGATCTCCTGAAACCGCATCAGTGGCCGTACCACCAACGCATCCACAGGTCCCCAGTAGGCCTCAACCTTCTCCCGACGCAGGATCTGCACCTCGACGTCATACGTCTTGCCGTTTGCGAAGGTGTGTAAATGGATCGATTGCCCCACACGTAAGGGAAGGGTGCGGAGAATATAAAAGCTCGATAATGAATCATGAACCCCGAAGGGGACCTTGACCTCCTGCGGGGCCTCCTGATCTTTCGTGTGGATCGCCACCCCGCGCCGCTGGTCGAAGGTCACCGTACGCTGCACGGCCCGTGAGCCTTCGCGCTGATCTAGATGGTAGTACCACGGCAGTAGCTCACGCACGTCCACGAACGTCTCGCCGCTGTCACGCACATAATAAAATAGCGAAAAGAATGGAGAGGATTCGGCCAGCGAGCGAATATGATAGACATCGTGGCCGTCTCGGCTGACTTGGCCGCTGACCGCCATATGGGCATTGCCGGCGAGGACGCCCATCCAGCGCACCTCGAAGCTCAGTTCTTCCCCCACAAAAAACGGCAGAGTCGCCGAGCGTGACTCGGACTTCGAAGAAGCCACTGTTGGGGGAGCATGGGGATCAGTGGCGAAGGCCGCGGCGGGGGTGAGGGAAAGGAGGAACAACCAAAGAAAACCACAGAACGACACCTGTATCGTGCGTTGGCTCAAGGCGCGATGCACCTCACTTTCGTCGTCGTCGCGTATTATCTGGGCCCGTGGAACCATAACAAATCATCCTTGAATTTGCAACCTGATTCTTGTGGCACATGTGTCTGCATTGGCCTGAGCTGAAGGTAGATGGTTCGCCTCAGCGTGAGTGTGGCTGGCGGTCCGTTTGCGCTGAGGAACATCAGCAGTGACATAGGCTGGCGCAAGATTTTACTTGACAGTGTGGATGAAGAGCGATTAGATTTCTCATAATAAGATAGTCTGTCATATTTTATTATAGTATATTACAATTTATCATATGGACTCATAAGCTCTGTTGTTGCAGTTCATCCTGGCACCAAACCCTCAGAACGTCGACGCACCCACGACTGCGTAGGATAGGCAAACCGATCGGGGGAATCAACCATGGAGACGTATCGTGATCGCAAGCAAAGCGTCTATCGTGTCTATGCCAAGTCGTATGATGACGATCGACGCCTCATGCTTGGCGACCAAGCCCTGACCGCCCGCATGACGTTCATCGCCGATGCGCTCAGCGGTGTCAGCGCGGTCCTCGATCTCGGCTGTGGGACAGGAGATTTGCTCTGCACGCTTGGCATAGTACTCGGCGACGAGACCTGTTGCGTGGGCGTCGATTTGAGCCGGGAGATGCTCGCCGTGGCACAGGCCAAGATCGTGGATTGCCCACATACCTATGCCATCCAGACAGACGTCACCCAACCGCTCCCCTTTGCCGACGAGACCTTCGATCTGGTGGCCAGCCTCAACCTCTTGCAGGAGGTTTCTGCCCCGTCACTGGTGTTAGAGGAGGTGTACCGCATTCTCAAGCCAGGTGGCTCGTTCCGCGGCGTGGCCGCCTGTTATGCCGGCGACAATCCGGCAGAAATGGTCCACCAAGCGATTGCTCGGCGGCACACCTGGTATTTTCGCCCCGCTGATGAGATGCTGGCACTGCTCCAGCATACATTCCCCTCTGCCACCGCTCACTTCGAGCCGTTTCCGCGCGTCGCCCGCACACAGGCTGCCGGCTTACCGACCTTTCCCCTGTTCGCGCAGATGATCCAGAAAGTCATTGCCCTCGGACATAATCCGCAGGATGTGCGCATGGGGGCCCTTTTTCTAGACGGGAAAAAAGGGTAATCATCACACCGATCACGCCTCACAACTCCCGGCGGTACGACCGATCTGACGCCTCACATCATCCAGGCCAATGCGGAAGTAGACCGGCCGATTATGGGCACAGGCGTGGAGTTGGGGGGATTTTCCCCAGTCGCGCAGCAGTTGCTGTTGCTCTGGCAAGGATAACGTTGTCCCGGCCTTCATGGCTGCCAGGCAGGCGAGCATCTGCGGCAGCGTTTCGCTGCGCCGTTCCGCCACATTATCCCGTAAGCGCTGCATGAGCCGCCGACAGACAGACTCAGCCTGACGTGCCGGTACGATCTCCGGGATCGTGCGGATGGCCACGGCCCCTGGCCCAAATTGATCGAAGGCGAAGCCGCACGCCTCGAGCATCTGTCGGTGGTCTTCCAAAAGCTGCAGCTCGCGAGACGCCAGCACCAACACCTGCGGGGCCATGAGTGGGCGTCGTGGAGGAGTGCCGCGCGCCATGGCATCCAGGAGTTGATCATAGAGGATACGCTCATGCGCGGCATGCTGGTCAATCACGTACAGGTGACCCTGGGCTGACGCCAACAGGAAGGTATGCTCAATTTGCCCGATGGCTTGAAACGCCTCCCCCGCACCGACGGTTGACGGAGTATAGATCGCCTCGTCCTCGGCCACGCCAGCACCTCGGGCTCTGTCGCGGGCGAGCACGCGGGTCAGGGCGCTGAAAGCAAGGTCGTACACCCCTTCTTCGTCACGAAAGCGTACCTCGCGCTTGGCCGGGTGCACATTGATATCGACCACCTCCGGAGCGATTTCGACGAACAGCAACAACATCCCGGTCCCGCCAAGGGCAGCCAGTGCAGCCCGATACAGGCTGGCACTGCGAACGGAGCGGCGGTTCACAAAGAGGCGATACGACCGGCGGCCTGCCGTCCTGTCGCGCCGGAAACTCCCCCAGACCCGGCCGCTCAACCCCTCGCCATCGAAGTTCTCCAACTCGGCCATCACGTCCTGTCCATACAGAGCCAGGAGGCGGTCGCGGAAACTGCCCGCAGCGAGCTCGAACAGCGGCCTCCCGTCGCAGCGCAGCGACCAGGCATATTCCGGAAAGGCAGTGGCAAAAGTGGTAAACACCCCCATGATGTGGGAGAGTTCCACCCGCAGTGAGCGCAGAAATTTCCGACGTGCAGGGGTGTTGAAAAACAGATCGCGCACCTCGACGCGCGTCCCGACAGGCGCACCAGACTCATCGATACGGCGGAGAACGCCCCCCTCAACACGGGCGCACGTCCCGAGTACGGCGCCATGCGGGCGGGTCAGCAACTCCACCCGCGACACCGCCGCAATGCTGGGCAAGGCCTCGCCTCTGAAGCCAAAGGTCCGCACCGACTCGATATCACGAGGCGCGTCGATCTTACTCGTGGCGAAGCGTTCAAAGGCCAGCGGCACATCCTCGGGCGCTATCCCCGCCCCATCGTCGGTGACACAGATCAGCTGGCGGCCCGCGTGCTCCACGTCGACGCTGATGTGCTGTGCCCCGGCATCGAGGGCGTTCTCAATTAATTCTTTCACCACACTCGCTGGGCGCTCGATGACCTCCCCGGCGGCGATCTGCTGCTGGAGGTGGGGTGAAAGAATGTGGATTTTCATCGGGGCGCCTGAGGCGGGGGTTGGTCCATGCTTGCGCCCTGGATGACCAGTTCACGTAGCTCATGGAGCAGTTGGAGCGCCGCAAAGGGTGTGGTGTGAAGGGGATCGATGCCGCGCAGGCGCGCCTCAATCGGGTGCAGTGTCGGTGCATTGCCCCGTGAGAGGGCATGATGCCCAGCCTCCGGCATTTGGGCGGGGAGAAGTACTGACTCCGTCAGCAGAGCCTCAGCATGCGCCACCACTTCCTCGGGAAGTCCTGCCAATCTGGCGACATGGATCCCGTAGCTATGACTTGACACTCCTGGTAGCACTTTGTACAAGAAGGTCACTTCACCGCCATCATCGCGCACCTGCAGACAGGCATTACCGACGGCCTCATAGGTGTCGGCTAACGTGGTCACTTCATGGTAGTGGGTGGTAAAAATTGTCTTGGCGCGCACGCGCCGCACCAGATATTCGATCACCGCCCGAGCGATGGCCAGGCCGTCGGCCGTTCCCGTCCCACGGCCGACCTCGTCGAGAATAATCAAGCTACGCGGGGTGGCGTGACGCAGGATATGCGCTGTCTCCGTCATCTCCAGCATAAAGGTCGACATGCCGCGCGCCAGTAGATCAGCCGCTCCCACGCGCGTGAAGATGCGATCGACGATGCCGAGGCGTGCGGCCTGGGCTGGAATGTAACTGCCGATTTGCGCCAACAGGATCAGGAGCGCGGCCTGGCGGGCATAGGTCGATTTGCCGGCCATATTGGGACCGGTGACGACAAGCAGGAAGCGCTCCGGCGTCAGCTCCAGGTCGTTTGGTACGAAGGATCCCCCGCTGATCTCGACAGTCGGATGCCGCCCCTCGGAGATCTGCAGGCCAAATGCTTCCGTGACCTCAGGCCGTTGCCAACTTGAACCGGCGGCAACCTCAGCCAGTGAGGCCAGGGCATCGATGCTCGCCAGGAGGTCGGCCACCCGGCGCAGACGGTCACCCTGATCGGCCACCCAGCGCCGCAGCGTGCAAAACAGCTCATATTCTAACTGTTGGCTGTGCTCGGCGGCGGTGAGGATTTTGGCTTCCAGGTGCTGCAGCTCAGGCGTGATAAAGCGCTCGCCTACCGCCACCGTTTGCTTGCGGATGTACTGCGGGGGGACGAGCTTCAGATTCGGTTTGGTGATTTCGATGTAATAGCCAAAGATCTTGTTAAAGCCGACCTTCAGGCTCTGGATACGGGTGCGCTGCCGCTCCCGATGCTCGAGGTCGGCCAACGCGTACTGGCTATCAGTCATCAGCGCCCGCTCCTCGTCGAGCGCCGCAGACACGCCCTCGCGAATCAGTCCGCCCTCGGTAGGCGAGGCCTTTGGCTCGTCGAGTAGGGTACTGTTGATGCGCTCCCACACGTCAGTCAGTGGGTCGAGCTGTTCCTTGATGTCGCACAATAACGTGCAGGCCACATCGTCAAGAAGATGACCGAGGGTTGGCAGCGCTGCCAGGGAAGCTTTCAGTGCTACGAGATCGCGTGGGCGGGCGATCTGCGAGGTCAGCCGCGAGGTGAGCCGTTCAAGGTCGAGAATCGCGCGCAATTGCGCACGCAGACCCTGACGGAGGGGCAGAGAGGAGAGCATCTCGGCGATGGCATCCTGGCGTCGCCCGATCTCGGCACTGGACAGAAGAGGATGTAACACCCAAAATTTCAAACGCCGACGACCCATACCGGTCACGGTCCGATCAAGGACGGCAAACAGGCTGCCTTCGGTGCGACGATCGAAGAGGCTTTCGGTGAGCTCGAGGTTACGTTGGGTTGACGCATCCAGAATCAAAAAATCGCTTGGCCGATAGGGGCGCAGCGCCTTGACGTGCGGCAGAAACTCCAGCTGCGTGTCCTGGACGTAGCGCAGTAGAGCGCCTGCCGCCCGCAACACCGATTCTCCCTCATAGAAGCCAAAGGCATCGACGCGCTCGGCGCCGAAGTGGGCTTGCAGGACGGCATTGGCGTGTTCTGGCGCGAATGCAGACCAGTCCCGGACGGTGACCGGTGGCATGCGCGGCATCCAGGATGGTAGCTCGGCGGTCCAATGCTCCTGACCTGCGGGCAACAGCAGCTCACGTGGCGGAAACTTGGCGAAGAGTGATGGAAGCTCGGCGGGCCAGGACTCTGTGCCAAAAAACTCGCCGGTCGACAGCTCGAGCCATACCACACCGACGCGCTGCTCGGTGGGCAGCAGCGCGACCACAAACGTTTCGCCCTCTCCCACCTCGTACAGCGTGCCCGGAGTTACCACCCGCACCACCCCGCGCTCGACCAGGCGCTTGGTCGGGCTGGCCTCTTCGAGCTGTTCACAGATCGCGACTTTATAGCCGCGTCCAATCAGGCGAGCGATATAACCGTCAATGCGATAGAAGGGGATGCCGCACATGGGCACGCGCTCCATCCCCTTCCCCTGTGGACGTGAGGTGAGGACAAGCTGGAGCTCACGCGCCACGCGCTCCGCGTCTTCGCAGAACATCTCATAGAAGTCGCCGAAGCGAAACAGCAGAATGGCGTCCTGGTACTGGGCTTTGATGCGCCGATACTGCTGCATCATGTCGGTGGGGGTCAGGCGTGCGGTGTTTGGCGAATCTTGGCGCTTCGAGGGCATGACGTCTCTCGCTGAGGGACCTTGCTCCCCCGCACTATCGTGTTACACCGCTCCCGAGAGCCCCCCGTCGATATTGATCGCGGTGCCGGTAATGTACCGGGCGCGCTCCGAGGCGAGGAAGCACACGAGATCGGCAACATCTTCCGCCTCGCCCAGGCGCTGCAGCGGAATTGACTCACCCTGCTTGGCATAGAACTCATCCAGCGTCAGGTGGGAGAAGTGCGCCTGCCAGCGTCGGGTCCACTGGGCGCTCTTCAGACGCCCGAGGCAGATGGTGTTGACCAGGATGTTGTCGGCGGCGTATTCGTTGGCCAACGCTTTGGTGAGATTGATGCCCGCCGCCCGCGTCACGCTGGTGGGGACCGACCGCGCCGTCGGCTGTTTGCCCGCGATGGTGGTCATATTGATGATCCGTCCACCCCCTTGCTTGCGCATATGCGGAATGGCGAGCCGCGTGCAGCGGATAGCGCCATACAACTTCACCTCGATATCCTCTTGCCAAACCTCATCAGCAGCCTGTTCAAACGGCATGGCCGACGAACGGCCGGCATTGTTGACCAGGATGTCGAGGCGTCCGAAGCGCTCGATCGTCTGCAGCATGAACTGTGCGCAATCGGCCGGATTGGTGACATCGGCCCGCACGGCGAGCACCTCTCCTCCGGTCGCTGAGGTGACCTCCTTGGCCGTTGTCTGCAGCACGTCCTCGCGCCGGGCGCAGATTGCCACGCGCACCCCTTCTTCGCAGAGACGAAACGCTGTGGCACGCCCAATCCCCTCACTACCGCCGGTGATGGCCGCGACCTTACCCTGCAATCCCAGATCCATGAGACCCTTCTGACTGCTGATTGTTTTAACCCTTTTGTGCCTGTCCGGCCGAAAGCATTATGCCAATTAACCTGGATTGGAGGTCGATGTCAAGCTTCAATCGCCCTGGAAGGGGGGGGCGCTCGATGAAGAGCGCTCGACAACGGAGCTGTCAATCGATGAATACGGCCATATCGATGTAGACGGATGGAGCTGTGGAGGTCATCCTCCAATGCTGCGGAATGGGAGCGGGTGGGGCGAAAATGGTCACACCTTCCCTGTCAGGATAGAGTCTGGTGGGCTATGTGCTTCCGTGCAACTTACGCTTGGAGCTTCCCTCGCGGGCCTCGTTAACCTGCAGGATTACAACCTCAATCGAAGCCATAGCCTGCGCAATATGCATGGTATCTGAAGACTCAACACGATCAGAGGGGCCGATATGCCCATGATATGGGAAGGTTCGGAATACTTGGGTAATGCGGGGCGTTGTCCCAACGACGCATGAGCTAGCCATGCGCCGACTGCCAATGAGTTCTGTATGTTCGCGTCTGGATCTCATGGGGGGCCGCTACGACAAACTCAAAAGCCTCCATGAGGTCGCCATAGGACAGCACAGCTCTGACCCCAAGGAATCCCTCCTGCCGCTGCTCCTGGCGTTCTCTCACCTGGAAGGAACCTCCCATTGGGGAGAGAAAGAACAGACGTGCCGTCTCAAGGAGGTAGTCACCAATGCTCACGGTCCCGCCGGAGCATTGGCCAGGAGAAGGGACAGACGTTGATTGAGACGCTGTCGCATCTCCGCCAGCGCTGGATGGTGCTGGGGGAGATCACCATGACGAGCCCCTGCTCCACGGCCACCTGGGGGAGTTTCTCGCGACTCCACCGTTGCCACACGTTGCCGTGGTCGGGGGCTGGGTACAGGCCAAAGCCATCATCTGGGTCTGCACCGGGCTGGGAAAGGTCCGCGTCGCCCAAACGCAGGACCGACTGGCCCGCGTCGGCTCCTGCGGCCTGCGTGGCCGCCACACGCGCACCGTCTCCACGCAGCTAGCCACGCCCTGCGCGCTCTGGTGGTTGCTCCAATCAGGCCGCTGGTGGGCCAGCAGCGGGATGCGGGCCCGTTGCACGTGGGCGAAGGGCGCCGTATCACTGGCGCTCACAGGGGTCAAGGTCGCCACCTGCGGCGTCGTTAACTTAATGGCATACTTCGGCCAGGGTCCTGGCACGGCGACATGCCTCCCGCCGCAGGGCACGGGGTGGGTGGTCACATGTGCATACCGCTAGCATGCCAGGGCCTCTTTTCTTTTGCATGTCTCAACCCACGGAGAATTTACGGCGGTCAGTACTCAGTTAGCTAAATCGTATCCAACGGACTCCGCATCCCTTTCCCTCCCTGGTTCAGCACATGCGTGTAAATCATGGTCGTGCGCACGTCTTTATGCCCCAACAGCTCCTGCACAGTGTGGATATCATAGCCAGCCTCAAGGAGATGCGTCGCGAAGCGATGACGAAAGGTATGGCAACTCCCTGGCTTGGCGATTTTTGTCGCGCGCACAGCCCTTTTGACGGCATCTTGCAGCGTCTTTTCGTCGAGGTGATGCCGACGTTCTTTGCCGCTGCGTGGGTCAATCGAGCGTCTGCGAGCGGGAAAGACATACTGCCAGCCCCACGCACGCCTGCCCCGGAGTATTTTCGTTCAAGCGCAAACGGCAGATAGACCACGCCGAAGCCTTCCGCGAGGTCGTCCTCGTGCAAGACCTTCACCTGTTCCAGCTGCCGTTTCAAGGGCTCTGCAAAGGATTGCGGCAGCATCGTCACGCGATCTTTTTGGCCCTTCCCATCGCGGACGAGGATTTGACAATATGCAAAGTCGACATCCTTGACGCGCAGTCGGACGCATTCCATCAGGCGCAGGCCCGTGCCGTAGAGCAGGCTCGCCATCAGCCAGTGTTGGCCGTGGACATGCGCCAGCACGGCCCGGACCTCGGTACGGGAGAAGACCACCGGTAAGCGTTCGCGGTGCTTCGCTCGCGGGATCTCGCCTAGCCAGCCAACCTCCCGATCGAGCCTGGCGCGGGACAGAAACACGATGGCGCTGAGCACTTGCCGTGGGGTCGAGGCGGCGACCTTTTGCTCGACTGCCAGATGCGAGAGAAAAGCGCGCACCTCTGGCGCACCCATGGAGGCCGGATGGCGCTTATCGTGGAAGAGGATGAAGCGCTTGATCCAATCTACATACGCACGTTCCGTGCGCAGGCTGTAGTGTTTGAGGCGAATGGTCTGGCGAACGAGAGCGAGGAGTTTGGGCTTGTGATCCATTGGGGTCCGACCGTATAATTCCGCACGAACTGCGTGTAATTTCAAAGGGAAAGAAGAGACTTCAATAAGACCGAGACTTTGTGCTAGATGCAAGGGAAGTAGATCCCTCTAACTTCGTAAAACAACACGAAGATTAGCGGGTCTATTACATGTTAGCTTGCGTTGTATACGGAAGCGGTTATGCCAAGAGAAGAAGTTGAGTGGTTCTTCCAGTCCGTCGCGAAAGCAGCGAAGGATCCTGTCACGAATCTCGCCCCACGATTCGAGGTGGAACTGAATGCCATTCTTGCTTACCGGCAGTCCCGTGCTTCCGTTGATTGGAAGTCCAGTTCTCCTCAGTTCGTTAGCCTACCGTTGACAACACCCACCCTCCCCGAAATCATGGGTGCGCCTGCGACAACTCTTACCGGGTTTCCTCTCTTTGCGTCCCCGGGGATCGAGACAGATCTTTGGGGAGGCATGAAGGCTGATGTACTCTTCTTCACCGAAGACCGTCGTCACGTGGTACTGATCGAAGGTAAGGTCGATAGCTGCTTTACCTACGGAGATTATCCTCCAGACGCGCAGTTATGGAGACAGCTTGAGTTTCTGGCGTCGTTGAAACATGACACAAAAACCCTGGTTCTTCTTTGTCCTCGGTTCAATTTGAACTGGTACATGTCACGGCTCACCAGGGCTTGGCAGTACCGTGCCCTTCCCGGACGGGTGTTTGCCTGCCTCATCCCTTGGGAAGACCTGTTGCACATAAATGCAAGCTAACAAGGCCATGCAGCGGACGCGCGGAAGAGAGGCGTCTCGCTCTGCAGGCATGGTCTTCGCGCGCCGCTGATGGCTGGCGTTAGGTTGCGGAAGCAGCACTATCCTCTCTCAATAGCCGTGGGTGGTTTCAGGGTTGACGGTAAACAGATGTCTCTGAGAACAGAGAGTAGCCGATGCAATACCTCACACTTTCACTGCTGGTAATCGTCGTTCTACTTGTGATCCAGTTGCTCAGGCGGATCGATGAAATGGCAAGAGCGATCCAAGAGCTGAGTATAGAGATCACGGAACAGATACAAAAAGAGAAAGCCTCCACGACACCGAGGTATTAGCGAAACATGACGACAGGATTTGACCTTAAGGAACAGGTGTCCTTCCAGATTAGCTTTGCAAAGCTTTGGTATGGAAATGGCCCGTTCGATAACTTCTTACGCCCTAGAGAGGACGACCCAAGAGACAAGAACGAAGGACGGCCTATCCTTTACCTTGAGCTGAAAGTTCGACACTACAAGCTGCACGAGTTCCTTGGAAAGCGTCCCGCAACTGCGCGAAACCACCGACACACTCTAGGGCAAGAGCTGACTGGAACAGGGGTCCCCGCTCGCGGCCAGCTGAATATTGGCGAGACGAACGATGACGGCAGGAGGCATGGATATGTTGAGATCTTCGGATTTCTCCCACTTGAGACGTTTGACGCCGTCGCGTCAGCACTGATTGTAGGCGGAAGGGATCTCTTGGCGCGCTCTCATCTACACATAGGATTCAAGGACGAACAAGACAAGATAAATTTCGATAGGCGTGAGGGGCCGCTAAAAGAGGCCATGTTCCTGCTAGAAGATCTCGCCATTACTTTCGAGATCGGAGAGAACTATGACGAGCACGCGGGCCTTGAGGAATAGCTGGCTGAGGACGGAACGGTGAGTTTTCACCAGACCGCAACCTAACCCCCGCCGGAGTGGACGCCAATCAGCCGCGCGCCGCTCACCCGCGCCCCGTTATCGCGCAGAAGGAGAACAATGTGACGGAGTCAAGCCAGGACGAGCAATGCGAACCACGGTTCGGGGTAGTTGCTGAGATCGAGGGGCGGGCGCGACCGGTCGTCCTGCTCAAACTGCCGTTCGGTCGCCTCATCGACGAGATAATCGTTCCCTACGACAATGGCGAGCCATTCTTTATAGACGGCGTGCCCGTCACACGAAAAAGCATAAGCCGCATCAAGGTCGTGGAATTGGGCGAGTCGTTCCGTATGGCGATGCGGGAGTTTGAGAACAAGCTCAACC
>Ga0137404_10001017_pt1 | contig 18321 bp, 15 predicted proteins | sample CZOMad2_1_16fung_FD_108285 | JGI IMG/M metagenome (GOLD analysis project Ga0137404, IMG submission 108285) | Vadose zone soil fungal communities from Angelo Coast Range Reserve, California, USA - CZOMad2_1_16fungal (Illumina Assembly) | ecosystem: Environmental > Terrestrial > Soil > Vadose...
CAAGGCGGTGGGACTGGAAGCACGGGCGGAACATTATCCCAGCCAGTTATCGGGTGGCCAACAGCAGCGCGTGGCTATCGCCCGCTCGCTGGTGAATCGTCCCGCGATCATCCTCGCTGACGAGCCGACGGGCAACCTTGACAGCGAAACGAGCGTGGAGATCATGGGGATCTTGCAAGGGCTCAACGCCCAGCAACAGATCACCATTGTGCTAGTGACACATGAATCGGACATCGCGCGGTACGCAGAGCGGGTTATCGTCTTCAAGGATGGCTTGATGGTTGAAGATCGTTCGGTGAGGGATCGGATGCTGGTGGGAAAAGAAAAGACTGCTCGGGAAGAATTGGGATAGGAGTCGCAGGAGAAAGAGATGCGCCGCAAGCTGCTGCTGACGGCGATTCTGCTACTGCTTGGAGCGTCGGCCACAGCGGGCTATCTCTACTATAATGGCCGCCAGGCACCTCTGAACTATTTGACCGCCCGCGTCGAGCGCGGCCGCATCGCCACGACTGTCAACGCCACAGGCACGCTGAATGCGGTCATCACCGTGCAGGTGGGGAGCCAGGTCTCCGGTACCATTCAAAAGCTGCTTGTCGACTACAATTCTCCTGTCACGGAGGACCAGGTCATCGCCCAGATCGATCCTGGCTCCTTCGAAGCGCGGGTGAGTCAGGCGCGAGCGAATGTGGCCAGTGCGAGCGCGGCAGTCCAGGTCGCTCGGGCTAACGTCGATAACAGCAAGGCGGCGATCGAAACGGCGCAAGCCAACATCGGCAGCGCTAAGGCCAATGTCGAGCGGGCTAAAGTCGGACTCACCGACGCTCGACGCACTCTCGAGCGCAACAAGCAACTGATCAGTCAAGCGCTCATTGCCCAGAGCGATCTAGATGTGACGCAGACTGCCTCTGACTTGGCAGTATCACAGCTCAAGCAGGCCGAGTCGCAACAAGAGGCGGCCGTGGGGCAGCTCAAATCGGCCACGGCTCAGGCACGCCTGGCCGAGGCCCAATATGCCGCGGCGCTGGCCCAAGTGGAGCAGACGAAAGCGGCGCTGCAGGCAGCCGACCTCGACCTCGAGCACACCACCATCCGCGCCCCGGTCAACGGCATTGTGGTATCCCGCAACGTCGATGTCGGCCAGACCGTCGCCGCCAGTTTGCAGGCGCCCACGCTGTTCCTCATCGCCCAGGACCTCACCCAGATGCAGGTCGATAGCAATGTCAGTGAAGCGGATATCGGCCGCATCAGCATCGGGCAAACCGCCACCTTCACGGTCGATGCCTACCCCAATGCCCCATTTACCGGCAAGGTCGTGCAAGTGCGCAATGCCCCGATGATCGTGCAAAACGTCGTGACCTATGACGCGGTGGTCCAGGTGGCCAATCTGGAGATGAGGCTCAAACCGGGGATGACGGCCAATGTGTCGTTTCTCATCGCCGAGCGCCCTGGGGCGCTCAAGGTGCCCAATGCCGCCCTGCGCTTCCAACCCGAGGGCGCGAGTCAAGAGACCGGCACCCAGGATGGCCAGGGGACAGGGAGCGGGGACCGGACGCAGGCCATCCAGCAGCGGTTGACGCAGGCACTCTCCTTAAACAGCGAGCAGCAGGCTCGTCTGGCGGAAATCTTGCGGACCACTCGACAGCAGATGATGCGACTGCGGGAACAAGAACCCTCTGAGGAGGGAGGGCGGGGGCGCGCCCGCGAAGTGCAAGCCCAGACCCGGGCCCAGATTCGCAATATCCTTACGGACACGCAACGCCAGCAATACGAGGATTTGCTGAAGAACTCCGACCGTCAGCGTGACGCGGGGAGTGTGCAGGGAAGACCGGGACGGGTGTGGATGCGCAATGCTGATGGCACGCCGGAGCCCATCACACTGACTGTGGGGATCTCTGACGACTCGTCCACCGAGGTGCTTTCCGGCGACCTCCGTGAAGGGCAGGAGGTAATCACCGGTATCCTCGCCGGTTCCGCCAAACGCCCCGGCTCCGCTCCACCAGGTTTCGGCCAGCAGAGGCCGTTCTAGGAGACTTCGCGATGCGTCTACTCCTCGTTACCATCAAGATCGCACTGCGGGCGTTACGCCGTAATACCTTGCGCTCGCTCTTGACCGCTCTAGGGATTATCATCGGCGTCGCTGCTGTGATCGCCATGGTCAGTATCGGCCAGGGCGCCAGTGTGTCAGTCCAGGAGCAGATCGCCCGTATGGGCAACAACATGCTGGTGATTCTGTCCGGCACGACGACCCAGGGCGGGGTGCGTAGTGGATTCGGGGGGGCACAGACCCTGAAGACCAGCGATGCCAAGGCGATCCAGCGCGAATGTTCGGCTGTCGGCGCCGTCACCTATATGCGTCGTCAGGTCCAACAAGTCGTGGCCGGCAATCAGAACTGGAGCACCGCCATCACCGGGGTGACCCCCGAGTATCAGACTGTGCGCGATTGGCCAGTGGACGCCGGTCGTTTTCTGAATAAGCAGGAAGAGGAGAGCGCTGCCACCTCGGCGGTGGTCGGACAGACGGTGGTGCAAAACCTCTTTGGTCCCGGACAGAATCCGGTCGATCAAACGATTCGTATCAATAATGTCCCGTTTCGCGTGGTCGGCGTGCTGACGCCAAAGGGGCAGTCGACACAAGGGCAGGATCAGGATGACGCCGTGTTTATCCCCTTCTCCACCGCGGAACGCAAGGTCCTCGGCACGCGGATACTGGGCACTGTGGGATCGATCATGGTCTCGGCCGTAAGCCCTGAGGCGATTCCCGAGGCGCAGCGCCAGATCACCAACCTATTGCGTGAGCGACATCGCATCCGACGGGGCCAGAACGATGACTTTACCATTCGCAACCTGGCGGACATCGCCGCCACCGCCGAAAGCACCAGCCAGGTGATGAACATTCTCCTGGCCAGTGTAGCCTCAGTATCCCTGCTGGTGGGAGGCATCGGCATCATGAACATCATGCTGGTGTCCGTCACCGAACGCACCCGCGAGATCGGCATCCGCATGGCCGTGGGGGCGAAGAGCCGACACATCATGACGCAATTCCTGTTGGAGGCGGTCGTGCTCAGCTCCATCGGCGGCGTGGTCGGGGCAGTGTTGGGGGTAGTGGGGGCCAAGCTGGTGTCAGCCCTGGCCAATTGGCCGACGATCGTGCCTCCCGACGCCATCGCCCTGGCCATTACCTTCTCTGCTGCCGTGGGGATCTTTTTCGGCTTCTACCCCGCCCGTAAGGCCGCGCACCTCGACCCCATCCAGGCGCTGCGGTACGAATGAGCTCGTAGAGGCAAGAACGTATCGCCATCCAAGCTGCTGAAGAGGCAACGTTAGGACGCACGGCCGAGGTTGCGGGCCTCACACGATGGGAGTTCGATTGGGTCAAAGAACTCAACCTCACCAACCAACGCGCTTTTATCTTAGACATGTTGCAGGCCGGTTCTTGGTGAGCTATTGAACGGCTGCACGAGTGTCTGCAAGACTGGCGCGCAACGGATGCATGGCGAGTACCGTGCGCGCCAAGTCCTCCAACGGTTGCGAACCTCCTGATATCTCTTGATTGATACTTCACGTCTTGATCGCCAAGCCGTAGTGCCAACCGCTGGGCCCCATTGCTTCTGCACATGCCCGTTTACTCGTGTAGGGTGCTCACAGTTGTCCGTTCATGGCGTTTTCCGAGATGACGGTCAGCTGATCCTGACGGTGATCTCAGTGATCGAGGGACCACGGCAAAGACGGTGACAGTGGTCATACTCACTAATCCGGTATCTTCCCACCCCTACAGCCACCGCAAAGCTATTGACTGCAAGCGTGGTTTTTGATAGGTAAGGAGCGCGTTTGAGATTGCCCTATGCGGCCCTGCTCCATGCTACTGTTACTTCGCTATGAGGTTTCCTGTCTATCAGAGTCGGTATGGAACGGTGCAGGGATGAGCCATGCGTCCAATCCCAGTGAGGTGCTGTCCATCGATAACACCTTATATCCCATCAATACATGCCTGGAGCCCGGGCGGGCGACGCACAGCCTCTGGCAGGGGTTCGGCCTCACCTGGGATGAAACCAGCGGCGAAACCAATGGCTACTTGGGAGCGTTTCACTGTCGGAGGTGAACGACGTAAGGTGCTAGCCTAGTAGAGTCCATCACAAAGGCGATGACATGGAGGGGATCAGGATGAGCACCAGTACATCCAATGGGGTAGAAAGCAAGAACATGCGCCTGGTCGGCCACACCAACCTGGGCGGTCGTGGTAACGGCGGCGAGGGAATAGGGCTGCAAAAGACCAAAGATGGGCGCCGCATCATGTACATTGCCCACGAATGCGCCCCCGTTAACTTCTCAGTGGTGGATGTCACCGATCCGTCCAAGCCGCACATGGTGACGCAGACCGAGTTGCCGCACAACGAGGTGCGCTCGAATTCCCTCGACCTCGTGGGGGACACGCTGGCGGTGGCCTATCAGACCCAGAAACCTGGGCTGAAACCGGCGGGCGTGGAGCTGTTCGACGTCAGCGATCCGGCCAATCCCCGCTCCATCTCCTTCTTCGACCGCTCGGGTCCGCACTCGCAAGGGGCGCATTACGTGGGGTTCATGGATGGCGAATTCATGCATATCAGCAGCGGCGCCCCAGACTTCACCCCGAGCCACCCGAAGGATCATCAGTTCTACACCATCGTCGATGTGCGCAATCCCACCAAGCCCGTCGAAGCGGGACGCTGGTGGCTGCCCGGCACCCGACAGGGCGACGACGTGCCTCCGCCGGTGCGCCATACGCGCATCGACAACGGCTTCCGTACGCATAACATCAACGTCTACCCAGAGCGCCCCGACCGCGCCTATACGGCCTACATCGATGGCGGTATTATCATCCTCGATATCGCCGATAAAGCCCATCCGAAGATGATCAGCCGTCTGGATTATCACCCGCCGCTGCCGGGCTTCACGCATACGGTGTTGCCGCTCTTCGGCCGCGGCCTGCTGATCGTGACCGATGAAGCGACGCGCCCCAAGGGCGAAGATTGGCCGAAGCTCACCTGGGTGGTCGATGCCAACGAGGAGACCAATCCGGTCATCGTCGGCTCCCTGCCGTTGCCCCCGATCGAGAAGTATGCCCAACGCATGTCCCGCTTCGGCGCTCACAACATCCACGAAAACTATCCGGTCGAGACCTCTTTCCGTTCCGAACAGCTCATCTTCGGCGCTTTCTTCAGCATGGGCATCCGGGTCTACGACGTCTCGAACCCATTCCATCCAGAAGAAGTGGGCTATTACGTGCCGCCGAAACCAGAGGGAGGGCGTCTGGATGCGATTCAGATGAACGATGTCTACGTCGATGAAAATCGCCTAATCTACGGCATCGACCGCATCGCGGGAGGGCTGTATATCTTAGAGTTAACAGCCTAAGGGCAGCGCCGAGGATTGAGGACGAGGACTGAGCACAGGATAGTGTTGACTCAGTCCTCGGGACTCGATACTCGTAGCTGTCTTCTTCGAAGCACTGGAGGAATGTATGGATCGGACAGTTCGTCAGCAAGGTCGATCAACAGTATGGATGCTCCTCGTGTTGACGGTCACCTGGGGAATGCTCGCAACCACGGCCATTGCCGCCGAACTGGTCCCCCCGCGGCCGCTACCCCACAAGCCCACCGGGACCACCTTGAACATCGCTTACTTCCGTGAGGTCAGCAGTCCTGACGGCTTTCAGGCTACAGGCTCCTTCGATCGCATGTACTTCTATGCCGGCAATGAAGTGTTGGTGGCCATCGGCAAAGATGGGTTGTACGATCCGGCGGAATCCCTGGCCTACGCCTACGACGTCCTGGATGATGGCAAGCGTTATCGCTTCTACCTGCGCAAAGGCGTGCAGTTTCAGGGTGGCTATGGCGAAATGACCGCCGCCGATGTGGCCTGGAGCCTGAACCGCATCCATCGCAAGGACACCGGCTCGCGCTGGTCCAACGTCTTCCGGGCCATGGACCGCGCCGAGGAGGTGGATCAGTACACCGTCGATGTCTTCCTCAACGAGCTCGACGCTAACCTGATCATCCGCATGTTCAATCGCGAGTCGATCGTGCACTCGCGCAAACGCTGGGAGGAACTCGGCGGTCCCGAGCAGCATAAGCTCCAGCCGATCGGTACGGGGCCCTACCAGCTGGCGGACTGGAAAGTCGGGGTGGGGACGGAGTGGGTGAAACACCCCCAGTACTGGCGTGGAGAGCCGATGGCGGACCGGGTCAATGTCAGAGTCATCACCGAGAATCGTGCCCGGCTGGCGGCGCTGCAGACTGGCGAAGTGCAGGTGGCCTGGCTGCAGGCGGAGCAGGTGCCAGAGGCGCAGAAAGACCCCAACATCAAGGTCTGGTCGTTTACCGGCGTGGGCTGGGATGGCTGGGCCTGGTCGACTGGTCTCCCGCCGCTGGACGACCTCAAAATGCGGCGGGCACTGATCAAAGCCGTCGACCGCGATGCTCTCAACAAAGCCGTCTACCTGAATACCCTGCGAGCCAGCCAGGGCCATAGCTTTCCGCCGGAGTCAGCCTATGGCATCAATGCCACGGAGCTCTGGCAGGGGGACTGGTTGAAATATGACCCAGCCGCGGCCAAGAAATTGGTGCGTGAGGTAGCGAAGGAGCGGGGCTTGAAGCTGCCGATTGAGATCAAAGGCATCTGTGAGCGGCGCCCAGACCGGCAACTCGTTTGCGAATTCCTGCAGGCAGCCTGGGATGAAATCGATGTCAAGTTCGACTTCAGCGTCGTCTCCAACGCCGCCGAGCGCCTAGCGGTGATGGAGCAGTGCCAGACGCACATCACTCAGACCGGCGGCCTCTATCATGCTCCCTATCTCATGGAAGGTACCTTGCAGTCTACCGGCGAAAACAACTACAGCGCCAATCTCTGCAAAGATAAGGGTCACAAACTCAGCCCCAGCGATGCTCAGGTGCAGGCCGAACTCGACCGTCTGCTGGACCAGGCAACACGGCAGCCGAGCCTCAACCAGGCCATCGACATCTACAAGCAGGTGCAGATGGTGGCGCTCAAGAACGCCTGGAGCTATGTGCCAGCCTTGCTTCGGGTCAACTACATCGGTTGCCACATTCCTACCACTGGCGGCTGTGAGGACAACCCGATGCGCGGCGATGGGTTCATCCGACCTGGCGACTTTTGGGTGAAGAAGTAACCGATAGGCGCTGGGGCATCGAGGCCATGAGAAGGGTATAGGGGTGACTGGCTGGTTCCCCCGACACCGGATGATCATTCTCGGTTCGACAAGATATACAGGGAGGCTGACGAACGATAGAGCAGGTTGATTGACTTGCCTGCCGGTGGACGGGCAAGACACGCTAGCCATGTTGACAATTATATGGGGGGAAAGGTGAGTGTGGCAGGAAGGAGCGTCTCCTCACAGTATAGAAAAGCCCTTTGGGGGTTTATGACCCCTTGAAGGGCTTTTGCGTTTGAGAAGCCATGTGTGGTTCCCTTCCAACCCAGGAGGACATCATGAACTGGATCGCCCCTCGTGGAAGTCAACCAGCACTTCTCCTGTGCCTCATCCTGACAGCGGCATGGACTGTCCTGGCCACCGCTGTGCTGGCGGCCGAGTTTGTAGCTCCCCAACCACTACGCAATAAGCCTGCCGGTGGAACCCTAAGCATCGCCTATTTCCGTGAAATCAGCAGCCCCGATGGCTTCCAGGCCTCGGGCTCCTTCGACCGCATGTACTTCTTTAGCGGCAACGAGGTGCTGGTGGCGATGGGCAAGGATGGTCTGTACGATCCCGCGCAGTCCTTGGCTTATGCCTTTGAGATTTTAGACGACGGGAAGCGCTATCGTTTTCACCTACGCAAAGGGGTGCAATTCCAGGAAAATTATGGAGAGATGACGGCCGCCGACGTGGCCTGGAGCTTGAACCGCATCCATCGTCAGGACACCGGCTCCCGCTTCTCAGGCCAATTCCGCGCCATGGACCGGGCGGAAGAGGTGGATCGCTACACCGTCGATGTCATCCTCAAAGAGCTCGACGCCAACCTCATCTTCCGCATGTTCGATCGTGCCTCGATCGTGCATTCGCCCAAGCGCTGGGAGGAAGTTGGTGGTGCTGAGCAGCATAAGCTGCGCCCTATCGGCACTGGACCCTACCAGTTGGTGGACTGGAAAGTCGGCATCGAGCAGCAATGGGTGAAACACCCGCAATACTGGCGGGGAGAGCCCATGGCCGACCGGCTGAACGTCAAGATCATCACCGAGAACCGCGCTCGGCTCGCGGCCTTGCAGACCGGCGAAGTGCAGGTGGCCTGGCTGCAGGCAGAGCAGGTGCACGAGGCGCAGAAGGACCCGAACATCAAGGTCTGGTCGTTCGCTGGCGTGGGCTGGGATGGCTGGGCGTGGGCCGATGGTCTGCCGCCGCTCGACGACCTGCGGCTGCGCCGTGCTCTGGTCAAAGCCGTCGATCGCGATGCCTTGAACAAGGCGGTGTACCTGAACACCATGCGCCCCAGCCAGGCGCATACCTTTGCGCCGGAGTCGCCGTTTGGCGTCAACGCTGAGGAACTCTGGCAGGGGGACTGGCTGAAATATGACCCCGCCGCAGCAAAAAAATTGGTGCGCGAGGTCGCCAAGGACAAGGGCCTGAAGTTGCCGATCCAGATCAAAGGCATCTGTGAGCGGCGCCCTGATCGCCAGCTCGTCTGCGAGTTCCTACAGGCCGCCTGGGATGAAATCGATGTCAAGTTCGACTTCAGCGTCGTCTCCAACGCTGCCGAGCGTCTGGCCATCATGGAGCAATGCCAGACGCACATCTCCCAGACCGGTGGTCTGGTACCAGCCCCCCACCTCCTGGAAAACCGCCTGCACTCCACCGGCATGAACAACTACAGCGTCAACCTCTGCAAGGATAAAGGCCATAAACCCAGCCCGGCGGATGCACAACTGCAGGCAGAGCTTGATCGTCTACTGGACCAGGCCGCGCAGCAGCGCAGCATCACCGAGTCGATCGAGATTTACAAACAAGTTCAGCTCCTGGCCTTGAAAAATGTCTATCAGTATGTGCCGGCCATGCTGCGGGTCAATTACATCGGCTGCCATATCCCCACCACCGGCGGCTGCGAGGAGAACCCCATGCGCGGCGACGGTTTCATCCGCCCAGGGGATTTCTGGGTCAAGAAATGATCAATCGGCATCAAGGTTTCGAGACCGCAAAGCGTCAAGTCGACAGGGGGCAGTGGGTCGTTCGAGTGTCGAGGCCTTGATGCGTTCCATCCAGGGGGGAACCAATGCGAAAATATCTCATTCGACGCTTCCTCAACATGATTCCAACGTTAATTCTGGTCAGCTTGATCGTGTTCTCCATTCTGCGCCTGTTGCCCAGCGATCCGGTGCGAATTCTCGCCGGCATCGATGAGAGCGGGGCGATCGATCCCGCCCTCTATGCCAGGATCAAGTCCGAGCTCGGGCTCGATCGGCCGTTAATCGTGCAGTATGCCAGCTGGATGGGAGGGGTTATGGCCGGCAACTGGGGAAAATCCTACCTGACCGGCATGCAGGTGTTTCCGCAGATCGTCGAGCGCTTGAAGTTCACCGTGCAACTGGGCCTTGCCGCTTGGGTCTTCGGGGTCACGCTGGGGATCTCGCTGGGCACGATCTCGGCTATTAAGCGCAACTCAGCGGCAGACATCGCGGTCACGACCTTCGCCATCTCGGGGGTGGCCATCCCGCACTTCTGGTTAGGCATGCTGCTGATCATCCTGTTCTCGGTATGGCTCGGCTGGCTTCCCTTCGGCGGCTTTAATGCCAATCTGCTCACATCGCCGGGACTATGGCTCAGGCAAATGCTCCTCCCCACCTTCGTGTTGGGCACCGGCCTGGCGGCCATCCTGATGCGACAGACACGCGCCGCACTGCTGGAAGTGATGCGGGAGCAATATATTCTGACAGCACGCTCGAAGGGCGTCGAGGAGAGATGGGTGATATTGCGGCACGCCATGAAGAACTCCCTGTTACCGGTGGTCACCGTCGCCAGCTTGCAATTCGGCACCCTGATCGGCGGCACCGTGGTCACGGAAACGGTATTTACACTGCCGGGGGTGGGCAAATTCGTGGTCGATGCGGTGATTCAGCGCGACTACTTGGTGGTGCAGATGGGGTTGCTCGTGCTGACGATCGGCGTGATGCTTTCCAATTTCGCAGCGGATATTATTTACACATATCTCGACCCACGCATCCGGTACGATTAAGAGGGAGATGGCGAGATGGCGAACCCACGGGGTAGCGCTGTTGAAGAGATCAATCAGGCCGACGCACTGACGGTGTCAGAGTTCGGCACGCCGTTAAGTGCAGAGGCGAAGTCAACGGCGGTAAGCGCTGGTAGCGGCATGGGCTTCCGCCATACTGTGCGCGAGGTCATGCGCATGCGGATGGCCAAATTTGCCGCCATCGTGTTGTTTGCCACTGTGATTGCGGCGGTCTTCGCGCCGTGGCTAGCACCCTATGATCCGACCAAATCGAAGCCCTGGGATTCCCTTCAGGCACCCTCCAGCAAATATTGGCTGGGAGCTGATCGGCTTGGCCGTGACCAACTGAGTCGGCTGATCTATGGTGCACGCATCTCCTTGATAATAGGTGTCGCTGGTGTCAGTATGGCGGTGGTCATGGGGGTTCTCATCGGCGTGACTGCGGGTTGGTACGGCCGTTTCTGGGATGAAGTGCTGATGCGCTTCATGGATGGTTTATCCGCCTTCCCCAATTTGCTGCTGGCGCTTGCCCTGGTGGCCATCACGGGTGCTGCCGTGTATAACATTATCCTGGTGGTGGGCATCGTCGGCACGCCATGGGTGGCGCGTGTCATCCGCAGCCAGGTGCTATCGGTGCGCGAGCGCGAGTTCATCATGGCGGTCACAGGGATGGGTGCCCCACCCTGGCGTATTATGCTCAGGCATCTGATCCCAAACTGCATGGCCCCAGTGATCGTCCAGGCCAGCCTTGCCGTTGCCGGGGCCATCTTACTGGAGGCGGGGCTCAGCTTCCTGGGCGTGGGAGTCAAACCTCCCACGCCCACCTGGGGTGGCATGTTGCGTGGTGCCTTCGAAACCATGGACCAGGCACCCTGGTTGACCTTCTCCCCCGGCCTCGCGATCTTCCTGGTGGTGTTGTCCTTTAACTTCCTGGGGGATGCCTTGCGTGACGTCCTCGACCCCAAGCTCAAAGGCTCACGCTTGTAGTGTCTAGGGTCACCCACTGATGCCCCCTGACCCCACCCTCTCCCACGGGAGTGGGTGGGGTTTGAGCATATACCCTTACGCAGCCCTCATGGTCTGAGGGATACTCCCCCATGTCTACTGTCGTCGGACTCGACTTTGGCACCACCAATAGTGCCGTTGCCGCGGCTGCCCCTGATGGCTTAACGGCGCTCGTGACCTTCGCCGGGGCCGGGTACCGCACGACGACCTTCAGGTCAGTGCTGTACTTCGACCCCGAACACCGCACTCCGGACCGCAAACCCCAGGCGATGGCTGGGCCGATAGCGATAACCAGCTATTTGCAAGCCGACACCCGGGGGCGTCTGATGCAATCCATGAAGTCGCACCTGTCCAGTCGGCTGTTTCGCGAGACCTATGTGTTCGGGGAGAAGTACACGCTGGAAGATCTCATCGCCATCATCTTGCGGGAGCTTAGATCTGCTGCCGAGGCGCAATTTGGAGACATCGGTAGGCGTGTGGTCGTCGGCCGTCCGGTGCATTTCTCGGGAGCTGGTAGTGCGGAGGATGACGCTTTTGCGCTGAGCCGCCTGCGGGCAGCCCTCGAACAGGCGGGGTTTGACGACATCGTGTTCGAATTCGAACCGGTGGCGGCGGCCTATGAGTTCGAGAGCCAGCTCGACCACGACGAACTGATCCTGATCGCCGACTTCGGCGGCGGCACGAGTGACTTTTCGCTCATGCAGGTGGGACCTAGCGTGCGGCGCAGGGGCCATACGGCTGAGGACATTCTGGGCACGGATGGGGTTGCCATCGCCGGCGATACCTTCGATAGCAAGATCGTGCGCCATGTCGTGGCCCCGAGACTGGGACAGGGGTCGCAGTATCGGTCGGCCTTCAATAAGGTGCTGCCGGTGCCGGCGTGGCTCTATACCAACCTCGAACGCTGGCACTATCTGTCGTTTCTGAAGTCGAAGAAGACCATGGACATGCTGGCAGAATTGCGTCTGCAAGCCTTCGAGCCCGAGAAAATCGCCGCGCTCATCCATGTGATCGAGTATGACCTCGGCTACCATCTCTATCGCGCCGTGGAGCAGACCAAGATCGAGCTTTCTGAGCAAGAGCTGAGCGCGCTGCGGTTTCGGGATGCCACGCTCGCCATCGCGCAGGCAGTAAGGCGCGACGAGTTTGATGATTGGATTGGAGACGAGATTACAGCGATCGCGGCCTGCCTTGACCGGCTCCTGGAACATACAGGAGTCGCCCCCACCGATGTTGGCTCTGTGTTCATGACCGGCGGTTCATCCTTCGTGCCAGCGGTACGGCGGCTGTTCGAGGCGCGTTTCGGGCCGTCGCGCATCCATAGTGGTGGTGAGCTCACCTCTGTGGCCAAAGGCCTGGCCTTGCGTGCTCTCGATCTGGGACACTGACACCTCTCGGTACTACCCCTCTCTGTGCCACGAGAGTGATGCACAGGGCAGCTAGTGGATGCCGTGCGTCGAGGTGGGCGTCAGCGCCGTCGATGAGCTCTCCACTGGACCCGGATGCATACCTGCCTGAGGAGAGTCGAATGGCTGACAAGCGTCTTAGAGAGGATGCCCGCGCAGCGATCTCGCCGATGCGCACGCTGGCCGAGCAGGCCTTCTCGCGCACTGCGGGTGCGCCACTCGTGCCAGGCAACCGCATCCGTCTGCTCAAAGACGCCAGGGAAAACTATCCCGCCTGGCTTGAGGCCATGTGTTCGGCGACGCAGACCATCCATTTCGAGAGCTACATCATTTATGATGATGACGTCGGCCGCCAGTTCGCTGACGTGCTCATCGCCAAGGCGCGAGAGGGCGTGCGCGTGCGGCTCCTGTATGATTGGATGGGCGGTGTGGGCAAGGCCTCGTCGCGCTTCTGGCGTGGCTTGACTGCAGGAGGGGTCGAGGTGAGGTGCTTTAACCCGCCACGTGTTGATAGCCCCCTTGGCTGGCTGAGCCGGAATCACCGCAAGTCGATTAGCGTGGATCATCGGGTCGCCTTTGTCACCGGATTATGCGTCGGGCGTATGTGGATCGGCGAGCCGAAGCGCGGCATCGAGCCGTGGCGTGATACCGGCGTGGAGGTGCGTGGGCCTGCCGTGGTGGATATTGTGCAGGCGTTTGCGCAGGCGTGGGCGGAGGCCGGGATACCGCTTGCGGCCGATGAGCTTCCGGACTACGACTCAACTCCTCCAGCCGGTGATGTTATGGTGCGGGTAGTGGCAAGTATGCCGAATGTCGCGGGGTTGTATCGGTTGGACCAACTGATCGCGGCAGTGGCGCGGCAGACACTCTGGTTGACGGATGCATACTTCGTGGGCACGACGAGTTATGTGCAGACGCTTAGAGCCGCCGCCATGGATGGTGTGGATGTCCGGTTGCTGGTACCTGGGAGCAGTGATATCCCTATCTTCGTCTCATTGTCGCGGGCTGGCTACCGCCCGCTGCTGGAGGCTGGCGTGCGGGTGTTTGAGTGGAATGGATCGATGCTGCATGCCAAGACCGCGGTTGCTGATGGACGCTGGGCGCGAGTCGGATCAAGCAATCTCAATGTGGCGAGTTGGATCGGTAATTGGGAGCTGGACGTGGCGGTCGAGGAAGAAACGTTTGCGCAAGCGATGCAGGAGATGTATCTGGACGACCTCACGCACGCCACGGAGATAGTGCTGAGTGAGAAGCAAAGAATTCGCCCCAGTGGGAGTCCCGTACCACTCCCAGCGGGCAGCAGGTCGCGCAGCGGTAGCGCTGGCCGGGTGGCTGCCGGCGCACTCAGCGTCAGCAACACAATCGGCGCGGCGATGACCAACCGTCGCGTCCTCGGCCCGGCCGAGGCCAAGATCATGGTGTGTGCCAGCCTGGTCTTGTTGACCATCGCTGTTCTGGCAACGCTGTGGCCGCTACTGCTTGTTGTCCCCTTGACGCTATGCGCCGTTTGGCTGGCGATCGCGTTCCTGATCCAAGCTTATCGGCTGCATCGCGCTGCCCACGGTCATGCTCACAACCTAGCACACGATGCTGACAATACCCGATGACCCTGTGGCATTTAGCAACCGATATGACCCGCGTGGCATAGAGTTATACTTACCTTAACACCTCACACTATGTGAAGGATGCGTGTTTCTCGCGCGGGGTCACATGGGGCTGCGACGCTCGTGCGCATGCGGATGCGACTCGGTCGATCAAGGCGCTGTTGGCCGCTGTCTTCAAGCGCAACGACTGAATTCAATTGGGAGATGGCGAAAAAGCGTTGACCTGCCGAGAGATCGCGCTATGATGAAACCATTAACACCTCGTTTGCAACGCATCATCGCAGAGACCGGCCTGTTGCGCGTCGACGCGGAGGAGACCATGGCCTGGACGGAGCGCTTTGATTACGTGCCCATTGTGGACCGCAAGGTAATGAAGCTGCCCGACAGCGCACGCGTCGCTGTGTGGGTGATTGTCAACATCGAGGAGTGGGACATCCACAATCCCATGGCCCGCACCGTCCTACCGCCACCCGGTGGAGGCACCAATCCACCCCCCGATGTCCCCAATTATAGCTGGTACGACTATGGCCTGCGAGTTGGCGTCTGGCGCCTGAAGGACGTCCTACATCGCTACGGCATTAAAGCGACGGTGTCGCTCAACGGCTCGGTCTGCACATCCTATCCGTGCCTCGTCGAAGCGATGCTGCAAGCCGGTTGGGAGCTTATGGGGCATAGCTATATCCAGCGTCCGATGACGTTGGAGAAAGACCAGGCGGGCATGATCCGGCAGACCATGGCGGCGCTTCGGGAGGCGAGTGGCAAATCACCGCGCGGCTGGATGGGGCCGGGGCTCACCGAAACCTGGAACACGCCGGACCTGTTGGCGGAGGCGGGGATCGAATATGTCTGCGACTGGGTCAATGACGATCTCCCGTATGAGATGCGGGTGAAGAGCGGTCACTTGGTATCGCTGCCCTACACGGTGGAACTGAACGATATCCCCATCTTTCTCTTGCAGCATCATCCAGCGGAAGAGCTGTTCCGACGTACCAGAGATCAGTTCGACACCTTATACGCTGAGGGTGAGACACGCCCCCGCTGCATGGCCATCGCTGTGCATCCCTACATCACTGGGGTGCCGCACCGCATCAAGTATTTCGATCAAGTCTGCCACTACCTCACCAAACACTCTGGCGTGCTGTTCTGGAAAGGTGAGGAGATCCTGGATTGGTATCTGAGTCAAGCCGGACGGTAAAACGGAAGGTGGAGTAGTGAGCGCTCATATGAAACGCATCTTGGTGACCGGTGGCAGCGGCTTTTTGGGGCGATATGTTACAGAGGCCCTCAAGGACCGTTATACCGTGCTGGGGACTTACCACAGCCAGACTCAAGTGCGTGAGGCGTGTGAACGGATCCGACTTGATCTGACCGAAGTGGAAACGGTGCATGAGGCGTTTACGACATTTCATCCTGACGTGGTCGTCCACACCGCCGCACTGAGTGATGTCGATGCCTGTGAACGGCACCCCGATGCGGCGCATCGCGTCAATGTCCAGGGGACGGAAGCCATCGCACGGGCGGCAGTGGCGGTCGGCGCCAGATTAATCTCCATCTCGACCGACCAGGTGTACGACGGAGTCAAAGGGCATTACGACGAAGCAGATGTTCCGCAGCCATTAATGGTGTATGGGCGGTCGAAGCTGGAGGGGGAGCGCAGGGCAGCAGCCATCTGTCCACAGACGGTGATCTTGCGGTTGGCGCTGATGTATGGTTGGGGCAGCTCTAGCCGTTTGAACTTTATTGACTGGCTGGTACAACGATTGCGCGAGGGACAAGAGGTGCCTTTGTTCACTGATCAGTACCGCACCCCCCTCTACGTCGTCCAGGCATCAGAAGTTATTAGGCGGCTGATCGACGCACCGGAGGTCCATGGAACGTTCAATCTCGGGGGTGGGGAACGTATCAATCGGTATGCTTTTGGCCTGACGCTTTGTGAGGTTTTTGATCTGCCCAATGCGTTGCTCAAACCCATCGAGATGGGCTCTACCATGGGGCTAGCCGCGCGACCGCGGGATTGTTCGATGAATAGTGCGAGGATCAGAGGCCTGTTGCAGATCATTCCCCTGACGGTGGAGGAAGGCCTGCATGCGATGCGGCCGCAGCATAGTGGATGACAACCTGTGCATTGGTCACATCAAGAGCTAGGTTAGAGGTCCCATCCATGGCAAATATCTAAAAACGTTCCCCCGAAAACGGAGGTTTTATGCAGCTCGGACTTGCCGGCAAAGTATACTAATAAGTGCCTTCCATCCTCACGCCGGTCGCAGGCCATACGTTACCAGCCTGGCCGTCAGTCCAACCAAGCATTTGGTGAGCCACGGGGCCACTACCACCACTCCATCGACCAGAAAGCGATACACCCTCATGGTACGGCGTAAGTGCTCCCCACGCGCCAACTGGGCCAATGTCGCCGAGGGCATTCCCTTTCCTGCCCACGCATGAAGTTGACAATTGAACTCAAGCTATCTATTCTGCCATTGTCAGAATATGCGAAGAACACCGAATGATGATGAGCGGGACAACCGTCGGAGGATAGCGGATGATTTCTGAGGCTATTCAGGACCGTTCAGACTGGGACAGGAGGGACAAAAGCGACTTTAGCAAGTCGTGAATGCCTTTCGGGGATTGGAGGGAGCCTTTATGATAGCTGACAGGCCAAGGTAGTTCCCTAAGCCAGGCATGGAATTGCTTTAAGATGCAAGACAAGATTGCACACTTAGGCCCGGCGATGATGGTTCTTCGCATACGGGCGCTTGTTTTGGCGCTCGGAGAGGCATCAGCGCCACCATGGTGGCGCACCGAATATCTTTCTGGGGCAGGCCTGAGAATTCTCGAAAGGATATATCCCCGCACCGCTTTTGCCTCAGCGCTCCATGCCTCCGGGGCTGCAGCCCGCACCATTCACGACGCAAGTACCGGGCGCGGCAGCATCTATCACCTCTTCCGCCTGCCAATTCCGCGGGAGCGGGAAATTCGCACCCTTCTCTTGGCAACACATGGCCAGCGACTTACCGAAGAGCTCCGGCCTGCCCTCGGGGATAGAGACGCGTTGATGGAGCCACTACGTGCGCTGGCTGTGGAGGTTCCAGAGGAGGTGATCGGTCCCTGGTGCACTGGAAATAGTCGCGACCTACACCGGTCCGAGGTGTATAAACGGATGGCAGGAGCCTATCTCAGAGGCTTCGAGACCGGCAAGAAGATTTTCCCATACGTAGAAGTGGACTAAGGACATTCATGCCGGAATTCAATCCTGGATCGAGGAGAGATCGACATTATACCGTTGCGATTTGCAAGGGGGCGGGACTGGTAGACGAAACACGCCAGTTAATAACTCACTGGCGGCCCGGAGAGGAAGTCAAGGCGTTCGTGCACCGGGTTCAAGCAGAAGATCTTCTGGGGCGCTATACAGCCTATAGAGCACGCGATATCGCCCGTCGAGTGTTTGCGCGTCGATTCCTCATCCCCTCAGATCGTCCAGCGCGCATGCTGAAAGGCATTGTCGACCGGGGCCTTCCACGCAAGACCTTTACCGAAATGCTCTTTCTGTTCGCGTGTCGAGCCGATGCCCTGCTCTACGATTTCACCATTCAGAGCTATTGGGAAGCGGTGCAACGTGGGCGAACGCGACTGACCGCTGCTGATGCCCTCGCCTTCTTCGCCGATGCGCGATCCATGGGGTATATTCCTCGTCCATGGTCCGACCGAGTCGAAGTCAGGATCGCGCGGGGGCTGCTGGGCATACTTCGCGACGTAGGGTTGCTGCTGGGAAATCGTCGTAACCAGCAGGGGCATGAAATCGTCCCCTATGACATGTCCGATGAAGGAGTCGCCTGTCTAGCGCGTGATCTCCACGATTCGGGGGTGTCCGATTCCGCCTTAAGCCAGCACAAGGACTGGAGACTATTCGGCCTCAGTTGCGAGCATGTGCATGAACGGTTGGACAAACTTGGGGAAGAACGAGGGCTGCTTATCCAGCGGGCAGGCTCGGTGGTCAGTATCACATGGCGAGTCAAGTCGATGGAGGAACTCATCGATGTCCTCGCTCGATGAACTCTTCGAAGAATTGTTGGTAAGGCTGCGTGAGCCTGATGC
>Ga0137404_10001019_pt1 | contig 18302 bp, 17 predicted proteins | sample CZOMad2_1_16fung_FD_108285 | JGI IMG/M metagenome (GOLD analysis project Ga0137404, IMG submission 108285) | Vadose zone soil fungal communities from Angelo Coast Range Reserve, California, USA - CZOMad2_1_16fungal (Illumina Assembly) | ecosystem: Environmental > Terrestrial > Soil > Vadose...
GCTGCTCGCGGTCATCGGCGGCCTGATCGGCGTGCTGGCCGGCTATGGGCTGAGCTTCGCCGTAGCACGGTTGATCCCCAATTTTCCGAGCCCGAGCGTGCCGTGGTGGGCCGTGCTGGGGGCCTGCGGCTTCTCGGGCCTTATCGGGATGGTGTTCGGCATCCTGCCCGCCAGAAACGCCGCCAACCTGACTCCGATCGATGCGCTTCGCTACGAGTAACCCACCCCATCTCAGAGGTACGCCCATGCCACCGAGGCCACAGCGCCGATCGCTCGCGGTTTACATTCTTTGCTTCATTTGCATTTGCACGGGGTTGCTCTTGCCTCGCGCCGCGTCCGCCGACGACCTGCTCCAGGTCTACAACGCCGCGCGCGAGCACGATGCCGACCTGCAGTCGGCACGTGCACTGCTGCGCTCGGCCCAGCCCCGGGCTGCACAGGCCGATGCCCTGCTGCGGCCGAGTGTCAACGCGACCGGCTCGAGCACGCGCGCCACCATCAACCAGTCGTCGAGCGGGTCCGACCTCGCGGATGGAGGCGGAAGCGCCAGAACCACGACATCGAGCCTCAACCTGACCCTGCGGCAGCCGCTCTTCAACCTCGCCGCGTCAACCGACGTGGCGAAGGCGAAGAACGCGCTGGAGGTTGCGAGGACCGAGTTCGAAATCACCGAACAGGAATTCATCGTTCGTGTCGCGCAGGCGTACTTCGACGTGCTGTCGGCACAGGACATTTTGGCCGCAACCCGCTCGAGCAAGGTCTCTCTTGCCGGCCAGCTCGCATCCGCGACGCGCAACTACGGCGTTGGGACGGCCATCATCACCGATGTGCGCGACAGCCAGGCACGCTACGACCTCGTTCTCGCGCAGGAAGTGTCGGCCGAGAACGACCTGCGTGTGCGCCAATTGCTGCTCGACCGATTGGTCGGCCGCCGCAATGTCGCGCCCAACCCGCTGGCGGTTCCGGTAGTGCTGCCCCCCATCGTGCCAGGGGACGCCAGCGCCTGGGTCGACGCGGCGACTGTGCATCCGGGCATCCGGCGCGCACGCTTGGCACTCCAGGCCGCCGAGCTCGACTCCCGGCGCGCAAAGAGCGCCCACCTGCCGACCATCGATGCGGTCGGCGCCGTGGGGCGAAACCGGGTCGCCGCCAGCGGCAGCGTCGCGCCCGGCACCTTCGTGGCCGGCACCACCCGGAACTCCTCGGTGGGGATCGAGCTGAACCTGCCCCTGTTTGCAGGCTACTCGACGCAGAACCGGATCAGGGAAACCCTGTCGTTGGAAGACAAGGCCCAGTTCGATCTCCAGGCCACCCGGAACTCGGTGGCCGACGCCGTGCAGCGCGCCTACTTCGATCTGCAGTCCGGGCAAAGCCAGGTGAGGGCACTCGAAGTCGCCGAAGCCTCGGGCACGCTGTCGCTCGAAGGAACGCAGCTTGGCTACAGGGCCGGTGTGAGGCTCAACCTCGACGTGCTGAATGCGCAGGTCCTGGTGTTCCAAACCCGGCGCGATTTGGCGAAGGCACGCTATGACGTGTTGATGGGTAGCCTCAAACTGCGCCTGGCGTCGGGCCAGCTGTCGCCCGACGACGTCAGTGCGATGAATCGGCTGCTGGCGCGATGAGGCCAGCGCGCTGCGTTGCATTAGTGGCAACGCCCGGCGCGGTGTTAGCCACCGGCGCCGACACCCTGCTTCGATCGCTGGCGCCATACGAGATCGACAGGGCACGTTCCTTCAAGGCGCCGAAGGCACGCGACAGCTACATCGCGGCCCACGTGCTGGTGAGGCGGGCGGCCGCCCTTGCAACCGGCGCGCGGCCGCAAGACCTGGTGCTCGGCCAGCGCTGCGCGCAGTGCGGCGGCCGGCACGGCCGACCCTTCATCGAAGGCCATCCCGGCATTCACGTGTCGCTCAGCCACAGCGACGCCGCCGTCGCCGCAGTTGCGGGGACCTCGCCGAATGCAATCGATGTGGAGGGCTGGGACGCATGGGGTGCCGACGCTGTGTCGCCCGCCAACGTGTTCTCGGCGCCGGAACGTCGGGCTCTCGCCGCTTTGAGCGACGAAGCGTCGGTATTGGCCGGCGTCAGCGCGCGCAGCCTGAGCGCATTGCGCCTGTGGGTCCGCAAGGAATGCCTCATCAAGCTGGGGCGCCTGTCGCTCGACACGCTCGCAAGCTGCGACCTGGCCTCACTTGGCATCGAGGTGCCGGCCGAGTTCGCGACGACCCGCTCGACCTACGCCGGACTGTCCTTTGCCGACTGGGTTCAACCTCGCGACAGAACCTCGGGCGCGGTGGCGTCCGCAGAGCATGTCTATCTGCAGTTCCTTGGCTAAATGCCAGTCCGCGGCTGACTCACCGGCACAGGATGCTCGTTCATCGTCGCGCCCATGCCAGCAGGGCTGCTTCTGCCGAAGCGCTTGCTCGCCTGCCTCCGAAACTCCCTGGGCGTCATTCCTTTGAGCTGCAGGAAGCGTCGATTGAAGTTGGCAATGTTGTTGAAGCCGACATCGAAGCACACGCTTGTGATGTATCGATCGGTGTCCATCAACAGCAGGCATGCCTTGTTGATGCGAAGCCGGTTGACGAAATCGGTGAACGTGTTGCCAGTGCCGCGGCGAAAGAAGCGCGAAAACGCGCTTTCCGTCATCCCTAGCCCTGCACACACCTCGGCCATCGAAATGTCGCTTTCCAGGTTTTCGGTGAGGTAGTTCACGATGCCGCTGATCTTCGACATGGACACATCGTCGTGTTGGCTCTGCAGCCGCGCCGTCGAAAGCAACCGGTAATCGTTGCACGCAGCCAGCTCGGACAGGTATTCGACGAAGTGGCTCAGGCGCTGGCAGCCGGACGACGCGCGAATGCGTTCGTAGCGCTTGCGGGCCATGTCGCTTATGCCGAAAAACTCGATGCCGTTGCGCGCACGGTCAAGCAAAGTGATGCAATCCTCCAGTTCCTTCAGTGACTTGGCCGCATGCCGGATCGGTTCATCCGAGAATTGCAGGACCATGTCGCGAAGGGGATACCCCTCGGCGGGTACGTCGGTGGAGATCCAGTTGTGGGGAAGGTTTGGGCCTACCAGAACCAGATGGCCGGGTTCAAAGGGACCGATGTAGTCGCCGACGAAGGCCTGGCCTCTGCCGGCCACAATCAAATGAAGCTCCAGCTCTTCGTGGTAGTGCCAGCGCGCGAGCGGGGTCGGATATCCGTGCTCGAGGCAGCGCACGGATAAAGACTTTCCAGTTTCCCAGTAGCCTCGCTCCTGCGTCCTGTAGACATCGCATTCCAGTTCGGGGTCGAATTTATGTCGATCGGTCATATCGTTTCCTCCGCGCCTGCGCCGAAGGGCTGCATTGCGTCGCGTTCGTCGACGCTGATGTCACCGCTGCGATGGGCTGCGTAGCGGGATCGCTTCAAGCCTGTTTCCCAGGACGGGGATGAGCGTCGTTCGTTGATCGCACGCGAGGCCCCCGCGCTGGGGCGGCCCCGGGACAAGGTGCTTGCCGGCGGACCCTGGGAGTCGCGGATCTCCGAGCCGGGAAAGCCTTGGCCCCTGACGAGACAGGCGTCTCCCAGTCCCAGTTGGCGCAGCGCAAGCAACTGGTTCGATGACTGGATGATGCCGACGCCGTACACCGACCACGCGGGATTGAGCTCGACGCTCTCGACATTGATGTCCTGTCGCTTGAGTGCAATCGCTGCCGTCAGCCCAGCCATGCCGCCACCGACGATCAATACCTTGCGAACGTTTGCCACGGCCGTCTCTCTTTGGTGTCCGCGAGTGCGTTTGGCGGGATGGCTCGAGACGACACAGCCAAGGCCAGCAGATCGACGGCGTTGCCGCCGAGAATCGCGTGTCGGGTCTCGGCCTCGAATGATGCGAGCAGGCCATGCGGGTCGTAGTGACCCATGTCGCAGGGGTAGTCGGTTCCGAGGAGCACTTGATCTCCACACCGCGTGCCAGGTGCGCGGATTCGTAGGCGACGCTGTCGTGCCATATCCGGCGCAGGTAGTCGCTCGGTTGACACCAACTGCAGCCTGCGTCCGGGCGCATCGCGCACGCATGGTTCGTGCGAGTGAAGATCAGCTCGAGCATGTCGTGAAATGTGCTCGCAGGTAGCGCGCCGGTGCCGAGAAATTGCGCGGCGATCGGATAGACGGCTTCGCCGATTACCAGCGCCGAGAACTGATCTCCGCTGCGGGTTTCGAAGGTGCCGAGCGAGAACGGTACCGAAATGGACATCAGCTGTTTCCACGATCTTCATTGCCTTTTCGACACCGCTTGTTTGCTCACGGGTACATCCTGTCTAACGAGACGTAATTTGTAAAATTGATCCTACAAATTCACATAATTTATAGAATAAATTCTAAAAACTCGGGTCTGTCGCCCGTCGCCTTCGTTGAGTTGAATTGAGCACACAGTCGAAACTGGCGGTGGCGTTCGAGTCTCGGCCGCACGATACTTCGGCCACGAAGGGTAGCGGCAGACCCGGCCGCGTGAGCGTGGGAGTACCTCGGGTCGCGATGCACGATCGTCGCCTTCGAGGGCAGTCGTACCGCCTCAAGGAGGCCAAGGAGCGAGCTGAACAAAAGGCCACGCTGCGTGCAGTCTCACGGCACAAAGGGAAGACCTCATGACATGTCGTCAGCCTCCGCGGGCGATCTCTGCCACCGCACCTGCCGTGCCCGGTCGCGGGTCGCCCGAGCAAGGCATCGCCGCTGGCGGCGCGATAGCGGAAGTACGCCCGCAGTGCTTGCGATGCACCGCTATGCGGCCAGGCGCCAACCATGACCACGATCATCCAACCCGTATGAATCTCTTTGCTGTCGCTACCGCTCGTTCCTGGTGCATCCATTCCTCGGCCTGCATTGTGTTTACAGAATCAACTCTTGAACTCGTCCGGGGCGATCCCGAATTTTCGCAGCTTGTCATGCAGTGTCTGCCTGGCGATCCCGAGTGCGCTGGCCGTGGCGGGCTGATCGCCTCGGCGCCTCCTCAATTCCTCGACGATCACGGCGCGCTCGAAATGCTCGACCTGCTGCGGCAATCCGAGCGGCAGCCCGGGCTGTTCATCGTCGCCGCGCACTTGGGTCAGCCGGTCGCCCAGCAGGCCGAGCACGAAGCGGTCTGCAACATTGCGCAGCTCACGCACGTTGCCGGGCCAGGCATAGGCCATCAGTTCGGCCAGTTGCGCATTGCTCACGAGCGGCGCCGCGCGCTCGTAGCGGCCGGCCGCCATCAGTGTGAAGTGCTCGAACAGCAAGGGGATGTCCTCGCGCCGCTCGCGCAGCGGCGGCAACTCGATGATGGCGACGCCGATCCGGTAGTACAGGTCGGCCCTGAACTTGTGCTGGTCGCTCAGTGACTTGAGATCGTCCTTGCTGGCAGCGACGACGCGGCAATCGAACGAAATCGCCTTGTTCGACCCGATACGTTCGATGCTGCGCTCCTGCAGGGCGCGCAGCAGCTTGATCTGCACGGCCATCGGCATGCTCTCGATCTCGTCGAGGAACAAGGTGCCGCCATGTGCATGTTCGAACTTACCCACCCTCACCCGGTTGGCGCTCGTGAAAGCCCCCGCTTCGTGGCCGAACAGCTCGCTCTCGGCCAGCGCCTCGGGCAGCCCGCCGCAATTGAGCGGCACGAAGTGCTGGCGCCGGCGCTCGCTGTGGTCATGCAGGCAGCGCGCGACGAGCTCCTTGCCGGTCCCGGTCTCGCCGTAGATCAGCACGTCGGCTGACGTTTCAGCGAGTGTCATCACGGTACGGCGCACTTGCTGCATCTGCGCGGAACGGCCGATCAGCACCGCCTGGATGCCGTGCCAGTTGTCGAGCGCGTCGCGCAGCATTCGCACCTGCAGCGCCAGCTGGCGACGCTCCACGGCATGGCGGACCACGGCGACCAGCCGCTCGGAGGTGAACGGCTTCTCGATGAAGTCGTAGGCACCTTCGCGCATCGCCTGCACTGCCATCGCGATGTGCCCATGCCCCGTCACGAGGACGACCGGGATCTCGGCATCGATCCTGCGGATTTCCGTTAGCCAATCGGTGCCGCTCAAGCCCGGCAGGCGAACGTCGCAGACGACGATCGCCGGCAGGCCGAAGGCGATCAGCGGGCGTGCCCGTTCGGCACTGGCGAACGACTCGACCTCGAAGCCATTCAAGGACAGCACCTGTTCGGTGCTCGAGCGCACGTCGGCGTCGTCTTCGATCAGCAGAACCCGGATCGAAAGGTCTTTACTCACCTTGAGACTGCTCCTGAAGAGTGGCGCTCGGCAGATCGACGGTAAAGCGGGCGCCGCCTTGGTCGCCATTGTTGGCCCGAAGCGTGCCGCCGGCAGCACGGATCAGCTGTGCCGAAATGACCAGTCCGAGCCCGAGTCCGGCGCCGGCCGGCTTGCTGGTGACGAAGGGCTCGAACAGGTGCGCGAGGATGTCGAAGCGGATGCCGGGGCCGGTGTCGGTCACGCTCAGAATCGCGCGCTCGCCATCGGTTCGGGCCTCGATCCGCAGCACGCGCCGCGGTGCCCCCTGCATCGCGTCGATCGCATTTCGCATCAGGTTGCTCAGCAAGCTGCCGATCGTGGCCTCATCGGCCATCACGCTCAGCTCGGCGGGCCGCACGTCGACCTCGACGCGAATGTCGTGCTCCTTCAGCTCGGTCCCGAGAAGGGCCTGGGTGTCGGTGATGCTGCGCAAGAGCGGTACCGGTTGCGGCGGCACGTCGCTCTTGTGGGCGAAGGTCTTGAGGCGCGAGGTCAGCCGCGCCAGGCGGTCGACCATGCCGGAGATGCGCTGCAGGTTGCCGCGCACCTCGTCGCGCCGATCGTGGTCGAGCAGGATGCCGGCGCTGTCGGACAGCGTGCGCAGCGCCGTCAACGGCTGGTTCAGCTCGTGCACCATACCGGCTGACATCTGCCCGAGCGCCGCCATCTTTCCGGCATGCACAAGATCGCTCTGCGCCGCCCGCAACTGCGCCGTGCGCGCGACGACCGTCGACTCGAGGCCGTCGTACGCCGTCTGCAGTGCAGCCTGGCTCGCGAGCTTCTGGCGCACCGCCCGGCGGCGCTGCCACAGCGCCACTGCCACCAGCAGCAGCACCGCCATCGCGAGGCTCGCGGTAACGGCGGCATAACGCGCCGTCATATGCACCGGCGCCATGTCGTCGAGCGCGACCAAGCGCCAGGCCGCGCGCTGCAGCGTGCGCATCGAAGCGAGCTGCGCCAGCCCATCCAGGCTCACGATCTGCGTATTGGGTGTGAGCGCCTTCAACGTCGTCCAGCGCAGCGGATTCAGCGGCGCTTCGCCGTAGGGGCGCGAACGCTGCACCTCGGCGCGCTGATCGGCGTCGAGCGGCGCGACCGGCCGATATTTCAGCTCGTCGCGCGTCGACAGGATGACGACGCCGCGCTCGTCGATCAGCAGCACATGACCCGGCAGCTTGCGCCACGCGTTCTCGGCTTCTTCAATGTTGATCTTCACGGCCGCCACGCCGCGCAAGCCCTCGCCGCGGCGCAGCGCGTACGACAGGTAGTAGCCGGGCCTGCCGCTCGTGATGCCAACGCCGTAGAAGCGGCCACGACCGTTGTTGACCGCGTCGCTGACATAGGGCCGGAACGACAGGTTCCGGCCGATCGTGGTGCCCGGCTGGTCCCAGTCCGACGCCGCCACCGAGGTGCCGCTTCGGTCGAGCACGTAGAGCATCTCGGCGCCGACGGTCGCGTTGACGCCGTTCAGGTAGTGATTGGCGGCGTCGCGCAGTTGCGGGTTGGCCGGCTCCTCGAGCAGCGCCGGCACCACCGGCGTCATTTCGAGCAGCGCGGGCAAGTAGTCGTAACGCGCCAGGTCGGCGTCGAGGCCGGTTGCGAGCATGTCCAGCCGGTGCTCGGCCGCTTCGCGCAGCCGCGACAAGCCGGTCTGCAGCGCGACCTCGTGGCCGGCATAGGCAGCCGCAGCCACCAGGGCCAGCGCGGCGCACCAGCGCAGCAAGCCGCGCCAACGCCGCGTACGCGGGGAAGGCAGGTCGAAACGGAGTGCCGGCGCGAAGATCATGGGCGAGGCATCGTACCGCGTGCCCGACGGCACCGTGTATGCAGAACCCACCGAGTCAGCGCTCATGCGTACTTCAACTCGCCGGTCTTGCCGCGGAACACGCGGTACGAAAAGACCGTGCAGCCGGCGATCGCCGGCACCGAGATGCAGGTGCCGAACCGGATCACCTTGAGCGCTTCGGGGCTGCTCGCCGCCTGCCAAATCGTCAACTGGTCGAGCTCGACATACGGGTAGATGCTGTAGGCGAGGGCAAGGAAACCGAAGAAGAACGCCATCAGCACTTCGTAACCCGGCAATGGGCCGGCGATGTTGCCCACCTTCTGCATGAAGCCCGGCCAGTTGGTGCCGCACTGGAAGCTCATCGTGATGCCGCTGACCACGCCGAGCGCGAAGGTCAGCGCGAACACCTTGGTCCAGAAGCGGCAGGCGTCGAGCCAGCCTTGCGCCGCGACGCGGTCGGCACCGTCGCGTGTGGCCAGCCAGCGCAGCCGGAAGAACAGCAGCAGCCAACCCATGCCGATGCCGATCGTCGGGAACAGGATGTGAAAGGTGATGTTGGCCGCGAACTGCATGCGGGCGAGAAGCAGCGTCTCCATCATCACTCTCTCGTTACTTCTTAAGCGACGGGCCTGGCGCAGCGCCGCCTTGCTGGAGCGCGTCGGACATGCCGATCAGCACACCGCTGACGAGCGTCGAGTAGCTGTCGAGCATCGCCTGCGACGCCCGCAGCCCGAGCACGCGGCCTTGGCGCAGATTGCTCTGCGCGCTGTCCATCAACTGCGTGATCGCCGCGCTGGCCTGCGCACCCGTGCCCGTGCCTTTGTCTTGCGTCGCCTTCAGGACCTCGGCCCATGGGCCTTCGAGCGAGGCCTGCGAGCCGTCGGCCGCCTTGCGCAAGGCCGCGAACAGCGTGCCCTCCATCTTCTCGATGTCCGCGAGCGCCTTCTTGACCTGCGTCTCTCGCAGGTCAGCGCCCTGGTCGATCATCTGCTGCAGCGCCTTGCGGTTGGCCTGCACCGCCTTCTCGAGCGCGGCGTCCATGCCGGCCACCGCCTTGGCGAGCAAGGTCTCGACATCGGCCGAAGGCAGTGCGCTGTTCGCCGCCCCGGTCGATGCGGCCTTGGCGACCGTGTTCAGCACTTGCTTGATGTTCGTGAGGCTGAGCTCCCGACCCTGCAGGGCTTTCAACGTCGTCTCGATGACCGCCCTGCGAATCGCCTCGCCCTGCTTGGCGGTGGTTTCGGAAAACTTGGCTATCAGGGCTTCCTGATCGATGCCGTGCTTGATCATTGGCGTTCTTTCATTGCATGTGCTGGCCGCCGTTGATGGCGATGTTGGCCCCCGTCACGAACGCCGCTTCTTCCGAGGCGAGGTAGATGATCAGACCGGCTACCTCTTCGGGCTTGCCCAGGCGCCCGACGGGGATGTGCGGCAGGATCTTGCTGTCCAGCACTTCCTTCGGGATCGCCGTGACCATCTTCGTCCCGATGTAGCCTGGAGAGATCGTGTTGACGGTCACGTTCTTCTTTGCGACCTCGAGCGCCAGCGCCTTGGTGAAGCCGTGCACGCCGGCCTTGGCCGCGGAGTAGTTGGTCTGGCCGAAGGCACCCTTGGAGCCGTTGACCGACGAAATGTTGATGATGCGGCCCCAGTTGCGCTCGACCATGCTGTCTGCGACCTGCTTGGTCATGTTGAACAGGCTGTCGAGGTTGGTGTGCAGCACAGCGTCCCAGTTGACCTTGTCCATCTTCTTGAAGGTCATGTCGCGCGTGATGCCGGCGTTGTTCACCAGCACGTCGACCGGGCCGAGCTTTTCCTGGACTTCGGCCACCGCCCGCCTGCACGAATCGAAGTCGGCCACGTCGCAGGGCACCGCGACGATGGCGTAGCCGTTGGCCGCCATCTGCGCCAGCCAGTCGGCGTGGGTCTTGTTGCCAGGCGAATAGGTCACTGCGACCTTATAGCCGGCGTCGACCATCTTGGTCGAGATCGTCTCGCCGAGGCCACCCATGCCACCCGTCACCAGCACCACATGTTGTTGAGTCATCGCATTTCTCCTCGGTTGATGAAGAGTCCTTTTGTCACACGCCGTCAGGCACGCTCGACCGCCAGCGCCACGCCCATGCCGCCGCCGATGCACAGCGAGGCCAGGCCCTTGTTCGCGCCACGGCGGCGCATCTCGTGCAGCAACGTCACGAGCACGCGGCAGCCCGAAGCGCCGATGGGGTGGCCGATCGCGATCGCACCGCCGTTGACGTTGATGCGGCTCGTGTCCCAGCCCATCTCCCGGTTGACGGCGCAGGCCTGCGCAGCGAACGCCTCGTTGATCTCCATCACGTCCAGGTCCTGCGCTTTCCAGCCGGCCTTCTTCAGGCACAGCCGGGAGGCCGACACCGGACCCATGCCCATCAGCGACGGGTCGAGGCCGGCACTCGCGTAGGCGCGGATCACCGCGAGCGGCTGCAGGCCGAGCGTCGCCGCACGCTGCGCCGACATCACCAGCACCGCCGCGGCGCCGTCGTTCAGACCGGAGGCGTTGCCAGCCGTCACCGAGCCCGCCTTGTCGAATGCGGGGCGCAGGCCGGCCAGCGCGTCGGCGCTGGTCTTGCGGTTGACGAACTCGTCAGCCGCGAAGACGATCGGGTCGCCCTTCTTCTGCGGAATGGTGAACGGCAGAATCTCCTCGGCGAAACGCCCGGCCTCCTGTGCGGCAGCCGCCTTCTGCTGCGACGCCAGCGCCAGCGCGTCCTGCATCTGGCGCGAGATGCCGTATTCCTTAGCGACGTTCTCGGCCGTCGTCCCCATGTGGTACTGGTTGTAGACGTCCCACAGGCCGTCGGTGATCATCGAGTCGGCCAACTTCCACTCGCCCATGCGGTTGCCTTCGCGCGAGTTCAGCAGCACATGCGGCGAGGCGCTCATGTTCTCCTGACCGCCAGCGACGACGACCTCGGCGTCGCCGCAGCGCACGGCCTGCACCGCCAGCATCACTGCCTTCAGGCCCGAGCCGCAGACCTTGTTGATCGTCAGCCCCGGCACCGAGTTCGGCAGGCCCGACTTGATGACCGTCTGGCGCGCCGGGTTCTGCCCCGAGCCGGCCGTCAGCACCTGGCCCATGATGACTTCGGAGATCGCGTCGGCGGGGACACCGGTTTTCGCGAGCAGCCCCTTCACCACATGCGCGCCGAGCTCGGGCGCCGGGGTCCTGGCGAGCGCACCGCCGAATTTTCCCACCGCGGTGCGTTGGGCGGCGACGATCACAATGTCGGTCATACGAATCTCCTTGAGTTGAAGGCAATGGGGTGGCGCGCGCTCATTCGGCACGCGCCTTGACGTAGCGGCCAGGCGCCGGCTCGATGACGGTGAATTCGGCGTTGCCGGCCTGGCGCGGCGCGGCGACAAGTGCGCCGGCATACCGGCCCAGCCATTCGCTCCACGTCGGCCACCAGCTGCCATCGACGCTTTGCGCAGCAGCCAGCCACGCCTGTGCATCCGGCGCGAGGTCGGCGGTCCAGAAGTTGCGCTTGCGCTTGGCCGGCGGGTTGATCACGCCCGCGATGTGGCCGCTGGCGCCGAGCACGAAGCGAGTCTCGCCCCCGAGCAGCCAGGTGCTCGCGTAGGCGGTTTGCCACGGCACGATGTGGTCCTCGCGCGAGGCATAGACGAAGGCCGGCAGGTCGATGCGCGACAGGTCCACCGGCACACCGCACTGGACCGTGCCGCCGGGCTCGCGCAACCGGTTCTCGAGGTAGGTCTGGCGCAGGTACCAGCAGTACATCGGACCCGGCAGGTTGGTGTCGTCGCCGTTCCAGAACAGCAGATCGAAGGCGCACGGCGCCTGCCCCTTGAGGTAGCCATTGACGACGTAGGGCCAGATCAGGTCGTTGGCGCGCAGGGTGGAAAACACCTGCGCCAGCTCGCGCCCTTTCAACAGGCCGCCCTTGCCGATGCTCGCCTCGCGTGCCGCGACCATCGCTTCGTCGACCATCAATCCGAGCTCGCCGGTACCCGAGAAGTCGAGCATCGTCGTCAAGAGCGTCACGCTCGCCGCGGGTTGGCGGCCGCACGCTGCAGCGACCGCCAGCGCGCTCGCCAACAGGGTGCCGCCGATGCAGAAGCCCAGCGTGTTGACGCGGTCCGTGCGGCCGATCGCGCTTGCCACCGACAGCGCTTCGAGCACGCCGTGCTCGACATAGTCGTCCCAGTCAAGCTGGCTCTGCGCGGTACCGACGTTACGCCACGACACGAGGAACACCGTGTGCCCTTCGGACACGGCGTACGCCACCAGCGAGTTCTCGGGCTGCAGGTCGAGGATGTAGAACTTGTTGATGCACGGCGGCACAACGACGAGCGGCCGCTTGTGCACCTTCGGCGTGGTCGGCGCGTACTGGATGAGCTGCATCAGCTCGTTCTCGAACACCACGCTGCCGGGGGTCGTCGCCAGGTTGCGACCGACCTCGAAGGCCTGGTCGTCCGACATCGAGATGCGGCCCTTGGCCACATCGGCCATAAACAGTCGGGCCCCGTCCACCAGACTCGCGCCGCCGCTTTCCATTGCGAGCTGCAGCACCTCGGGGTTGGTGGCCAGACCGTTCTTCGGGTTCATCGCATCGATCACCTGGCGCAGCGCAAAGCCACATTGCGCCTTGCTGAGTTCGTCGAGCGGGGCGGCGTCGACGGCACCGCGCATCAGCGTCGCAAACTGCTGGTGGCCGCGCGCCAGTTGCTCGAACCAACCGAAGGGATCGGCACTGTTTTTCGAATCGTTCATGGTGCTCGACCGTTCAATGCAGCTTGACGTGAGGCTCGGTGCGCCGAGTGATCAGGCGTGCGAGTGTGTCGAGTGCGACCTTGAAAAAACCGTGCAGCGCGTATTCGTGCATCTTGTAGAGCGACACGTACATCACGCGGGCGAAGACGCCTTCGATCATCAGGCTGCCGCCGATCAGGCCGCCCATCATGTTGCCGACGGTGCTGAACTCGCCGAGCGACACCAGCGAACCGAAGTCGTGGTAGCGATAAGGTCTCAGCGGCCGGCCCGCGAGGCGTCGGTAGATCTGCGCCGCCATGTGTGACGCCTGCTGGTGCGATGCCTGAGCACGCGGCGGCACCCAGCCACCCTTGCCGCCGTTGGCCTGCGGCCACTCGCAGGCGGCGCAGTCGCCGAGCGCGAAGATGTCGTCGTCGCGCGTCGTCTGCAAGGTCGGTCGCACGACGATCTGGTTGATGCGGTTGGTCTCCAGGCCGGCGATGTCCTTCAGGAAGTCCGCCGCCTTCACACCTGCCGCCCAGACGACCAGCTCGGCCGGCAAGGTGCGCCCGTCGGCCAGGCGCACGCCGTCGGGCAGCACCTCGGCGACCTTCGCGCTCGTGTGCACCACGACACCGAGCTTGCGCAAAAGTTCGACGGTTGCCTCCGACAACCGAGGTGGCAGCGCGGGCAACACCCGATCGGCCGCCTCGATGAGGTTGACCTGGATGTCCTTCTCGGCATCGACGCGGTCGAGGCCGTAGGCCACCATTTCGCGGGTCGTGCGGTGCAGCTCCGCCGCCAGCTCGACCCCGGTGGCGCCGGCGCCGATGATCGCAACGTGCAATTGCTCGGCCCGCAGCGGCGTCGTCTGGGCGTGCGCGCAGATGCAAGCGTTGACCATCCGGGCATGGAATCGCTGGGCGTCGGCCTTCGACTCGAGCTTGAGCGCGTGCGCCGCGACACCGGGCGTGCCGAAGTCGTTGCTCAGGCTGCCGAGCGCGAGCACCAGTGTGTCGTAGCCGAACACACGGTCGGGTGTCACCTCCCTGCCCTCGTCGTCCACGTACGGCGCGACACGCACCTCGCGGCGCTCCCGGTCAAGCCCGGTCATCTCGCCGATCCGGAAGCGGAAGTGGTGCCAGTGCGCCTGCGCGAGGTAATCGACCTCGTGGGCGCTCAGGTCCATGCTGCCCGATGCGATCTCGTGCAGCTTGGGCTTCCAGACGTGGGTGCGGTTCTTGTCGATCAGGGTGATGTCGGCGCGGCCGCGCTTGCCCAGCAAATTGCCCAGGCTCGTCGCCAACTCGAGCCCACCGGCACCACCACCGACGATGACGATGCGGTGCTTGGTTGGCGGGTTGCTCATGGTGCGGATCTCGAAGACAAGGCTCGCACCAGCTCAGCGCACAGCGGCAACGCGCACATGCGGCTCGGCTACAGGCGTCTTGGGCTCGGTGGCGTCGCAGACCTCTTCGGGCGCGTCGGCCTCGGCCGCGCTCTCGTGATCGAGATGGCGCTGCATGCGAGCGCTGTCGAGGTCACCAGTCCATTTGGCGATGACCACCGTCGCGACGCCATTGCCGATCAGGTTGGTCAGCGCCCGTGCTTCGGACATGAAGCGGTCGATGCCGAGGATCAGCGCGAGTCCCGCGACCGGCACATGGCCCACTACCGACAAGGTGGCCGCCAACACGATGAAGCCGCTGCCCGTCACGCCGGCGGCACCCTTGGACGTGAGCAGCAGCACCAGCAGCAGGGTGACCTGCTGGCCCAGCGTCATCGGCGTGTTGGTGGCCTGGGCGATGAACACCGCGGCCATCGTCAGGTAGATCGAGGTGCCGTCCAGGTTGAACGAGTAGCCGGTCGGTATCACCAGGCCGACCACCGACTTCTTGGCCCCCAGGTTCTCCATCTTCACCATCAGGCGGGGCAGCGCCGCCTCGCTCGACGAGGTGCCCAGCACGATCAGCAGCTCTTCCTTGATGTACTTGATGAACTTCCAGATCGAGAAGCCGCCGGCGAAGCGCGCGATGGCGCCGAGCACGACGAAGATGAAGATCAGGCAGGTGGCATAGAAGGTGGCCATCAACGCACCCAGCGACACCAGCGAGCCGACGCCGTACTTGCCGATCGTGAACGCCATCGCACCGAACGCACCGATCGGGGCCACCTTCATGATGTAGCCGACGATGCCGAACAGCACGCGCGAGAACTTCTCGATGAAGTCGAACACCAGCGTGCCGCGGCCGCCGAACTTGTGCAGCGCAAAGCCGAACATCACCGCGAACAGCAGCACCTGCAGAATCTCGCCCTTGGCGAAGGCGTCGACCACGGTGTTCGGGATCGCGTTGAGCAGGAACTCGGTGGTCGAGGCCATCTTGCCCGGGCCGGTGTAGGCCGAGATGCCCTTGGTATCGAGCGTGCTCGCGTCGATGTTCATGCCGACGCCGGGCTGAACGATGTTGATGACGAGCAGGCCAACGACCAGCGCGATGCTGCTGACGATCTCGAAATACAGCAGCGCCATGCCGCCGGTCTTGCCGACCTTCTTCATGTCTTCCATGCCGGCGATGCCGACCACGACGGTGCAGAAGATGATCGGCGCGATGATCATCTTGATCAGCTTGATGAAGCCGTCGCCGAGCGGCTTCATCGCCTCGCCCGTCTGCGGGTAGAAGTGGCCCAGCAGCACGCCGATGACGATGGCGGTGATGACCTGGAAATACAGCGACTTGTAGAGCGGCTTGGATACGGTCTGGTGGTCCATGGATGTCTCCTTGTGATTTATTGAACGATCAGACGCCGGCCGCGCGGGCCTGCTGATCGGCGTTGTAGCTCGAGCGCACGAGTGGCCCGCAGGCCGCGTGCACGAAACCCATGCCCTTGGCCTGCGCTGCGATCGCTTCAAACTGTTCGGGCTCGACATAGCGCTGCACGGCCAGGTTGCCGGGGCGCGGCTGCAGGTATTGGCCCACGGTGAGCATGTCCACGCCGTGCCGACGCAGGTCGTGCATCACGTCGAGGACTTCCCCGCCGGTTTCGCCCAGGCCCAGCATCAGGCCCGACTTGGTCGGCACGTCCGGGCGGCGCTGCCGGAACGACTGCAGCAGGCGCAGCGAATGGCTGTAGTCGGCACCCGGCCGCGCTTGTTTGTACAGGCGCGGCACTGTCTCGAGGTTGTGGTTCATCACGTCGGGCGCGTCCGCGCTCAGGATGTCGAGCGCGATATCGGCACGACCTCGGAAGTCCGGCGTCAACGCCTCGATGCGGGTCTCCGGCGACCGGCGGCGCACCGCGCGGATGCAGTCGGCGAAATGCGCCGCGCCGCCGTCGTGCAGGTCGTCGCGATCGACGCTCGTGATGACGACGTACTTGAGGCTCAGCTTGGCGACCGTATCGGCGAGGTGCTGCGGCTCCAGCGGATCTGGCAGCAGCGGCCGGCCGTGCGCCACGTCGCAGAACGGGCAACGGCGGGTGCACAGGTCGCCCAGCACCATGAAGGTTGCGGTGCCCTTGCCGAAACATTCGCCGATGTTCGGGCACGAGGCCTCTTCGCACACGGTATGCAGCCGGTGCTCGCGCAGGATGCTCTTGATCTCGTAAAAGCGCGTCGACGCGGACCCCGCGCGCACGCGGATCCAGTCTGGCTTGCGCAACGCCTCCTTGGCCTGCACTACCTGGATCGGGAATTTGCGGAACACCACGCCGGTCTTGGCGTCGCCCTTTTTCTTTGCAAAGGGATCGGGCGTTGCAGGTGGAAGAACGTCGGACATGACTGCAGGCTACGGTGCGGCGCTTGCGAGGTCCGCCTGCGCGGCGACGGCCGGAAAATGCGCGGCGAGCCGCTCACAGAGACGCCCGGATGCATCGCGCCATGAGGTTCGAATGCCGAGTTTAGCCAAGTCGACCGTGACAAGCCCCTCATAGCCGCACGGGTTGATGCGGCTGAAGGGTTCGAGATCCATGGCAACGTTCAGTGCGACCCCGTGATAGCTGCATCCACGCGTGAGCTTGATGCCCAACGCAGCGACCTTGGCCAAGCCCGCGAACTGGCCGGCGCCATGCGGCTCTGCCCAGGGGACATAAATGCCGGGCGCGCCGGGCACACGCCGGCCTTGCACCGCGTACGACGCCAGGGTCTGCAGTACCGCCTGCTCGATCCGGTACACGAGTTCCTTGACGAAGATGCCGCGCCGGCGCAGATCGATCAACGTGTAGACGATGACCTGGCCGGGCCCGTGATAGGTGACCTGTCCGCCGCGATCGGAGGCGACCACGGCAATCGCGCCCGGCGCCAGAAGGTGTTCGCGCCGCCCCGCCAGGCCAAGCGTGAACACGGGCGGATGCTCTACCACCCACAATTCGTCCGCCGTCCTTGCGTCGCGGCGCGCGGTGAACTCGCGCATTGCAGCCCAGGTCGGCACGTACTCGGCGCGGCCGAGTTCGCGAACGACCGGGCCCGGCACGTTCACAACACGATCTTGACCAGCGGATGGCCGGTCAAAGCGCGGTAGAGCGTGTCGAGCTGCTCGCGCGAGGTCGCACGCACCGTGGCGGTCAACGACAAATAGTTGCCGAACTTCGATGCCCGCACTTCGATGGTTTGGGTGTCGAAATCGGGCGCGTGCTCGGACACGACTGCAGCAATCTGCTGCGCGAAACCTTCGACGCGCCGGCCCATCACCTTGATCGGGAAATCGGTCGGAAAAACCAGCGGCGACGATGCGGTTGCGGTCGAGATCATGAACTCCTGACGGTCAAAGGGCTGCTATCGCGGCATCGTAGGCCGCACTCAGACGACTGTAGATGGGTCCGGGGCGACCGTTTCCAACCGGCCTGCCGTCAAGGTGCGTGATCGGCAACACCTCGCGCGTCGCGGCAGTCAGCAGCAGTTCGTCGGCAACCGCGACTTCGGCGCGAGCGATGCGCCGTTCGGCAAAGGGAATCGAGTTCATTGCGCAGAGCTCGCCGATGAAGCCGTAGCGAATTCCCTCCAGGATGCGGCGATCACGCGGCGGGCCGGCAACCGTGCCATTTTTGACCACCCAGATATTGCTGGACGAGCCCTCGGTCAGCCAGCCCTCGCGAAACTGCACCACCTCCTGCGCAGCGTTGTCCACGGCGAACTGGCGCGCGAGCACGGCGCCGAGCAACGAGACGGATTTGATGTCGCAGCGCGCCCAGCGTTCGTCCTCGCGCGTGACCGCGTCCACACCGGTTTCGCGTTGCTGCCGGCTCGGACGCTGAAACGGGGTCGTCATCACAAACACGGTCGGTTCGACATCCGTTGGAAACGCGAAGTCGCGTTTTGCAACGCCGCGCGTGACCTGGATGTAGACAGATTGGTCGGCGGCGTCGCAGTCCGCGACGACACGCTCGATCAGTGCCAGCCACCGGGTTCGATCGAACGGGTTGGCAATACGCACCTCACCAAGGCTGCGCGCCAACCGCGCGAGGTGCTGTGTTACGCGAAACGGTTTGCGGTGATACACCGGCAC
>Ga0137404_10001020_pt1 | contig 18299 bp, 16 predicted proteins | sample CZOMad2_1_16fung_FD_108285 | JGI IMG/M metagenome (GOLD analysis project Ga0137404, IMG submission 108285) | Vadose zone soil fungal communities from Angelo Coast Range Reserve, California, USA - CZOMad2_1_16fungal (Illumina Assembly) | ecosystem: Environmental > Terrestrial > Soil > Vadose...
AGTTCAGACCGATAAAAGTGGCGTCTTTCGAAAAGAAATAGAGGAATCTCGAAAACCCGCGTCTCACCCGCTTCAAATTCAAATTCCTTTTCGCAATCGGGGGCGGAGCAATTCGTTCGCAGCTTTGTCCGGCTCTCTCCGGTTTCTTGGTCCCGGCGCAGCACAACCCAACTCCCACACTTCGGACAAGTGACGCATGAGCACGCAATGCGATCCGACATCTCAGGACTATATTACCGCCGTCGTCTCCCTGGCCGGGAGGAGTCAATCCCCTGGCGTTGTCTTCTCCCCTGACGTCGTCTTCGCCGTACACATTCTGGGTGGTGACGCTCCACCTTTCTTTGCCGCCCCGTTGTCGAGGACCCTAACAAGTGTAGCGATAGAACTTAGATGGGCCTCTTGGCCTGCAACCTCTGGGATTGATCGCTCCTCACTGGGTTCGTTTGACGGAAGTCGGCTTTCGGTTTACATAACAATCCGCGCGGACCAGCCCCGCGGTTGGTTCCTGTCCTTGTGACCGGCGTGCCACATCGCAGTCGAAAAACGCCGCTCGAGGCCGAAAACAAGGTCCCGCAAGGAAAAACCATGGCCACGCTACCAAGACCGGCACAGCCGTCCCCATCTCCCTTGTTCTCCGCCAATCCAAACCAATGACCTGCGACGCCGCTCGTGGAGGGGTCTCCAGCACACCATCGTCGAATCACAGTGCTCCTTATTCTGGGCGTGATTAACAAATTCCGGTGAGGGCCTCAGATGAAACCGCACATCACTTTTCCTCGGGGTTTAGAGATCTAAAGGCCACTCCTGCGGTGGCGCCGCCCAGGAAGTCGGCTGCGAGATAGATCGTTATTCCCACTTGGGCAAGTTGCGGCCACGCCTGGGGCGCTAGCAGCGCTCGAGAGCGCGAAGCAACCATGGCCCCCGCCGACCCCAGGTCGGTGCTCGCTGCAGCGCTAACACGTCACGTGGAGGATCGCGTTCGTCTCTTTGAGCTCTTGTCTCAGGACCTCGATAGCTTTGATTGTCGGAAGAACGACCAATTTGACCTTGTGGCGCTTCGCCTCGCGTTTCACTTCTTTCATCACCGGCAATCTGCCGAATGCGCCGGTACCGATGACGAGTTGGCGGCATTTCCAGGGTATGTCCTCTTCGATGGACAGTGGCGTGTGTCCAAAGTCATCGCGGAATTTCTTGGACGGCTTTTTCTTGCGGTCGCGGATCTCCCCGCGGTCGATGACCACGTCGCGCACGAAGGTGCTGTTGTCGATGCGGAGGGAGCCGAATGAGAAATCATCGAAGCGCATCTCCGGCCTCCTCGCGGGAAGGATGGTGTAAACGAATTCTAGACCTCATGTTGGACGAGTTCAACCGAGTCGGCAGCGGACTTCATATTTGAGCGCTAGGTCATGCGACCTCGATGTCGAGTCAATAGAACAACCGCCACGGTCAGGATGCTTATTAGGATTGGGAACCACACTTGCGAGGTCCACGGCACTGGGATGAAAAATAGCACGTCGGGACTTGTGGGTGAGTATGGCCATCGGACCGTGGCCCACAGCGCTAAGTAGTACCCAAAGTCCCAGAGCGCAAATATCCAGAGAAAGACCGCAAAGCGCTCCCCTCGCTTCTGCTTAGCAAGGACGGCGACAGAAAGAAGCATCAGCATCGTGGCTGCTTCACGAAATACTTCAACCGTCAACAAGCCGGGCGGCAGATTGCTGACCGGCTGGGCCTGCCGATCGAGATCCGCGGATAATCGCGCGAGATCGGAGAGCGTGCGAGCATGTCCGGGTAAAAGGCCGATCGCAGCCCCGAGATAGATCGCTACTGCACCTTCAACAAAGCCAAACGAGAGAGCAAAGACTGCGGAAGTGAGAAGCTCACGGCTCGTGAGCTGGGGTCTCTTGCGGCTAAACAGGAAATAAGCAACGAGCGGTACAAGGAGGAGAAGGTTTACCCACCATGGATGTGCGAGAAGTCTAAAGTTTTCCATACCGTTCTCTTTTGCGGAATCATTTCCGCAAAGCAGGCCATCACGGATGTCCCTCGGGTGTGCCCTCGTATCAAACGCTGTCCGGGGGCAATTTAAAGCTCGGAGTATAGCAACACGTTGGTGCTCTCGAGTTCGGAGTTCGATTCCCTGGCCTTAAGTCCTAGCATCCTCATGAAGTGCGAAGCGAGTTCGAAGAGATTTAGAGGCGATCAGCCCCTTGGATTCAGCACATCAGCTCCTGGCAGTCGCGAAGGTGTATACTTAATGCTAGTAGCGGACGAAGTTGTGGGGTGCCTCCCCAGCGGTTGTTTCGAGACTTTCCCGCCAGGTTGTATGCTAATCCCCCTCGCCACGCAGTTCCTTATGTAGTTCAAGACTTTTCCGACAAACCCGAGTGATGGCGAATTCCAGGCGAAGGCAAGAGCCGGTGCCTGATCGAAACACGCCGAACCTCAGCGTTAGCCAACCCGTCCCTCGCGGACGGTGGAGGTGTTTATGCTCAGAAGATTCTTGCTGCTGACCGTCGTAGTGTGCCTCGCGGCTACCACAACTGCCGCGCAAGGTAGTACAGAAGAAATTTTGCCGGCTGGAACGCTTGTGCAGTGTACGTTAGACGAGCCGCACTTCTCTTCGGCTGCCGCGGAAATCGGTGACCCCGTTCTCTGCCACGTTGGAGCACTGGGCGCCTTTGGACACTCCGTCTTTCCCCGGGGCGCTTACGTGGCTGGTCGCTTCCAGGATTTCCGTGATCCCGGAAGGTTCTTTGGCAAGGGATGGATGGAACTGACGTTTGATCGCCTGGTTCTACCCGGTGCAGTGACCGTTTCCCTCTCAGCCAAGGTGATTTCCGTTCCTCATCTCAGAGTCGACCAGCAGGGCAAGATCCACGGCCGTGGTCATCCCAAGCGTGACGCTGTCGGCTGGGCCATACCCATTCTGTGGCCAGTGAAAGTGCTCACGTTACCCGCACGTGGACCACGTCCCACGCTCAAGGGCGAATCCGCATTACCCTGCGTCTGATGGAAGATGTAGACGTTCCAACCGTCGTTGCCTCACGAACCTCAGCCTTAACTCCCCAAGTTCGGCAATTCAGGCCAAGCAGCCAAGACACGAGCTCGCCTCGCCTGTGGCCCGATGACAAAGCGGGTTCGGAGGCAAGTGACATGTCAGCAGTTTCGACATAAAACTGACCAGCCAAATGCCGTCGTCTATTTCCTTGACCCCGACGGCCTGGCCTGCGAGCGATATGCTGAGGTTGATCTTCTTGTTATAGAGGCAAAGACGTCCGCAGCTGGTGACCACGAGCGTGCGGTCGTGGAACGGATAGTGAGGTTCGGGGATGCCTCGGTAGGGGCGAGAGGAAGCGGAGTAGACCTCGGCCGGGCATTTCATGGCGAGGGCTTCATGGGGCCGTTCGTGATTGAACTCCTCCAGGAAGGCGTCGAACTTGGCTTGCTGCTGCAGGATGTTGGCGCCCGCCGGGCGAGTGGCTTCTTTTTTTAGGGTCAGATGCATGCGTTCATGACGGCCGTTCTGCTGGGGATGGCCGGGCCGGATCCGCTCAATGGAGATTCCTACCCGCAGCCACCATACCGAAAGCTTCGAGAGCTGAAACAGGCCATGAGGAGAGGCAAAGGGAACGCCGTTGTCGGAGCGGATGGCACGGGGCAAGCCGCGTTCGTGGAACAGGCGCTCAAAGGCGGGAAAGGCGAGTTGTTCTCGGTTGGATTCCAGGGCTTCACAGAGCAGCAAGTAGCGCGAGGAGTAGTCGGAGACCGTCAGCGGATAGCAATAGCGCCAGTGACACGAGTTCGAAAAGTTCTCTCTGGTTTCCGGATAACCAGAAATAGCCATAGGCCACGAGCCTCGGCTAGAACCATGGTTGCCCTTAAGCACCATTCTGGCTTGCCGCTCTTTCGAACTCGATGGCATCGCCACCATAGCTGAGGAAACTTACGAGCATGGGCCATAGGCCAAGCTTCTCCAAGGAAGCGAAACGACAGTGGGCTGGATCTCGAGGCACAACCCTCGCCCTCCGGTCGAGGCAGAACTTTTTCCTTGACATCTCTTTTTATAGAACTCATTGACTCAGGAGTCGGTAAAACGAGTGGTCCGAACGTGTCGCCATTGGACTAAGGGACTCGGAGAGAGTTTTTTGCGTACCAAGACTATCCCGGAAGCAGTTTCTTGCGGCGCTCATCCTCTAAACGAGCACCCATCGCTGTCTCTTTGTCCAGTAGCCATTTCGATTTGTAGATCTCGAACACTGTATTGCCCTGCGGAGATACGACCGTTGCACTGGCCTGGGCGACGATCCGATTTGACTGGATAACTCCCAAGGCCTTGTAACCGAGTTCCATTGCCTTGACCCGGTCGGCATCGCCGCGCAATTTGTGGGTCTCTCCATCGGCAATCTGGTGCGCTAGATGAACGTCGAGGAACTCGCGCTGGATGGCAAAAGTATTCTCCGCCAGTTGCTCCTCGCGCAGCTCGGCCTGCCCTTGAAGTTTCTGGATTTGGACCTTGATAGCGGGATTCTCCAGCAGTCGGTACCCGGAAGCTGGATGATAGCCGGCATACACCGCGGCTCCGGTTGCGCTCCCAATGCGGACGTATGCGGAACAGAACGCCAACTGCTGCTCTGTAAGGATTACTCTGCGGCTGGCACGACCTCCGCCTTTGCGGAGGAGATTCGCGCCGTTCGAGGCGGTTGGGCCTTTGCGGTTGGTTTCTTTGTTCATAGCCGGTTCTCGTTCAAATCATCTGTTGTACTACTGCCTCTGACAATCGTCGAAAACCCTAGCGCGTTTCCGACATGTTTCCGACAGATGAGGAGATACCCACTTCGACGTGTATGTAATAAAACCCAAGGGAATCAAGAATCCTCCGGTGATCTTGAACCTTTATGGCTATCCGGCGGACACAGACCCCTACAAGAATGAGGTTTTTCAGAATGCGTTGACCAAGGACGGCTTTGCCGCGGTGGGTTTCGTATCGGCGCTGACCGGACATCGCTACCACGACCGTCCAATGAAGGAATGGTTTCTTGGCGACTCGCGGCGATCTCGATATGAACCGCGTGGGCATGTTTGGACAAGGATCCGGAGCCAGCATTGCGCTCCTGGCTTCTGCGGTCGATCCGCGCATTAAGATAGTGGATATCCTCGATCCGTGGGGCGATTGGCCTACCTGGATCGCGACCTCACCTTTTGTACCTGAAGACGAACGGTCGGACTACTGAAACCGGAATTCCTAAAGAAAGCAGCGGCGCTGGAGCCAGTCGAATGGCTGCCCAAGGTACAGGCGAAAAAATTCAGGCTGCATTTGGACGAAACACTTTGAATAAGGTGAATTTACGAAATGTAGAATGGCTTGATGGCCAGAGAACGTAACGACTCCCCCAACATTAAAGCGGTGATTTTCGACTACGGTCTGGTCCTGGTTTGCTCCCCTAAGACGGAAGAGTTCGGGCGGATGGCGCAAATATTTAACGTGGGATTCAAGTTGTTTTATCAGCTGTGGGAATCAAGCCGGGATCTTTATGATCACGGCGATATCAGCGCCGAGGAATACTGGCTCAGGTTGGCAGCAAAAACCAAGACCTCGATTGATCCTGCGCAGATCGAGTTTTTGCGCAAAGTGGAAGTTGAAATCTGGTCCCACCCCTACCCTGAGATGCTCGATTGGGTGCGCAGGCTTCAAACGTCGGGAATCAAGACTGGCGTGCTGTCCAACATGCCTTTGGATCTGGCGGCACATGTTCGGACAAACGGTCATTGGATCGAGACCTTTGATTTCAAAACTTTCTCTGCTGAAGTCAGAATGATCAAGCCGGACCCGGCAATCTATGAGCACACTCTTCAAGGCCTTGGTGTTTCAGCAACAGAAGCTTTGTTTCTAGATGACCGCGAGCCCAATATTCGCGCTGCCCGAATGCTGGGGATTCATGCGATTCAGTTCAGCTCCGTCGAACAACTCAAGAATGACTTGGAGGCGTTGGGCTTTCCCGTACTGCCGGCGGTTACGAGTTCCGACGAGAATCCTGAAGATCGACCGCCGCAAGAAGTTAAGTTCCAGCTTTGACGTCAGGGCGAGGCAATTACCAAAAACATTGTTACTCCTGACTAATGCGGAGGCGCCGGTTTTTCAGGAGCTTGCAGTGGATTCGAACTGCTCTGTAGCCTTTGGAATTCCTGCATTTCCTGCTTCGCGGCTTCCGCCTTTCCCTGTTTCTTATAGAGACTTGCCAGTCCAAAGTGGGCCTGCGCCGCGAGTGGACTCTCCTTCTCGATGGTGAGCAGCTTGATCCAGTTTTTCTCGGCAGTGGCAGGATCGCCTTCAAGCGAAGCAGCTTTCCCCAGCGAATAGAGCGTCTCCGGCATGTCAGGCATTAGCTTGTCGGCGCGAACGAGTTCCGCTCGCGCCTCATGGACTTTGCCTTGTTCCAACAACGCAGCTCCCAGACGGTATGCCGCCTCGGCGTTACCCGGCTGCAGCTTGGCTTGTGCGCGAAACTCTTCTTCCGCTTTGGCCCATTGGAAGGCGCCGGCATACACTTCCCCCAGTTCCAAGTGAACTTCCGGCACATCCGGCCGCACCCGCAACGCCTCGCGAAACTCCCTTTCAGCATCTGGCATGTTACGGAGCACGAAATAGTTTTCACCCATGGCTTGATGTGCTCGGGCGGAGTCGGGATAAGCGGCCACCAAAGTGTCAATCGATTGTTTGGACAGCAATCCACTGGCGCGGCCCAGGTAATAGAGGATATCCGGATCGTTGGGATGCTCGGCCAACGCCGCCTGCAAATTCGTGACGGCCTCCGCCAGTTGCCCAGTCTGGATCTGCGCAATTCCCACGGCAGATTTGTCTTTTGCTCGTTCGAGGTGTGGAATCGCCTGGGCCGCATAACCTTGTACGAGCAGTGCATAGCCGAGCAACTGGTGAGCGGGCGCCGATTCTGGATTCAGCTCCAGAGCGTGCTTCAACGAAACAATCGCCGAACCGAAGTCGTGCTTCTCCATGTAGGCCTGGCCGAGGCTGATGAAGCCATCCGCGAAGGCAGGTTCGAGTTCGGTGGCCTTTCGAAACTCGGTAATGGCAATGTCGAATTGACGTTGCTTGTCCGCCGCGATTCCGGCCTGCATGTGCTGGACAGCCTCCGGCGACAGAGTCTGAAGCGCGAACCACAAGACCAATACTGCGCGGATCATCGATCCTGCTTCTCCGGTTCCTGGACTTCCAGGAATTGATCGGCGTGAACTTGATTCAAAGTCTGGTGGATACCCGATGGCCACACGACTTCCACCTTGGCTTTGTCCGCTGTTCCGAGTCCAAAATGAAGACGCTTATCGCTGGCAGAGAGATAACCGACGGTTGAAGTCGCGTACCGTGTCTGCCCATTCACTTGCACGCGGGCGCCGTACCCATCACGATTGCTGCGTGTACCGCGCAGCGAAATAACCAGCCAGTGCGCCTTGCCGCCACGGTTGAGCAGCACTTGAGGATGGCCGCCCAGACACGTGATCACCACGTCTTCCCAACCGTCGTTGTTCAAGTCGCCGAACGCGGCACCGCGAGCGGCTAGAGCAGTCGTGACGCCAGAATCAGCACTTTCGAAACGGTTATTACGATTCATTCCCAGGAGCGGCAGTTCGAGATAATGCAGCGATGGGTCGATGCTCTCCACATTGTCCAAGACATGGCTCTGGGCGACAAACAAATCTTTCCAGCCATCATTGTCGAAGTCTTCCAAGCCCACGCTCCAGCCAGAGGTTCCACTGGAGAGTACGCCGAGTCCGGTTTGGAGACTGCGATAACTGAACGAACCGCCGCCGTCATTGTGATACAGGCTATAAATTTCACGGGGCAACTCGGTCACCACTATGTCTGGACGGCCGTCGTTATCATAATCCTGAAAAACTATGCCCATGCCCGACATGCGCCTACCGTCCTCTGAAAGCGCCGCGCCCGCCTCTAGCGCAACCTCGGTAAACGTTCCGTTTCCATTGTTGTGGTAAAGATATTGCTGCATGCCGTCATTGGCGACAAATATATCCGTAAATCCGTCGCCATCATAATCGGCAAAACCTACACCCAGAGCCCGCCCTTTTTTAGCCGCGATACCAGCGCGCTGGCTCACATCGGTGAAGGTTCCATCGCCGTTGTTGTGATACAGGATGTTGGTGGTGGCGGGAAATTCTTCCGGCGGACAGTACGTATGAAAATTGCCACCGCAGTCTTTACTATGCTTAGTGTCCCACTCCATATATCGAGTAACGAACAGATCTAACTTGCCGTCATTGTCGTAGTCAAGAAACCCAGCGGATTCGGACCAGCCGCCAGCCGCTACTCCTGCTTTCGCGGTTACATCGGTGAAGGTGCCGTCGCCAGTGTTGTGATAGAGAATGTTCTTTCCATAACTGGTGACGTAGATATCGGGATAACCGTCATTATCATAGTCACCTACAGCTACTCCCATGCCGTAGTTGCCATCCCCTGCGTTTGACAATCCCGCCTGCGCGGTCACGTCAGTAAAGCTTCCGTCCTTATCCTGGCGGTAGAGCCGATTCCAATAACGAGGATCGTGACGATCGAAATCATCCGGCGTTGGCAACGGATTGGTCAGTCGGCCCCCGTTCACGAAAAAGATGTCGAGCAATCCATCATTGTTATAGTCGAGAAGGGCGACGCCTCCGGGCATTGTTTCGATGAGATGCTTCTGCGGAGTGGGGGAATTCTGCAAGGTGAAATCAATTCCGCGCGGCAGTTTCGCCTCGAATAAAGACGCGCCAGTGGCAGCAGTGGCGGCAAACGCCACCAGAATTCCGGCAGCGGCGGACAATCGGCTCAACGTCCCCAGGGTTCCTGACATCTTGAAACTGGTGCCTCAGTGCGACACTTCGATCAATAATTAGAACAAAACTTTCAATGCAAATTGAACCAGACGAGGATTTGTCCCCGGTGCAGTACTCGTGACTACGCCAAAATTTGCATTGTTTAACGAACAACACTTGGTACTTGGTGGAGCAAACTGAGTGCGATTGAAAAGGTTGAAGACCTCGACGCGAAACTCCAGACTTGCCCGCCCCTCCCGATCCAACAAGAGATTTTTGAAGGCGGCGACATCGAAATTGTTGACCCCATCGGAGCGCAGAGTTGGATCGACCCGCGGCGAATTGCCAAAGGTAAAATCCGCTGGGGCCACGAAACATGCAGTATTGAACCAGGCATTGAGCCGCGCCGTCCCGCTGGCGTCTGATGATTTATGGCACCCTGGCAAAACATTTGGACGGGAGCCAGCCCCGAATAGGGTAGCGTCGTTCGCCTGACCGTTACGAAATATCAGAGGAAATCCTCTTTGAAACGTAGTTACACCGTCGAGCCCCCAACCTCCGACAAGGTAGTTCACTGCGCCACTCACACTGGAAAGATACTTCCTGCCTTGACCGAATGGAAGGTCCAGCACGTAGCTGATCACCAGCCGCTGCGGCACATCTTGTGAGGATAGAGAACGCTCGCTGCGCAGATTGTTGTTGTCTTGCAAAGCGCCGACGCCCGTCTCCAGCCACGATGTCAGCGTGTCGGTGTTGCTGATCAGCTTGGAATTGGTGTACGCCACCAGAAGTGATCCGGCTCCGGCGAAGCGTCGGCGTGCAGTGACCTGCAAGGAGTGATACGTGCTGTCGAACGAGCCTTGGCCGGCCAGTTCCACGCTCGTGTATTGCGGGTACGGACGCAGGAGTTGTCCTACTGTCGTAGTGGAAGCGCCTAGTGCCAAGGCTTGTCCGTTCACGAAAAAAGGATTCGGCACAGACTGCAGCAGCGTCACGGCGGATCGCCCTCCCGCCGCAAACTGAGCGGCCGCCTGCGCCAGCAGTTCGTCGGAAATCTGGTTGACTTGTTGCGAGTACTGCTGCAGATGAGTGCCCTTGGATCCCACGTAAGCCGCGGATAGCAGGAACCCACCAGGAATCTGCTTTTCGACACTCAGGTTCCATTGTTGAACGTAACTGCCACGATAGTGAGCACGATCGACCTCCGTGATCGCCTGCACGACCTGCGTAAGAAACTGCTGCGTGCCACGCGTCCCAAGACTGCGTCCCGGCGGCGCAGAGATGCCATCCGGGAAGGGCAGCGAGATCGAATTATAAGGATGAGTTCCATCCACAGTCCCGGTGTAGGTTGTACTGCTCGCATTAATCATGTCATTGATCGGGTTCAGAGCAAACGAGACGTAGTTGGGCACCCAGAAAATTCCATAGCCGCTGCGAACGATGGTTGTTGGCGTCAAGCCATAAGCCAGCCCGATCCGCGGCGCGAAGTTGTCCCTTTGAAGCGGAAGATTGTTCCGTGTTCCATGAGGCACCAGATCGACATCGCCCTTAACTGTTGGAGAACCTTCGGGAAGAAACTGGTTCAGGTAGCTCGGCGCGTCGGGAACGAAATACGAGAGCCGGTTAAAACGCTCCGACCACGGCCCCTGCAACTCATAACGGAGTCCAAGACTCACTGTCAATCTGTCTTTGATATGCCAGACGTCGTTGAGGTAGATGGCACGATACGTTTGCTTTCCCGCAGTAAATGCCGGGACAACTGCCTGCGCAAAGAAATGGTTTTCGAAATTGCTGAAGTTATCCGCATATCCTAATAGAAAATCCGCGAATGGGAATCCAGTGAAGCACGGCTGGCCGTCGGCACAGAAATCGAAAGCTCCACTGGCCACGTTCGTCTGCACGTAGTTCTCATAGCCCGCCTGGTATTGGATCCCGAAGTGAAAGCGATGGCGCCCACGCATCAAAGTCAGACTGGGGGCCAGATTGTATTGCGTGTCCCGATCTTGAATGAAGCTCTGCCCTTGCGTACACATAATATTGTCCGCAAAATTGGCGACACAGGGAGTCGGCGGTGTCCGCATGATCGCCGGAACGGTAGCGTTGTAACTGGCGGGCCAGCCAATCGAAGTCAAATCAAAGCCGGCGTTTTTTGGAGACCGATTGTATTTGAAACGGCTGACGCTGGCGTGGAAATCAAAAATCGAAGCCGGGCTGAGACTGTAGTTGTAGCCAACTGCCGCCGCATGGGTTGAATACTTTTCTGCACAGCGGTCGGCGCACAGTCCGTCTTGAAGCGGATCGATGGGCAAATCCAGCACATTCCAGTAACTGAACCGCACCATTAGTCTTTGCTGGGCTGTGAGATCCTGATCAACTCGTGCCACTACCTGGTTGTGGTTGCCCCCGGTTCTAGCAACGGTATTGAAGTTGTTGATGGTACCCGACGGAGTCACGACTCCAACGTCATTTGCCACCGGCCACAGATTAAGGAGCGCCTTGGATGTCGGACTGATCCGGTCGGCAGGTATCACATTGCCCTGGAATACAGTTGGCGCCGCAGTGCTGCCCGGGCACGCGCCCATCCCGTTAACCGAACCGGCGCAGGGATCCATAATTGTGGTATTGATGGCCGAGAAATCCCCGGTGCGTTCGGCCGCGGTGGGAACCGTGGCTGTGAACGGTTCTCCGGTGCGCAATCGGAACCCCTCCCAACTGGTAAACCAGAATGTACGGTTGTGTCCGCGCCGGTAAGGAAGCCGCAAAGGTCCGCCAACTGCGGATCCAAACTGATTTTGTACCCAGGCCGGCCGCGGTTTCCCGGCAGCATTCAGGAAATAGTTGTTGGCATTGAATACGCGATTTCGTAAGTACTCGTACACCTCGCCGTGGAAGGCACTCGTACCCCCCTTGGTCGTAAGGTTAATCACTCCGCCGGCGAACCGTCCCCACTCCGCTCCTAAGTTGCTGGTTTGTACTTTGAATTCCTGAATCGAATCCTGTGTAGGAATCAGCACCGGTAGGTTGATGTAACCGATGTTCAGCGGTTGGCCGTCGAGATACTCGGCACTCTGATTACCGAAGGAGCCATTCACCTGGTAGTTCCCCCAACCAAACGGATTGACTCCAACCGGCGTACCTGTTGAGCCTCCTTGAGGAATCACCGAGGGCGCCAGAACGATCAAGTTAAATACATTGCGACCGTTGAGCGGCAGTTCGTTCGCTTTCCGCTGTTCGACCACGGTACCTACTACGGACGACTCGGTGTCGACCGGCGATGCCTCTCCTTCCACGGTCACGCTTTCGGAAGCGGATCCCACCATCATTTCAAAGTTCACTTCCAGCGCGTCCTGGACGTGCAGAACGACGCCCGACTGGATCACCGCTTTGAACCCGAGCTTTTCCACCTCAATGCGATACCGACCCGGAGGGAGATCGGAAATGTAGTAAGTCCCAGTCTGGTTGGTGAGGCCACGATAGTGGATTCCGGTGCCGCTGTTGATGACGGTAATCGTAGCTTCGGCAATCACATTCTTGTCCGAATCGGTGATTCGGCCGGTGAGTAAGGCCTCGGCGGACTGTGCGTGGAGCATGCCGCGAAGCAGCACACCCAGCAACAATGCTAAAAGCAATTTACGCAAGCGGTCCCCGGTATACCCTGGTCACGTGGTCCCACACCACCGCGACATTATTCCTCACACAAGGCGAAGCTACCACAAGCCAGGAGTGCCAAACGAGATTTGCACGAACTCGCCATTTGGAATTAGGCACTCGTATACGGCTGATATCGCGAATCTGTACCAGCTTCCGCTAAGTTTTGCTAGAGACGTCAAGAAGACTTATTTTCTGGAACATCGTTTTCAATCTGATGTATGCTTTGCGACACGCTTGCTGGAAACCAGGTAGAAAGTCGTGCCCAGCAAAGCTAGCCGTCTGAAAATGAGCTCTCCTCCGAATGGGCGCGCGCTGGCATTCCCCGTCATATGGGGGACAGGTCGACAAGACTCGATCCTAACGCCGCAACCCATTGAGATTTGTCCTGCCAGTGACGAAGAACTCATGGCTGGGCTCCAAGCCAAGGATGAGAAGGCTCTGGACTCGCTCTTCGCCAAGTATTCGAGGCTCGTTTTCGGAATTGCTCAGAGGATCCTTAATGACCGCAGTGAGGCCGAGGATATCGTCCAAGTGGTCTTCTTTAGCCTTTATCAAAAGGCTATTCTTTATGATCCGGCCAAAGGCTCTGCCAAGGGTTGGATCGTTCAGGTTGCTTTCAGTCGCGCTCGGGACCGTCGAGCACATTTATTGCGCCGTGGATTTTACTCTGGTACGGATGTCGAGACTTTGCACGATACTCTAGTGGGAGAAACTGATGTCGAGCACGAGGTCGGTGTAAAACTCGACTTCTCGCAGTTACGATGCGCTTTCGAAGAGCTGACCACCATCCAGCGGCGAACGTTGGAACTATTTTATTTTGAAGGGTTGGACCTGAGAGAGATCAGCGAACGGCTGCGCGAGCCGTTCGGCAATGTGCGGCATCATTTCTATCGCGGCTTGGAACGCTTACGCAAGAGCCCTGCAGTGAAGAGGCTTCGGGATAATCACAATGCATGAGAGCGAACGTCTGAACGACCACCAGAAATTCAAGGAACTGGCCGCTCTGGCGCAGGCGCGTGGGCTCACCGTCAGCGAACGAATCGAACTGAAACGTCATTTGGAGTTGTGCGAAGCTTGTCGCACAATTTCTGCCGAGTATTCGCTTCTTAGTTCCCAAGGCATGGCCTTTCTCGCAGCGGATTGCGGTCAGGTTGCAGAAGCCGATGGTTGGGATTCCCACGCGGCCCGCGACGAACTATCTTCGCGAATTCGAGAATCTGAGCATTCTGTAGTTGCTTCGGTCAAGGTTGACCGGCAACTTCCCGCACGTGTTTTTGGGGTTTGGAATGCGGGGGTACGATGGGCTGCAGCGGCGGCTGTTGCTTGCCTTTTGGTCGGGATAGGAGCTTATCAACTGGGCAGTCACCGGCCAGCGGGGCGAGCAGGCGTTTCAGCCGTCGAATCTCCTGCGCCTACACCACTTCAACAGCTCACCTCAGAAAAGAAGACGGCAGACGATCTGCTGGTGGCGCAAACGGCGCAGATATTCCGGTTGCAAAAACAGATCTCAGGCGAGCAACGAGATCTTGCTGGATTACGTGCCGCGCTGCGGGTGGCCGAGAATCGTGCCAGCGAACTGTCGACCGCCAACAGCAAAGGGGAGACGCAATATCGCCAGGTCTCCGAAGAGCGCGACAAACTGGCCGCGCAAGTTCGTGATGCGGAAAAGGCGTATCAAAATCTTCAATTGGAGTTCACTAGCCTCCGCGCCGAGCACGACCGTGCCCTTCTGCATATGGCGTCGCTGGAATCGAAGATTGATGAACTTTCAACCGTCGCCCGCGAGCAAGACCGCAAGCTCAAAGACAACGAACAATATCTGGCATCCGACCGCGACATTCGCGAACTGATGGGCGCACGGAAGCTTTATATCGCTGACGTCTTCGATGTCGACAGCGGGAGCCGTACCCGCAAACCCTTTGGACGAGTGTTTTACACGCAGAACAAATCACTGATTTTCTATGCTTTTGATCTCGATCGGCAGCCGGGAGTAAAGAACGCGAGTGCCTTCCAGGTGTGGGGGCAGAAGGATGCCGAGTTGTCTGCAAAGTCGCGCCCCATGAATCTGGGCATTCTGTATATGGACAGCGAATCAAACCGGCGCTGGGTTCTTCGTTGGGATGATCCCAAGCAACTTGCCGAGATCGATGCTGTCTTTGTCACAGTTGAGCCGCATGGCGGCAGCCAGAAGCCAACTGGAAAGCCCTTCCTCTATGCACTGCTGAGAAAAGAAGCGAATCACCCCTAACCCTGCGTGCGCTGACGTCATTCACTCTTGTCGGTTTGGATCCTGGATCCATCTTTGACTAACTTGGTACAACTCCTTTCCTCCTCCCGTAACTATAGACAGCGATATCTCTTAAAACTTCTTTGGGATTGGTGTCGAACCCGACTAACGCTTAAGAGTTATCCAGAATCTGGAATATATCTCCCAAATTGTGAGGGTGAGACCATGACGTCTCGAAGCCTGTCCGCCGCTGTTTTGTTTCTCACGCTGGTCGTTGGCATCGTCTTAACGTCTTCTCTCTGTGTCCAGGGACAGTCAACGTACGGATCCGTTTCCGGAGCGGTTACCGACGCTTCTGGTGCCGCGGTTGTCGGCGCGCAGGTAACGCTCACCAACACTGGTACGTCGGAGAAGCATACCCAAACGACAAACGACCAGGGGACGTACTCCTTCGTAAACGTAATCCCCGGAGAATACCGGCTTGACATCGAGAAAACTGGTTTCAAGCACTATGCCCACCCCAATGTCGTGGTCCAAGTGCAACTCGATACGCACCTCGAAACACCCCTGACAGTTGGCGCTGTGAGCGAGACAGTGGAGGTAACGTCAGAGACGACCTTGTTGCAGACGGAATCCTCTTCACTGGGACAAGTCGTGGAGCAACGCAAGGCCAACGAACTTCCCTTGAACGGCCGAAATATTTTCAATTTAATTACGATTTCTCCTGCGGCGGTTGCGCAGGGTGGATCCGGCGCATCCCCTGTGGGACAGAACCCGTTCAGTTGGGGTAATTACCAGATCGGAGGTTCATTCGCTAACCAGGGAGCGGAATACCTCGATGGTCAGCCGCTGAATATCGGCTACATCAACCTGCCGATCATCATTCCAACCCAGGATTCCATTGGCGAGTATAAAGTCCAAACTAACAATCAGGGCGCCGAATGGGGCAAGTTCTCCGGCGGCATCGTGAACCTGAGCACGAAGTCTGGCACCAATAGCTGGCATGGCTCCGCGTATGAATATTTCCGCAACAAGGTGCTCAACACCAACGAATACTTCCACAAGAAGTTCCAATTGGAGAACGGGTTGAAGAACGAGCCGCCGCCGTGGTCGCAGAACCAGTACGGGTTGCAACTTGGCGGGCCAGTGATCAAGGACAAGACTTTCTTTTACGTCAGCTGGGAGCAGTACCGGCAGAGAACTGGATCGCCTAACACCACCACCGTTCCCGCGGCCGGAATGTTGACCGGAGATTTCTCGGCGCTGTGCACAGCCGGCTTCACCAACGGCGTATGCAATACTCCTGCAGGTGCTATCTACGACCCTTACACTGTTAACCAGTCCACCGGAGCGCGCCAGCCTTATGGGCTGGACCCAGGAAATCCAAGCTGCCCCGGAAATTGCATTCCGAGCGCGGAGTTCAGCCAGGCGGCAACCACCATATGGCAGAAGGTCTTCCCGGCTGCTAATGGTTCCGGTGTAGTGAACAATTTTTCGAGTGCGGCCGCCTCCGGGGGCAACACGAATGAGTTCGTGGTGCGGGGAGACCAGAACATTGGAAATAATACGCGCCTGTTCGGGAGATTTGCCTATTTCGGATTGACCGATCTTCCCAACAACCCGTTGGGCACGGGTCTCTGTCAAGACCGTTGCGCTGAGCTTTACCACAGCAAACTGCTTGTCGTGGACGTCAACCACACGTTTACACCGACTACCATTCTCGACGTGAGTCTAGCGGGAAGCCGCTTTGTCTACGCCCGGGCGCCAATTCTTGCGGGCTATGATCTGACACAATTGGGCTGGAGTGCCGCCTACAATACCCCGCCCGGCTCGATGCGCACTCCACCCACGCCAGCCTTCCCATTCCCCAACGATGTCGGGAAATCTCAGGGCAACAGCGCCATCGGCGACCACAATACCCAGTACAACATTTCCCCGGCGCTTACGATGATTCGGGGGAAACATACGATACAGGCGGGCGCTCAGTTCGAGATAGGACTCGACAACTACTTCCAAACCAATATCGCCAGCGGCGCGTTCGCGTTCGCCGGAAACTGGACATCGTCGAGCCCATCGGCGGTCGATGGATCTGGATTCGCGTTCGCCGATTTCCTGCTGGGCCTATCGCAAAACCAGGGTTCCTTCGTAAACCAGACCGAAGGAGTCGCACAGGTTCCAGCTCAGACGGCTGGGCGGCAAGTCTACCGCGCCTTCTATCTCGACGACACTTTTCGTGTGACCAATAAGCTCACGCTGAACTTGGGGCTCCGCTACGAACTGCAAGGGACTTGGTCGGAGCGCTTCGACCGGCTTACCTTCTGGAATCCCGCGGCCACCAACGCTACGGTAACGGGATGCGGGGGAACCGCAGGTTCTGCGTGCCCGGGCGATGCGTCGCTGGTATCACGGGGCGGCAACAATATTCCGATGGATAAGAAGGCGTTCTCGCCGCGGCTTGGCTTCGCCTACGCGCTCGACCAGAAGACCGTAATTCGCGGCGGCTTCGGCACCTTCTACATTCCAAACTACGTCTCGTTTGGGCTCAACCCCGACAACGACCTGGTGAATCTAGCCACCACTGGCTTCAACGCTACGACGAACTCCTACTTGACCCCCTTCAGTACCCTGAACGGGACCAATTGCACTCTGGCGGGAAATACTTTTGCCAGCTTCTCCTGCGCTGATACAAGTGGTCCGTTCGGCGCTCAGGGGATCCTTTTGCCGCCCGGGCGCAATCCGCAGCCAACCCTCTCGGCTTTCGTCGAGGCGAACGGTTCGCCTACGCTGGCGCCCCACGCCAACCCCAAGTACGGATATGTGGAACAGTATAACTTCGACATCCAACGCCAGTTGCCGGCTGGCTTCTTTGTCGATGTTGCCTATGCCGGGTCACACGGCGTGCATCTGCAGCAGTACTCGACCCACATCAATCAGATTGGAGACTCTTTCGTCGCGACGGCCGGAGGGCAATTCGACACAGCCATTGCTGGCCCCTGTGCTGGTATTAGCCCACCCTCTGCCCAGGTTGCGTGCGCAAACGGCTTTGTCACCATCCAGCAATCAGTTCCTAACCCGCTGGTCGGAGCCCTTAAACCCAACCTTAATGGGCCAACCATCATTCAGGGACAGCTTGATCGGGCCTACCCGCAATACAATGACGTAAATTTAGCGGGGTACGGCTGCTGTAGCAGCACGTACAACTCTTTGCAAGCTACGGTGACGCGCCGGTTCGCCGGCGGCGGGACCATGTTGGTGGCCTACACTAACGCGAAACTCTTGACCAACACCGATACCTTAACCAGTTGGTTGGAAGGTCCGACCGGTGGCGTCGGGCAGGTTCAGGACTGGAATAATCTGAAAAAGGAGAAGTCGCTCTCCTCGCAGGATGTTTCGCAACGGCTGGTCATCAGTTACGTCCTCGATCTGCCCTTTGGCCACGGCAAAAGGTACGCAGCCAGTTTCAGTGGCGTAACGGACAAACTGGTATCTGGTTGGGGAATCAACGGCGTGACCTCATTCCAGCGCGGCTTCCCGCTGAAGATCTCGAAGGCTGGTTTTTCGACATCGCTGGAGGCCGCCAACCTAGGCGTGTCCA
>Ga0137404_10001022_pt1 | contig 18279 bp, 36 predicted proteins | sample CZOMad2_1_16fung_FD_108285 | JGI IMG/M metagenome (GOLD analysis project Ga0137404, IMG submission 108285) | Vadose zone soil fungal communities from Angelo Coast Range Reserve, California, USA - CZOMad2_1_16fungal (Illumina Assembly) | ecosystem: Environmental > Terrestrial > Soil > Vadose...
ATATTTCCTATAGCCATCCTGTCTTGTCCGTACATGGTTCGCTGTATGCTCTCTGGCATCCGCTCGTAAGTACAAGTGCTGACCGGACAACGACACATCTGGATGCGATAAGCTCTGCCGTTTTCCTATAGCCATGGTCCCCTGTCCTGTATGGTCATTTTGGCGAACATCTTTGTGCACTTTGTCTATAGACAGGGGGAGAGTTGACGTGGTATACTGCGATCACAGGACCGGGCATACAGGGTTGGTTCCCGTGCCGCCGGTCCTGGCGATATGATACGAAAAGGAATGAACACATGGCTGAGTTTGAAACAGTGACGATTCCTTTTCTTCGTGGCCAGGTACCCAATCCAGTGGTGCTTTTTCTTTCCGAGGAGGAAGCAAATAGCGTCCTGGATCTCGTGGCGTCCGCTATCAAAGATCGTTTTGACCTCCCTGCCTATCAGAAGCACTTGCAAGCCATCTACGATCGTTTGCTCGCTCTCTATGCCGCGACCTATCCGCCAAAAAAGGAGATCCTTCATGCGACAACCCCCTAAACCGCCCGTAGACGACGCTGGCGGGGAGTTTCGTCGTTCCCCTTATCACGTCCGGGTTGCACCCGCGACAGATCGTGAGCAGGCTCTCATCGCTTCCCTGACCCTGGCTGAACGCCTGGAGGCTCTCACGACCGCCGGGGCTCGCGTGGTAGAACGGTGGTTACGCCCATGATGCGATGTAAGCTCTTTCACGGCAAAGGGTATGGCCCGGAGGTACTTGAGGAAAACGTGAATGCGTGGCTGGCGGAACAGCAGCCCTCGTTTCTCATGACAAAAACCCATCTGTCAGGGAATAGCAATGGATGGGTTATTGCCGTCTTCTATTATGAGCGACAGGAGAAACTCCATGAGCCAGCCGACGCATCATGACTATCTCTCGCTCTTGCAGAGCATTGCCCGCGTCACAACGAAGATGTCCAGCCCCTTTGCGGAGAGCTGGGCTCACCTCTGCCGCCGGGCCAAACTCCCCGAGCACGACAACTGGGAGGATCTGACCTGGGATGAACTGGTCCTGGTCCATGCCTACTTGCTCGAATGTCAGGCTCGCCTGATGGACAAATGGATTGATCGGATTGAAGCCATGAAAGGAAGCAAAATAGCTTGAGCTCGAAACTGATGAAACGTTTGCGGTTTAAACCCCAGGTTTTCGCGGCCCCCAGCACCACCGTGCCTTACCTGAGCGTGCAGGAACGACAGGGCTTGCAAGAGCAGGGCGTCACCTGCTCCAAAAAGCCTGGGCAGGCGTGGCTGCTGTTGTTCCCTCCTGGCACTGAGCAGGACGAGGGCTCGTTTCGCCTGCCCTCGGGGACGGTGTTTCTCGCATGACGCTGAAAATCTCAGATGAGGCCGGGGAGGTGGAAATCACCCCGGCCCTCTTTCAGACGCTGCTGGCAGAGACGTTTCGTATGGGTGTGGCGAGTGGCGTGTTTCATGCCAGCCTGGATAGACGCCCGGCTACGCTGGCCCGCCTGATCAAACGGACCCTGCGGTGGTCCTGGCACAAAAAAGAGTGGATGACGCACTTTGTGGCCCATCTGTTTGCTATCGTACGAACAAAGGAGACATCTGATGAATGAACCTATCGAACGCCCTTGCGGGTGGATGCGAGTTCACGCTCTTCCGAGCCAGCAGCCGGATAAGGCGGTCATCTATGTGGGAGCCGTACGGTTTGTGTTTGGAGGGTTTGAGGCCAGGAAACTCTATGAGACGTTGCTCGGGAATCCTAACCCCTATGGCTTTTCGGTGAGGACTAAATGAGAGCTGAATGTCGTTTCTGTGGAGCCTGGCCTACGAGTCCTGCCCCGCTGGTGTGCTGGCCCTGCTATGGGTCAGCTCGCCAGCATGATGGGTGGCTAGCAGCCTATCACCGCGAGTCTCCCGGGCTCCCCCTGCTTGTGGCCAGCTATGGGGATGCTCCCCACTGGCTAACCTTTGATTTTGCCACGGGGACGATCGACAACGAGTGGGACATGGAAGATCTCTCGTTTTTCGCGGGCTGGCTCCACATGGCCTATCTGGGGAGTCCTACCCATGCGGCAGACTATCTGATGTTCTCTCCCATTTCCCGTGCTGGCTTCTGCTGGCTTCTGACCCAATCTCTCCCAGGGAAATGGGAGAGCAGTACTGATCGCTCGCTTCAGGCCTGTTTTGACGTGCTGCCCTTGCCGCCCCTCTGGCGAGCAGATCACTGGGAGCCGTTCTCCGTGCACGCGACCGTCTCGCTCTGGACGTTTGCCATGGCCCTGGATATCCTGCTCCCGGATGTTCCCCTGCGAGAAGCTGTTCCCTTGCTGGTCGCCGGGCTGCGAGCTCGCCCATTCTACCTGCCGGACGACCCGGCAAGAGGAGCTTAACCCATGTTTAAAAAGCTCAGAATTGAACATTTTATCAGGCAATTAGAAGATTGTTATGACATAGATGAGGAAGAAAAAGCCATCATACGAGAAAACTACGATCGCATCACAGAAGACATGCGATATGGGCAAACAGATTTTGATCTCCTGCTCCATCCCGAGAGCAACAGGGGCATCCGCATACGACCCTGGGATTAAAAGCCCAAAGCCCGCTCACTTCTCTTCCGAGGGAGGTGCGGCGGGCTTTGTCGTGCCGATCCACAGGGTTTGCACGCCCACGATAATGCCCACGCCCACGCCTTCAAGCAACGGATCATGTTGGAGCAAGAGCAGCACGGCGATCCCGAGCAGGGCCAGCGACATAATTAAATGGCCCCAGGAATTGGAGTATTGGAGTATTTTCATTGTGACCCTCATGTCAGGGAATAATAGACGGTCAATTGATGGGTACCCGAGGTCAGGCCAGCAATGGTAAACGTGGGCTGATTGAACCCAGGACTGCCCACAAGGTTAGGGATAGGGGTAGGCCAGCGAATAATCAGCGGGGCCAGCGGTGTCGTCGTCGGGGCTGCTAGCTCATAAATGATCGAATGATTGATACCATCGGCCACGCTACTAATATTGGAAATCGTCAGGGTTCCTGAACTGGCGGACGCGGCATTACTCGTCAGATCAAACCCGAGCAGATCACACGTGCCTGATCCATCTGGAATAATCGTTCCGCCCGTGAGCGTGCGAAAATAGGTGCTGGTCGTTGGGATGAGTAATGATCCCGAGGTCACGATCGTCGCCGTTACATAGAACGATGATTCCACCGGGGGAGGGCTGAGCGGAATCGGGCTATAGGCTTCAATTTCTCCCTCCTGGTAGATATTGACCCAGATGGCCAGCTGGCCATTGGCCCCGTTTTGCAATGAGGGCGGCAACCGATTCGGCGGGAAGACAATCAGCGGTTGCGGCACGGTACTACTCAGGTGTAAGGTTTGTTGGCCCTGCTGAGCTCCCACCGCCTTATACAGCACTTTTGAGCGGGGCTCCTGATACACATTCCCCTGGCTCTGGAATGTCGCCACAAAGGAAAAATTGGTGAGATTGATGATTTCGATAAAGCCTTTTTGCCCAATGAGATACGAGATGTCAATCTGAGGTTGTCCATAGCCCCCGTAGGGATTCAGATAATACGGCCCCTGGGTATTCATGCTTCTTCTTCTTCCTTTGGCAAAATCTTCTCCAGATTGGGCTGCTCTGGCTCGCTGGTAAACTGGGGAGCCGATGGAAAGCTCATGAAGTGTCGCAACCCCAGAAACAGCAGAATCAGCCCAATCCCCATGAAGAGGGCTCGGTAGCCCAGGTCGACGTAATTTATTTTGCCAATATCCGACAGGGTTTGCCCAGCAGCCCCCAGGCCATCCACCCCAGGGATCAGGCTACCCAGATTGGAGGGATTGGTGAGTCCTGGCGGCCCATTGACGGAACCCGTCCCGGAGCCGCCAAACATGCCGCTCGCCAGCGAGCTGGTGATGTCCGGGCCATAGGGACGATCGCCGGCAGGGGTGCTGACATACTTCTCAAAAAAGCCCAGATGGGTATGTGGGCCTGACGACCAGTTCGGGCTAACCGGATGCTCGCCCCCGACGTTTTGGCCCCCGGACAAACCAATCAATTGCCCCTGGGCCAGATGCTGCCCAGGCCGGACATCAATTTCGTCCAGATGATACAGGTAGTACTGATCTCCGCCCGCATCTGGCTGAATGAAGACTTCTCCGCCACCTGGACTACCACCCCAGGTGGCATAGTCCGCCTGCTTCACCGTGCCCGCCCAAAGGGCCGTCAGCGGCGTGTGAAACGGCGTCCCGAGATCCACGGCATAGTGAGGCGTATCGCCGCCAGAATAGCTGGTGATAAACCCATGCGTGATAGGATAGTTGGTCCAGTTGGCCATTGTTCAGAACTCTCCCGTGAAAGTCCGGGACTTTCCCGGACTTTTTCAGTCAAAGTGGCTCATGTGCTCTCCTGATAGTATGCATACCGACCTATGCATTCTTCCGCCAGTGCGCGCCCCCTGCGTCAAACGTACACAGCGCTCCCGCGAAAAATTGCAGGACCGCGCTGTCCTGATGGATCTCAGGCGTCAAAGCCGGGCCATAGAACGTGCCCGCCTCATAGGCTGCCAGCCAGGACTTCTGAATGCCAGAGTTCCACCACGTCCCATGGGTGACGGCAAGAAACTCCAGATGGGCCGCATCCACCGGCGGCGTCACCATCTCCCCGGAGCCGGGAAACAGGTCCGTCAGCAGATGCCCCCCGGCCACGCGTGCCTGAAGCGAGGAGACCACTGGCCCGGTCCCCCAGGTGGAGAGCTGGTGATTGATGGATGCAACCAGCGTGGACGACCAGGAGAACAGCGAGACATTTCCTCGGATCACGTGCAAGAGGTCAGGATAGTAGCCATTGCCCAGAACCTTCACGTTGGCCTGGATGCCATGAGCAAACGTATCGAAATTTTTCACCCCGGCGGAATTGAAATCCGAGACGATCCCTGGGGTGTTGGGCTCGGTCGTATTCAGCAGATTAAACGCCGCGCCTGGCGGGCCAGCCGTCTCCAATTCCGTCCAGGCCCGGATGAGACCCGTCGTCTCTGCTGTCGGGCTGACGTTGCCTGCCCCATGGGCCAGCGCGCGCGCCCAGTCTTCTCGGGTGTAGGTCATGTGTTATTTTACTCCTGTGTAGGTGTTTGTCACGGGCCAGAACGATTTCACGGGCGTGGTCGTCGGCGCTTTGATCACCGGGCCAGGGATCGGGCCAGGATGCCAGTGGATCGGGCTCGTGCCCACGGGCGGCGTGACCGTGCCGGTGGTGACTGGCGGCACGCTCCCGGCCCCGCTCGACCCATAGACCGGCAGGCTCGGGTAGATATCGCCATGGCCCGCGTAGTCCGTTGCCTGGGTGCCCGCCGACGAGGGAGCCAGAGCCGATCCCGTCTGGCCCCCTTGCTGCTTTTGCCAGTAGACGACCAGGGCCAGCACCAGGCCCGCGCCCGCGATAATCACCCCGGCCTTTTGCCAGCCCTTCATTTTGTTCCAATCTGCTTTGAGATCGGACTTTTTGCCGCCCGTCTCGGGGGCGGGCTCTGCGTCATCTGGCATGATACCCTACTTTCTGGTATACTACCCCTGCTGTTGGCCCTGCGGAGGCGTTTCTTATCGGGCCTTGTTCATCGCTCTGGTGCTGTCAAACTGCACGCGGCCTAAGCTGGTGATGTCTCCAGGCCAGAGCCTCCTATCGCCCCCCCTGGGCTACTCCCTGCCAATATTTTCCGAGCGTCGAGATATAATCCGCCGTCGGTTGCTGGCCCCACAAAAGTGGCCCACCGCCTGAGCCCTGGCTCTGCAGCGCATTCTGCTGTTGCTTGTTCGTGCTGGTCACCCAGGGTCGCTGTACCTGCTGACTCGGATCGCTGTAGCGTGGGATCGCCACATAAAAGTTCGGGAGCTGATTCCCATAGAACGCGCTAAAGTACGTATACTGATTGGTCTGGGCCGGGTAGACCCAGTCCCACTGGTCATAGTTATGACCCGGCGACGCTTGAAACGGAAACGCCTGCTGCCCCCAGGCGCGTTGCGGGAGCGCGCCTGGAGCCTCTTTCCTGGAAAACCATCCCATACTGCTGACCTCTACTTTCCGTAATTGCTGCCGGAAACCGTCTTGAGCACATTGACCGATTGCCCGCCCACGCTATCGACGGCGGTTTTGAATTTCGACGCGTTCATAATGATCAGGACGACGATCGCCGCCAGGATGAGATAATACGCGATGTCCATCGCATTCTGTGGTGGTTTCATCGTCTCCTCCTATTTGCGGTGGATAAACCAGCCTGCGATCAGGGCAATCACAACGGCGACGCCAATCGTGGGCCAGTCCAATGATTTGAAATTCATGAGAAAACTCCTTCTAAAATGGCAACCGCAAACGATCGCCTGTCGAGGCTGCCTGCCCCGGATGCATCAAAAACAGGAGCCAGAGGCCCACCAGCAAGATCCCCGTCGGCTTGCCCGCATCTGGCGTCAGGCCAGCCACCCAGGTGAGAATCAGCACGAATGCCAGATCCAACCCAATGGGCTTGAAGATCGCCCCAGGATCGGTCACTGGTCCCTGATTGGTGGTCAACTTCCAGAGTCCCTGGAGACTCTGCTGTTTCCAGAGCGAGACCAGGGCCAGGGAGCCCGCCAGCCCCAGGGTGACTTGCTGGCCCGTCGTCATGACACTTTGCCTGGGAACGGCTTCGCCGTATCTTTGGTGTAGCCCGGCAACGAGACCCCAGGGATCAACGTGATGGCCGCGAAGCCGCCGGTCAGTCCCATGAAGAAGATGATCGCCCCACCCAGGGCGACCAGGCCTGCGACCAGGTCACTCATGCCGCCCTCCAATGGACGTGGCGCAGGCCCACGAAGCCGATGATCAAAAACGCAATCGCCCAAATCACTGGCGATTGGGTGGGATGCCAGGGGTTGTCCGAGACCCCTGGCCCGCCTCCAATGCCGACGCCGTCGCCAGCAGCCAGGGACAGCGGCGTCCCCATGCCAGGGGCGAAGCCCGCCAGCGTCGCGGGCTTGCTCCCATTGCCGTACATGTAGGGAGCAGCCGCCTGGCTCGGGAAGATCTGCCGTGTGGTGGCATTGGCCACGAGCTGGCCATTGACGACGCTGGAGCCATACAGCGTCGAGTTGGGCTGATTATTGGTGGCAAGACGAGCCATCAGGACACCTCCCTATTGCAGCGCCACATAGCGCAGGGCTTCGTAGCCCAGGACATAATACGCAGAGGCCGACGGCGTGACCGAGAAGGTCAGCACGACCTGGGGGGCGCTGGTCGTCAGGGTATTGATCGCATCCTTGTTGCTGATCCTCCCGTCATCAGTCGTCGCCATATCCCAGGCCAGCACGCCCGCCGGGAGCCGGACGCCATGCTGGCGGTAGAACCGGCTTTGCATGTCTTCAGGCGTGTCCTGATATTTAAAGAGTCCAGAGCCGATCTGCACATCAGCTTCAGAAACATTGGCCAGCGGAATCGGGCCGGATGTGCCCGCTCCCGGATCCACTAGCCGCACATAGAAGCTCAGGATCTGGCCCACCAGCGGCAACGGGATCGTCACCTGTGATTGCGCACCAATCGTGTTTTTCACGGTTTGCCTGGAATATTGCCAGTTCCACAGCAGGGGCGCGTCTTTGGAGCTCTGGGGCTGATAGCTCAACTTGCGGCGAAAATTCAGCGTGCCGGTCACGGTGGTATAGGTGACGACGCCCGAGGTCACGGTATAGGGCGAGATCGTCGGATCGTTGCCCGTTGTGCTCAGATTGCCGCCCTGGTTCCAGGTGACACGCGGCTGGATGATCCGGTTGGTACCGGCCATCATCTGGGGAGAAACGAATGTGCGAATACCCTGGGCTTTGGTATTCAACAACATCCCATTCTCCTCCAAGTCATAGTACAAGTCCAGCCAGATGCCCGGCAACAGGTCAAGATCGAAATTGATGGTCGTAGACGCGGTGGTATAGGTGCCGCTGGTGATCAGATTGCCCTGGTCTGAATAGGCATTGGTGGCGACGAGTCCCTGATCATTGAAATTGCCAGCCCACGAGGTCTGTTTCTGGGGCCGGATGGCTTGAAACAAGGCCGCGTCCATACCAGAAAAGTATGACAGGGTGTCGAACTGATTCTGCATGTTGAGGGCCAGGGGGCCAAGGAACGAATACGGGAAGTATGGGGAGAGGGCAATACCCGTGCCGGTGGGGGCCGCGCCCATGGTGATCGACACGATCATCCTCCAGGCGAAGACTACATCGGTCTGTTTGAAATTGGCCGGAAAATTCACGGACGATTGCGCGCCCACGGTCAGGCCCGAGGTGGTCGTGGGCGAATTGTTTTCTTTCTGCTCGCTCCAGATCGTCACCCCTGGGAGCCCGAAGAGCGCCCCGTCCGGGATACCGGCGGAGCCGGCCATCATGCCCACGGGCACACTGGTGGGCGCTTGCTGTGCGTTTGCCATAGTCTGTCTTCTCCTCGAAATTACGGATTCTGCATAAGCGCGGCGGGGCCGCTCCACCCGAGCTCTTTAAAGCCCCAGGTAAACAGCGCTTCCAACCCCTTGAGGGCCAGAAGCAGGAAGAGCAGGAACATCAACGGATGGTCCAACTTCTTGACGATATCCATCAGAGTCCTCCCAATTTGAATAGTCCCCCCGATGGGTAGGACTCATGATAAAAATCCCAATAGCGAAATTCATGAAAACGGGCGGGCGCGGGAACATCCTTCGGCCAGCCCCCGTCTTTGACCAGAGTGATGAAATCATCATGAGACTTCAGCTTCATGAGATACACCCGGTCACTTTCAGTAAGTGTGGACTTTGGTATGAATTTTGGCCTCTGGCTTCCCAGGAGCACCCCCAACCCGAGTTGCCTACCGGCGCGTAGAGCCTGTAGGATGATTCCCCCGTAGCGTTCCACTTCAAAGAAGTCTGCCCCTTCATCAATGTCCACGAGCCGGGGGCCGGTTCTGGCTCCATAGAGCTCATAGAAGGCTTGCATACACTGTAAAAGCTCATGCCAGTGTTCCCTCGGTCCCTGGACGATCACCAGCCTGCTCTTGCGGTAGGCCATCGTCAGGGAACGTCGGTAGTTCCCACCCAGGGGAATCAGATACGAATCCGGCAGGTAGTCGTGTGGATTCTGCTCCCATTTGCGATAGAGCGGCGCCGCCGCCAGTCCTGACAGCAACCACTGGGCGCGGTAGTGGGGCTTGCTGTCGATAATCAGGACTTTGCCCGCCGGAAAGCGCGTCAGCCATCCCGAGCGCAGGGTATCCGCCAGCAAGGTCTTGCCCGCCCCCGTCATCCCGAAAATCCCTGTTCGGCCCACCCTGGACAGGCTCAGCACCTGCGTGAGCTCGGTTGAGGGCAATGGCGTCTGCATGAAGTACCTCCCCGAGCTCTACTGAGAACTGAACCATGAGCATATGCAAGCCCTCGGGATCATGGTCCACCAGTTCAATAAAATGGACGAGTTTTTCCGTGTCGCCGCCCATCTGCTTCGCCAGCATTCGGGCGACGGGAGACTGGAGAAAGGCCATGGGTGGCGCAAACTTTTTGATCCATACCTGCGCAGGGCTTTGATTAGTCGGCGGCGTACTGGGCAAGTCCGGCAACGCTGGCGTGTCCGTAGCCGTTGTTGGCCGGGCTTGCTTGCTCTTGAGCATACTGGCGATTGACATGAGCGATGTCTCCTCTCTGTAGGGTCTTGAGTGCGCCTGCGACCCTGAGACCATACGATCCGAGCCCCAGGATCAAACCCAGGGCGTCTCCGCTATTCAAGACGGCGGCTTTGGCTTTGGCCCCCAGATGTTGTTTATCCAGCAGCCTGGCCAGGGGGCCAATGACCATTTCTTGCTCTGTCTGATCCATGGCCAGGTGATCGGCGATATCTTCCCCGCCGGGAATCTTCATCATCAAACAACAAAGCAGGATCAGAAAAGCCGTACATGGCCCCAGATACAGTTCCAGGAGCCGGGTGTACTCCCGTTCGTCCCGCGAAATCTTGCGAGCGACGGCTGGCTTCTCATCGGCCACCGCGAGCAAAACGGGTTGCTCTTCGTTCAGGTCGCTCAGGTTCTGGCTCTGGGGCGAGCTGGAGGAGGACTGGCTCCTCTTCGCCTCCATCGTTGCTCTCCTCTTCACCGCCCTCGGGCTCTGGCTCAAGGCTGTTGCCATCTGGTTCTTCCTCGCTTTCTTGCTGTACTTCTTCAGTCGCTACGATCGTGGCGACGACCGCCTCTATGGCGATCTCCTGGGCCTGCTCCGCCTGCTCGACTGCTTCCTGGGCCGTCTCCTCTGCGTTGGCTGCCATGGCGGCGACCGCTCCCAATTCCCCTGCGATCAGTCCCCGCAAGCTGACGATTTCTGCCTGCAAACTCATGACCTGGGCGCGAATATCACTATGGTCATGCTCATGGCTATGCTCGGGAAGCTCGCCTAAGACCTGTAAACTCATGAACGCTTCCCCCGGTCGTACATCTCCTCACCCAACCATTCCAGGCTCAGAGGCCCGGCGGTCGTCTGCGTCAAGAGAACCTGATCCTCTGGCCTGATGAGTAGCCCGGCCTCGCCCAGGTAGAGCGGGAAAAAACCGTTCACAGGCCAGCTTCGGTCCTGAATCACCAGCGTGGCCGGGCTGCTCACCTGGATAAGCATCATCGTGACCCGGATCAGGACCTGACTCTGGCGGTGATAGCCAAATTCCAGGCTGGTCGCGTTCTGGAGATATTGCCGGGCCTGGGTCAGGTATTTCGGGGTACTCGATGCCTGCCATTGCTGGATTTCTCGCTGCAACAGGGTCAGAGCGGTTTGCTGCTTCAGGAGTTCATGCATCACCTCATGACACTGATCACACATGATGACGCCTCCACCCGCGCCAGACGCGCGCTTCCAGGCCCACCAGAAGTCCGATCAGGAGCCCGGACAGGAACAAGATGTCCAGCAGGGCGAACAGGTTCCAGGCTTGCTCGGATTCCAATTGATGCTCCAGGCGCTCAATTTCGCTAATCAGCTCTACCTGCTCTTCTGGCACATCTTTGGCCGAGTCTCGGATCTTTTGCGCTCGGGGGGACCATTCATCGTCATGCATACTCAACTCCAAAAAACCGTCATAGCAGGGTTGGTCAGGCCGCCGCCCACCGTGATCCCATTGCTACAGGTGATTCCACCCTCAAAGAACGGCCCCAGGCCCACACCCAATGACGCGGCGCACGCGCCTATAATGGCCCCAGAGCCGGCAGACGCGTTGTCATAGATATGGGGAACGCCCAGCCCCAGGGTCGTCACCAGGAAGCCGTAGAATTTCCCAGGCGCGGCTTTAATCACCGTGTCCGCCGTCGTGCCTGCCGCGACTTCGGTATGCTGAATCACCGTTGCCCCTGCGATATACAACGGATTGGCCGGGGTACTCAGATTCCCATACGGATCAAAAAATGGCATGAGCTCGCTCCTAGCTGTAGAACACGGTAAAGGCTGGCCCGGTCGCGGTATTGGCGGCGGTCATGCCCAGGAGGGCCGCGCCTCCGATCTGAATCACAGAACCGGCCTGGGGCGCGGCGACACTCTGATAGAGAATGGTTCCCGTGTTTGTGGTGGCATTATCAAAAATAGTGAATCCGGTGGTGCCGGTAACAGTAATACAGATCGTGGTGAGCGAGCCAGGAAATGCTTTAATCACGGTATTGGCCGCGCCTACGGCAATGGGTTTATTGGACAGGCTCTGCTGCACCGCCCACACATTGGCGTACGTCGTCGCGCCTGGAAACTGGATAACCGGGAGTCCGGCATAATTGCCCGTGTTATTGGTGATATACACGTTGGCCGAAGCACCACCAGAGGCCAGTATTACTGGCACTGGATTCACTGCGTTGAACGAAAATCCAAACTGATCTACCAGTGTAATGGTCGGTCCCAGTCCCATGGTTGTCTTCTCCTCATGACTATAGGAAAAGTATACCATAGGGCGAACAAAACAGCAAGATACAACCATGTCCATTTTGAACATGGTTGCGTCTTGCTGTGGAATGTGATGCTGTCATGATAGCAGGATCGTCAAGGGGGCGCGCGCCGGGCGCGTATCTGCTGGAGATAGGCCGCCCGCGCTTCCCTCGGGATGCCCGGCAGCGTCGTCTTCTTTTCGCTCGCAAAATGACGCACGGCAGGCAGATCCACATCGTGGTAGCTTTCGACCACCCAGGTTCCCGAGGGAACAGAAGCTTTCTCCTCCACCGGGGTATACCCTGATGTATCTGCTTCGCCCTTCAGATAGACCGCGTCCGTGTTTTCTCCCAGCCACATTTCAGCGTGCTTCCAGCGCTCGGCTTCGATCGTCAGGGCCAGCCGACATTGCATCAGCACGTGATAGAACCAATGCGGCATAGACTCGGGGGAGGCGTTGACGGTGGTCTCCACAAAGAGATCAAAGGCCCGGCCATCAAAGCTGACCCGGACCGGGGTTTCTTCATCGGTCAACAGGTAGGAGACCGCACCCATCCCCAGGCGACCAATTGCCGCGACCAGAGCGAGTTTAAAGAAGGGTTTGAGTTCTGCAGGGGCGTGATCGCGCAGTGTTTCCAGGTTGGACACAAAGCGAGCTGCATCCGTAGTGAGTTCCCACCAGCCGACGCCGTCGCCGACCTCCACCAGAATCCCCCGCGCGCGTAAGAACTCAACTTCTTCCCGCCAGAGATGGCAGGGGTATTCACCAGGTTGTGTCGGATAGATAATCTGAGCAGGGCCAGTTGTAGCCGTCCTGACCGGGAAGAGACCATAAGATAGAGGTTGCGTGAGGGTACAGCGGCAAGCAGCGTAGTACGTGGCATATCCGGCCACGTCTCCTCTAGAGAAGCCTGACGTATGTCCGCATGGGACACCGCGCGCGAACGAAGCACCATAGGCATTTTTGAGATCGATCTCCTTCAGATGAGAAATAGTGTGATCAGAGACACGCGGGTCAAGGTCATTGCGCGCGCCCGTGCAGGTGGCACGCATCCATTCACAGATGCCCTCGGGGGGACGCCGGTGCCGATGCGCGGGCCATTGATCGCCAAATTGTTCGGCAAACGAGCGCTTGAGCAGGGCCAGCCCGAACGCCCCCGGTGTCGTAGGTGTCCCCACCTGGGCGCGCCTGCTGACTTCTGCAAGTTGCTCTAAAAGCTCCAGCGTGGGGAACGCCTGCCCCCAGGCGCTGGATTGGATCACCCACCGGGTCGTGCCCCGAGGGCCACGAAGCTTCAAGGCGCGTGGCTCCCCGTCGGGGGTACAATAGCAATCCCCATGGGCTATCGCCACGTCCAACCAATCTCCCGGCAAATCCAGGAGGCTATGCACCAGCGTCAGGGCGTTCTGCTCAAAGAGGAGTTGGGCCAGTTCGCTCGCCTCAAAGACTTCCCACGCCTGGCCCGTTTCCAGGATAAGACGGGAGTGGGCAAAGAGGGCATAGGTCCGCCATTGGGCTTTCCCAATAAAACGCGGGAATAAGATCGGGCCGCGTTTCTCAGATTTGCGTTTTTTCGCCACGGGGAGCCCTCCTGAATGGGATGGCTCGCCCTGGATTGGGCTCGGGGAATTCCTGCTTCAGGGCCGCAAGCAAGAGATCGGCACTGTCTCGGATGTTTTGAATGAAGACAATCGAATACTCGTCCGGGTCTCCTTCAGTCTTTTCATCAATGGCATAGGCGTAGAGCGCATTCATGAAGGAATCTTTCATCTGGCTCAGGCGACGACGCATGTCAGGACTCCCTTCGCAATTCAGCAATACGTTTCAGGCGTTCTTCCCAGGCCAGTTCTGTGGTGGGCTCGCCCTCCTGGACTTCTCGCATGATTTCCTGCACCAGCGCGGGATGAAGCAGACAGAGAAACCACAAAGCCAGGAAAAGCCAGAGGCGAAACAACATCATCAGGACTCCTTTTCTGCATCGTAATTGTCGATCTCAAGAATGAGATACCATCGTTTGATACGCATGGATTCGTTTTGAATAATTTGCCAGGAACGAATAGTAGGAAATGTTTCAGAGCGCATCACAAGATAAAAGCGCCATGCATCCTGATCGCCTGCAATCAAATTACTGTAGACATACAAACACTCTTCAAGCGTCGAAAACCCGACGCGTTGCACATTCCAGAGGAAACGACGTGGCATACTCAGGACTCCTTTTCAGCAGGATAGGCAATCGAAATAGAGGCGATCGAAATCCATTCACAGCCCGCAAGCGCGGTATTGGCCCATGCAATCAGCTCGGGAAGCTGGCCATCGCGTTCCCGGTCTGCCGTCGCCTTGAGGCTTGAGGCCCGCAACCAGACAGAGATCGTTTTGGGGATACCCGTCTCGCCAGGCGTCTCATGGGGATATTTGCTGACCACGCCAGAGATCACCACCAGGCGGTCCCCGCCCGTCGGCTTCTTCGCCCGCTTCAGGAGATTGCGAAGATCGGCCATGCTCGTGGGTTGCATCATCTGATGTTGGGCGAGCTGGTGGCCGGATTTTGGCAGAAACGTGACAGGGGCGCGTGCGTGGCCTCTGAGGGCTGTTCTGGTGGGGGCGGCTCGCCCGGCCTGCTCGGCCTTGCGGACACCACTGGCCAGCCGTTGGGCGTAGGCCGGTGTCGTGATCTTGCGGACATCATAGCCTGCACTTGCAAGCGTCATGATGTTTTCAGAAAAGCCAGGCATGTGTTGTTCTCCTGGGGGTATGGGGAACGGCTACCCGTCGCCCTGTCGTCCTCCCCAGGATAGGCGAGCGACCGGCAGCCGCAGAGATCACCCCGGATAGGGGTATTGATTGGAGTATATCACCGGGATGGCCCCGGCGACAAGGGCTCAACCTTATGGATGAGGGTACAGGTGAAATCCTCATCCAGGCGATAGTTTGACCTCTAAGCCGAATGGTTGTTCCCCTCGAAGCTGAGCAAGTAAATTCTGGCGGATCTCTCGCCTGCTAAAGTCCTCAGAGAGGGGGGCAAGGAACGCCGCTTCCTCAGCCGTCGCTGCTTCCTGGCTCTCTCCCCCTGACCTGCAATCCCAACCAGTATAATCACACCAGGCGGTGGTCAGGACAAATTTGCCGTCAGTCAATTCAAGAATCCAGTACCAGTTATCTTCATCATTATGGCCAGCTACCTCAGCGTGAATGTTTGCAATATCGTCTACCAGGAAGATATCCGTATTGGTGGCAAGATAGCTCAACAAGTCACCATCTGGTGTGCGTATGCGATTCTCATTCATATCGGTTTCCTTTCAGAAGAATCGGGCCTTTTTTTTGCTCATGCCCAGGAGCAGTGAAACGGCTGAATGATTCAGTTTGTGCCGGCCATCATTTGCACGCCTTCTTAGACGATTTGCGGGGCGTAGGTAGAATTCCCCCCGCGTGTCTTCTGACCGGCCAGCAGCACCGCGACAGGGCCAGTAAACTCGCAAATGACACTGCTGTCAGAGCGGAGTTCCTGCACCCCGAACAGCGGGATCAATTGCTGCTCCGCAAAACGTTTGATCGCATCTGAGCAGGAGCTCAGGCGGCGATCTGTGCTCAGAAGGAAGACCGTGCGAAAGCAGGGCTTGAGCTCGCCGGTGGGCGTCGTCACGGTCGCGGGATGAATCAGACACCCTATCACATCCACCGTCTGGTTGAGGGCATCATTCATGGGCTGGCTGGGGCCAGTGTAGCGACCCAGGCTCCGGCCAATCGTCACACGCTCCTCGTGTGTGGTCTCTGCCGTCAGGTGAAAATCGTAGCTGGAATCGTAGGCAACCGTCTGATTGTTGGTCAAAAGTTCGGTGTTCATGTGTTTTCCTTATCGTATGGGTTCTAATCGCACCCGACACCGCGAGAGCGGCGTCGAGTCGGGCAAGCCGATGATCGGCCCGCGTCGCATCGCTGGAATATCCAGCGTGGCCCGGCTATAAAATCCTGGTCCGTGATCAGGTGCCAGACGAGCAGGGGGCGATCGCGGCTCCCGGACGCGTTGCCAGGGGGCGGCTCCCGAGGGCATGCGTGGGACGGGCCAGACGGCCAGCCCTCCCGCAAGCCCCAGGAGGGCCACGCTGGCCAGAACGAGGAAGAGAATCATGTGTGCTCCTTCAGTTTTGCCATAGCCGCCCGATGGCGGGCCGCTCGTTCCAGCATTTGTGCATGTTGCACAACGGTGTGATGGGGTTCAAAATTGGGCCGGGGGGAAGTTCCCCAGGGCCACATCTCGTTGATGGGCACAACATAGTTCTGGCGTGCAGGGTACTCAGGCACGGATCACCTCTTTCTTTGTTTTTCCGATATACTGTGATTTCAGTTTGCTGCCCACGCGGTAGTAGGCATACCAGTACGGCCCATGCGGCTGCCCAGAATGGCATTTGCAGCCAGGACAGCCGCATTTGCGGTATTGCAGTTCGTACGTAATTTTCACAGATATTTCCCCTCTCGCAGGAGACCAGCGGTAATGGCCATGCCGACGGCGTGCTTATTCCAGGCGTGACGACGGGCCTGGGTGCCCGCGTCCGGGTCAAGTCTGGCGAGATAGCTGATAGCTTTCTCGCTGGCGAGCTGCTGACGCCAGCCCGCATCCTTGCCCACCACCTGTTTGGGGACGCCGTGAGCGGCCACCAGCAGGTTGACATGCTGCATGAGCTCATGCAAGGGCAAGGCGTTATCCGTCAGGGGCTGATCGCCCGTGAAGACCCAGTTCTGGCGAGTCAGCACCCGACCCGTGTAGAGCCCGCTCCGCTCTTCGAGAGCGAGCAGCACCATCGAGCCCTGCATCAGATCGGTGTAGTAGGTGTCGTTGGACTTCCCCCAGGCGAGCCAGGAACGGCTGAGGGGGTCGGTGTTTCGCAAGATGATGGGGCGTTTCTCTTTTGCTACAACTCCCAGATCATCCACGTCAAGATCCCGAGAACAATCAACATTCCGAAGATCATCAAGAAGAACAGGATTTTCAAGAATACCATAGATCTCCTCTGAGACGGGCTCCCCCAGGGCTTTGGGTAGGACAATTTGTTTGGACTCAATCAGGTTGGCGTTGCCCGCAATATCGATCACCAGGCAGTCCTGATACTCCCCGGGCTTCGGCCTGGTGCCCCGGCCCAACATTTGCAGATACAGGCCCGGCGATTTCGTGGGCCGGGCAATGACCATAGCGGCCAGCCCCTCAGTGTTGGGCAACTCGGGCTGGTAGTCAAAGCCCTCGGTCAGGATGCCGACGTTGACGACAATCTGAACGTTGCCCTGTTTCCAGAGCGTAAGAGCCTGACGACGGTCTTGCACGGCCATCTCTCCCCAAATAGACAGAGCACGCAAACCCACCTCGCGATAGAGGCTGGCCAGATCTTTGGCCTGAGCCACCGTCGCGGCAAAGACAACCGTCGGACGGTTCCCGAGCAGGGGGGCCGTCTTCTCGACGATCTCTTCCAGACGAGGCTGCAAAACGCGGGCGATGTCTTCTTCTGCGTAGTCCGATTCTCCTCCCCGCGAGCTGCTCTTGAGATGTGAGAAATCCACCCCCACATGCACGGGCGACCACGTGACCGGAGCCAGCACGCCCGCGATCTGCATGGCCTTGATGGTCCTGGAGAACGTACAGGTGGGCAGCAGCCCCTGCATGACGGCCTTGTCAGCCCTGTAGGGCGTCGCCGTGCAGCCGATGATGGCTGCTCGCTTCGTATGGGCGGTCAGAGCAGTCATGATGCGGTCGTAGCCACTGCCCGGCACCGCGTGGTGACATTCATCGATCAACATACCGACAAAACGAGATTTCGCATCCAGTTTTCCATCAGACGCCAGAAGCTGTTCTAGCCGGTCCCCGCTGGCCAGAGTTTGCACGCTGGCGACGACCACATCGGCATGGATCTGATTTTCACCTGCCATGACCGTGCCAATTTGCCAGCCAGGAAGATCCTGACGCAGGCTGGCCGCTGCCTGGGTGATGAGCTCTTTCCGGTGGGCCAGGAAGATCACCCGGCCATACTTCAGCAATTCCTGGATAAGAGCGGCGGCGACGCGAGTCTTGCCCGTGCCGGTGGGCAGGTGATAGTACATGCGGCGGAGACCAGGGCCGAGGGCGGCTGCCAGGGTCAGCTCAACGCAATCACTCTGGTAGGGTCGTAGTGGCCGTGTGATCGTTCCGTTCTCAATGAGCTGCATGGGGAGACCTCCAGGCCTGATGATTCACATGCCAGTGCTTTGCCCGCTGAATGCGGACGGCGAGTTGCTCACGGGAGAGCGACGCAAGATCAGTCCGGGCAAGAACGCGGGAGAGAAGACGATTCATGTGTTCATTCCTTTTCGTATCATATCGCCAGGACCGGCGGCACGGGA
>Ga0137404_10001035_pt1 | contig 18095 bp, 13 predicted proteins | sample CZOMad2_1_16fung_FD_108285 | JGI IMG/M metagenome (GOLD analysis project Ga0137404, IMG submission 108285) | Vadose zone soil fungal communities from Angelo Coast Range Reserve, California, USA - CZOMad2_1_16fungal (Illumina Assembly) | ecosystem: Environmental > Terrestrial > Soil > Vadose...
CTCCTTTTCAAACGTTGCCTGCTTTGCACCCTCGGCGAGCGCAGCATTCACTTCCAACGACTTATTCCATACCACTTTACATCTCCAAATTGAGCGCCCTGTACAGCAGCACCCAATCCATTTGAATTTCAGCAGCAAGCGCTGATATCTCTAAAGCGGGCTGCTAGCTCGGATTTTGCCATTTCGGCGCCGCAACATTTTCCCACCCACGGCCGAAACCGGTCTTGCTATTTCGCTTACCTGGTGGATGTACCCGGCGCTTGAGAACAGATATCTCTGCGTTCTTTTCACAACCAGAAGTCAACACACTTGTCGCACGCAGAACGGCGTTGCGCATCGGCGTCGGGTAGGGCCCTCTGACTTGACAGCGCAAGTAAAATGAGTTTGCCCAGACGGAAGGGTTCGCCGCCTCGTTTTTCTATCCTTGAGCAAACCGCGACAGGAGGTAAATTTCATGTCCGAGTGTATGGCCTCTCACTCTCGTTTCACATCCAGCGCAGCATGGACCATCGCCAGCTCCGTTAACCGCGTTCTGCCTGAAGGGGCGCTGCCCGCACCAAACTGGGCGCCGGGTCGGCTTCTGAAGAAGCACCAACGAACGCCAATGGGGACGGGGGTTCCGAGGCGAACCCTGTCGCTCTGCCCGGAATGCAACCGCGAAGCAGTCGAGGCGGTCATCAGGGGCCAGAGTGATGTAGCCGGTTTTAGGGAGCGTCCGGGAATCATTGACGCCGAGATCCTTGAGGAAGGCGGGCGAATCCTCATGCGAAAGGCGTGCGAGACGCATGGTCCATTTGAGGACGTGCTATCGAACCATCCCGATTTCTTTCAGAGAATGGAAGCGCAGTCTTTGGGGGGCGACTTCGATTGCGTTGGCGACCGTGAGGTCCACGACCACGGCCCTAACAGCATCCGGGCGGGCCGAGGGTCGTATTTGATCGTGGATCTGACCAACCGATGCAACATGATGTGTCGACCTTGCTTCATGGACGCTAACGGAGTTGGTTACGTCGACGAAACAGATATGGAAGAGTTGAAGACGATTTTTGAACGGGCGGGCTCTTTCAAGCCTAACCGCGAAATCAATGTCTTGTTCTCCGGTGGCGAGGCCACACTCTCTCCGATCTTCCTTGACGCAATTCGACACGCGAAGAGCAAGGGCTTCCATCGTCTTCACGCTTCGACCAATGGTATTCGTTTTGCGGAAAGCCGAAATTTTGCTGTCGAGGCGAGCGCCGCCGGGTTGCACGGCGTGTACCTGCAGTTCGATGGCGTCTCCGAGGAGAAGAACAAACATCGCGGGCTTGGAAATTACATGGAAGTGAAGCTCCGCGCGCTGGAGAACATCGCTGCGGCTGGAATGCAAACCACCTTGCAAGTTACCGTGGTCAACGGTCTCAACAATGATTGCGTTGGAGAGATCGTGCGCTTCGCTCTCCGCAACGCCGATCAAATCCACGGCGTAATTTTTCAGCCCGTTATGTTCACCGGCCGCGACGAGCGCATATCGACTGAGGACCGGTATGCAGAACGGTATCCTCTCTCTCAACTCGCTTACGACCTGCAAGCCCAAACCTCGATTGACTGGCGGCCCATGCGGGATTGGTACCCAGCTTCGGCGTACGCGATCTTCAGCCATTTGGATGATGTCCTTGACCGGGGTGCAGAGCGTGGGAGTCTCTTTCCTGACATGCATCCGGACCACGCGATTATGAGCCCCTTGCTTGTAGATACTGAGAAGGGGAAGGCGATTCCGATTCCAGCGTTCTTCGATCTCGGAAGGTTCATGCAAGACGTTATACAAATAACAGATTCCGGCAGGTCGCCTCGGGTGACCAGGGCCATGGTTTTGCTTTCACTTCTTCGGAATTTCAACCAGGCGAAGGCTCCCTCGGGATTGGGACCCCATGAGCTCCGTGGTCTGTTTGAGGGCTCATTGTATCGTTTCACGAGAAGCGACGGCGATTGGTCGCGGCAAGCCTCTGCGAAAACCGCACGCTGGAGACTCATGTTTCTCAATGGTATGTGGTTCCAAGACGCCTACAACTACGACTTTGCGACGATCTGCAATTCAAACGTGCCGGTAGCAACTTGGCAGGGCGAGATCAGTTTTTGTGCCTACAATGGTGGCGGCTGGCGCAAGGTACTCGAGAGCGTCCATCATACGGCGACGGTGGCCGATTGGTATAGAAATCACGGTCGGCACCAAATCTATGCGGCAGGCAAAAAGGTACAGCTAGTGGAATCACTGAGCAGCCGGCCTGAACCGTTGGTTCAGATTGAAGCCGCCCCTGTTGGTACCTTCTTCACGCGTGGGTGAGGTATCTAGAAAATGGCTACTCAACCTAGTGCGAACCCCAAAATCTGTTCGCATTCCTTCTCGGAATGCTCACTTAATCCGGTTTATCTTAACTGTACTGTATATGCGAAAAGGGTCTTTTGTCTCGCGTGTCTGGGTGCTGCGCCGGAAGGCTGGCAGCTCTGATTGCGGCCCTTGATTAGTTCACGCCAGGCTTGTCTCGGTGGACGAAACAGGCTCTCTTAGTTTGCAGAGAATTACCCCTGTCCTTCAACAGGCCAACGATCTAGAATCGCAGCTGCAGCGTCTCGATCAATCAGTTGCTTCGCGTACCGCGTGCCCGTATCTCGGTTCTCGTGGCCGGAGCTAGCACTGATCATCGCGAGGAAGGGGATTCCACCGATCGGTTGGCTCTGGCGATTCGACTCGCCTCCACGGCGGGTTCGGGGAAATGATCGAAGTGGGTATGGTTGGCCAATTGGCCAACTCAAGCGCCATATCAAATTTGTAAGTGACGCCAAAGCAACGACTTAGTGATTTTCACCCGCGGCTGTTAACCGAAGGGTTGCTAGTTCGAATCTAGCCCGGGGAGCCAAATCCTTTGAATTCAATCGCTTGTGAATTTGCATTCTCACGATTTGCTTCCAGAAAATCATAGTGTCATGTAAACGTGTTTTGGCAACCTGAAATAGGAGCCTCTTCTATATTTGAAATGGCAATAAGTTCAAAACTTGGGACGGACCAGGATGGCCGTTTCGTCTGAGGTTTCCTGGCGGCTCGTGCTGACCGCCGTGATTTCGAACGCAGAAAGCGCGCGCAAGGCCGGAATGTGGGTATCGCGCCCTCAGCCGTTGCGCATACTTGCTCCGATGATGCCAACACGGATTTTTTCTGTCGCATGATGTTTTTTCCTTAAGCGGGCTCTCTACCCTCAGGTGGACCGGTCTTGTTTTATCTTTGTCGCGGCGTCAGGTGGTTGGGATCGTTTCGCCTTCGATGTAAGATCTGTGGCCCTTTGCGGGTTCATGTGAGAGTTTCGTCTCACGGTCGACTAGCCTGCTCACGATGGCGAACAGGAAGCTCGCCGACAACCCGCACATCAGCACGCCGATGATGCTTTCGACTGGACCCAATGTCCGCCACATCCATGGAAGAACGACATCGCCGTAGCCGACGGTCGCATAGCTGGCAGCCGAGAAGTAAAAGGCGGACTCCCAAAATGGAAAACAAAGCCAACAATAAAATCCTGCCCAAAGCAGAATCTCCAATAGGTGCAAACCAATGAACGCAGTCATCAATCGCATCACGAGCACGGCGGAACGGATCGGCCCTGGTCTGAGATTGTCGGGTGCCAAACTAGGTCTTGCAAAGGAAATCAGCGCGGCCAGCCCAGCGCACTGTAGCAGAAGTGTAAGCATTACCAGAATGATTGCCGCGCTGGCTTCGCGCACAAACATCATCGGCCCGCCTCACCGTGACCGAAGGTGCTTTGCCCACGCGTTTGTCGGGGACCTGTACGGCAATACGCACGGGCCCAAGCCCTAGGCTCTTGGCTCGCAGTGCTCATTGTTCTTGCCAGCCTCCACCGAGATTTCGGTAAATGCTGACCAGACCTAAAAGCTCGTTCAGCTGAGCCTGAGCGAGTCCTAACTCAGCATCAAAATAATTGGTTTCGTTCGTCAGCACCTCCAAGTAGCTGGTGGCGCCGCCTCAATAGCGCCTCTCCGAAAGCCGGGCCGCGTCTTCAGCGGAAGACGCGAGTTGCTCTTGCTGCTCTCGGAACTCCCTGTCTTTGCGGTATTCGACTAGCGCATCCGAGACCCCGCGAAAGGCCTGCTGGATGGTTTGTTGGTAGATCAGCAGTGTTTCCTGTTGCCGCGCCTCGGACAGCCTCACACCGGAACGAATTCTTCCGCCGGCGAAGATGGGCTGTATCAGTGATCCTCCGAAATTCCACATCCCAGCCGGACCACTAAACAGGCTGGTAAGCGCTGAGCTCTGAAATCCGCCGCTCGCGGTCAAGGAGATTTGCGGGAAGTAGGCGGCTTTCGCAACTCCGATCTGAGCGTTGGCAGTGATCAATTGTGCTTCGGCCTGACGGATGTCGGGCCGCCGCTCCAGCAGATCGGACGGAAGGCCTGGCGGGACCGCTGGCGGATGCGGTTGCTCCGTCAACTTTGCGCCGCGCGCGATGGGACCGGGATTGTTTCCCAAAAGCGTGCTGATGAAGTTTTCCTGCTGCTCAATGCGGCGTTCCAGATCGGGAATGGTCTCGGCGGCAGTGAATACCAGCTGTTCCGCCTGCCGCACGTCGAGCATGGATGTAGCCCCGCCGTTTGCTAACATTTGTGTGAGCCGCAGTGAGTCCCGGCGCGAAACAAGCGTTCGCCGCGAGATTTCGAGCTGCAGGTCAAGCTCACGAAGTTGGAAGTAGGCTGCCGCAACGTCACTCACCAGTGTGGTGATGACCGCCTCACGGGCCCATTCCGTCGCTAACAGACTTGCCCGCGCGGACTCGTTGGCGCGTGATACTTTCCCCAGAAATCGAGATCCCAAGCCAAGGAGAGATCTACCTGATGAGCGCTTGCATCGAATGCAGGAAAGAATTTTTGGCGCGCAGAGCGCTGATCGACGGACTGAGCTCCGGCACTAACCGTCGGCAACCCATCGGCGCGCGTGATGCCGACCTGCGCCCGGGCTTCCAGGATTCGCGTTGCGGCAATGCGACCATCGCGCGCTCACCTCTACCTGAGGGCCAGCAGCCGGCATTGTTTGTTCTGGCAGACATCTGTACAGTACAGGGCGTGCAAGAGGTTGTGGACAGACTTCTCAGGAACCGGGGCGGCATCGACATCCTGGTGAATTGGGGCTGCGCCCCGAGACCACAATTCACCGGGCGAGTTGCACGGGATGATCGTAGCCGGTCATTTCGAGATAGCCAGCACCGCCAAGAGGCCTTGTATTTCGCGTTCCGGTGAGGATGACAGCGCCTTCCCAGTAGTTCGGGGCCAGCTTTGTCCTGCCGGTAAGCTCCTGGGATGCGAGAGGAGTTTTCGCTTCGAGCGCGATGCCCAGTTTCGGGATCGCGATGCTCCAGTGGATTGGATACATCGCCCCAGTGAACGGGCTTGTCCATTTTTCTCCAACGGATTCCAGCGTGAAATCATTTGAGCGAAGATGCGTGGTCTTTCCTTGCGCATCGACGTAGGTTCCTGCCGAGTGCGGATCGATCGAATCATCCTTGCGGCGAATGTGGAAGAGCATCACCTCAGTGTGGTCATCAAGCTGGAGGCTCAGCCAGTCCCAGCCAGTCTGTTCGGACTCAAGTTGGTGCGTGAAGAATTCATGGTCCATCCAACTGGTGCCGCTCACTTCCCTTCTCTCGTTACCGAGATCGATCGCGCCAGCCGTAGCGAGGCGCGTGAGGGAAATATAGTGCGATGCGCGGCCCGGCCCATCTGCCTTTTGGCTAACGCCGTTTTCACCGTGAATGACAGGAAGTTTTTCCGGGTGCAGCGTCAAGTGCAATTGGAAGCGTTCATCGACCGCTTTCAGTTCCTGGTCGCTGCCATGCCATTGGATTTGCCAATTGTCGTTCCAGATGCGGCCGAGGGATTCGTTCGCGGCGGCGATGCCCGGGCCGGATCGATTGGTTCTTTCCGCATGATAAAACTTTCCGCCATCCAGATCGCTCAATGCGAGATGCGCGACGTAGAGATCCTGCACGTCCCAAGTCGCGGCTCTCGACGGGTCGCGGCTGACGGCTTGGCGGAAGAATGTCAGCTCGAATCCAAAGCGCCGTCCGTTCGTCGATTTCAGATTCCCAGTGTAATACCACCACTCCGTCTGAAAGTCCGGATGATTGAAATGATCGCGAGGAAATTCGTAGCGGTATCCCGGTAAGGCCGTGCGGTATTGCGCCGCGAGCGGTTGCAGCGAGAGCAGCGCCGCAAGAATGCATACGAACCTACTCTTCATGGACGACCTCGACCGGATTCAAGCGCACCGCAATCTGCGCCGGGTAGAGACCCGCAAGCACCGTCGCCAAATATACAACCGTCAGCGCGCCAAGAAGAATTCCCACCGGCCAGTGAAACCGGATCGTCCAGCCGAACGACTGCTTATTGATGACGTAAATGAGGATGAGCGATAGCGCAAAGCCCAGGGCAATGCCTGCAAGATTGGCCAAGAGTCCAAGCAAGCCTGCCTCGACCAGAATCAGTTTTCGAACTTGCCCGGAGGCCGCTCCAAGAAATCGCAGCAGGCCAAGTTCACGGCGGCGGTCAATCACTAGGGCAAGCAGCGCTCCGGCAACGCCCATGACCGCAATGATGACGGCCACCGCTTCCAGGGCGTAGGTGATGGCAAACGTGCGGTCAAAGATGCGGATTGCTTCGGCGCGCAAGTCTCGATTCGAAAACATTAGTACGCGGTGGCCGACAGTGGCTTTCTCTATTTCAGCGCGAACTGCGTCCGGCTGCGCATTCGGAGAAATATAAATGGCAAGATTCGAGGGTGCGGGATCGGGCAGATACCGCAGCATGGTTTTGCGGTCCATTAAGATGCTGCCCCGCTCGCTCGAATAATCGTAATAAACATCGGCGATGCGAAACGAAGCCTGGGTTTCCCCCAACGAAAGTGTTATGGAATCGCCGGCCTTTACATGGTGCTTGTACGTGAACGGCTCGCTGACGATGACGTCATTCGAATCGCGCAGTTCTGCGAGAACTTGTTCCTTAGGGCGTCCGGAAAGAAAATCGGAATTGTGATGAGTGCCGAGCACGTTCAGGTCGGCGGAGGCGAGTGTGGCGGGCATGTTTTCAAAATGAATCTCGTAAGCGCGCAAGCGGTCGACGGCTGCAACACCGGAAAGTTTCGCAATTTCTTCCGCCAGACCAGGAGAAATAGTTGGATGGCGATCTGCAGCCGCGGAACCAGCGGGACGGAGATATAGATCGGCGGGCAACTGGCCGCTCATCCAAATCATGACTGTCTGGCGGAAGCTGCCAACCATGATGCCGATCGCGGTCATCATCGCGATGGCGGTTGAAAGGGCGCCGACAAGGACGGACGTTCGGCGCAAGGAAGCCGCGAGGCTCCGGGAGGCAAGCATCGCTTCCACGCCGAGAAGCTTGCCGAGAAGTTTCGAAGAAACCGATGTCAGAGCGTCAACGAATTCGGGCATCGCCAGCGCCGATGCCACCACCAGGAGGATCGCCGCAAGATAACCGAGAAGCGGCTTGCCAGCGACCGCAGGAGCGCGAGAGGCCGCGGCAGCCACCAAACCAAGTACGAAAGCAAGCCACAGATCGCGGGCTTTGTACACGCGCACGTCGTACTCCCGACGGCCCCGCGCCATTGCCTCGACAGGCGCGACCTGTGAAGCTTCGCGCGCAGGTGAATAGGCGGATGCAACCGCGACTCCAACGCCGATTGCCAACGCGAGTAGCACTGATGCACTATTCAACTCGATGGCTCCTGGCCGGCTGCTCACGTAAAGGGATTCCACGGTAGCGGACATCAATCGAATCGCGCCTGTCGCCATGAGGCGACCGAGGGGCAGCCCGATGAGAGCACCCACGAACCCGAGGCATGCAGCTTCGCCGACAAATGCGGAGAGAATGAGACCTCGGCTGGCGCCCAGGGCGCGCACGATTCCAATCTCCGGGCGACGGCGAACCACCGAAACGGAAATGGTGTTGTAAATAAGAAAAGCGCCGACAATGAGAGAAATGTAGCTCAAGAGGCGCAAGTTCCAGCGAAAGGCTGCCAGCATGCGGCGATTCTCGTTTGTGCCAGTGCCCTGCGGACGAACTTCCACGCCAGCAGGAAGCACGGCACGCAGACGTTGCTGCCAATCTTCCAAACTCGGAGTCTCCGGCATTTTCAATAGGATGCGATCGACGTGGCCATAACGGCCCAGCGCATGTTGGGCGGCCGCTAGGTCCATCACAATGGCAGATTCGTTGCCGTTTGAATCGGAGTAGACGCCCCTCACCGTGTAATCTTGCACTTGATCATTGATGAGCAGTTCGAGGCGGTCGCCCGCTTTATAGCCAGCACTCGAACCCACCCAAATGCTGTCCGTATCTCCAAGATGCTCAAACATAAGTTCGGAAGTGTTCTGCTTTCGGGACTCGGCAGGCTTTTGCGATTCACTCTGCAGGTAAGCATTGCTCTCCGCGACAAGATCCAGCCCAATGAGCGGAAGCGACTTCTTGGTATCCGCGATTACGGCATAGTCCTCGATGAGCGGTGACACTCGAATCGAATAAGGCAACGTGGCCAGCGTACCCACCACATTTTCCGGCACGCCTCCCGATGTGACGACTTCCAGATCGTTGTCGCCAGCCAGCGTTTCCATCGAACTACGGAACGAGCCCGTAGCCGCGCCGCCCGCAAGATCGATGGCCAGGACCACTGCGACCCCCAAGGCGATGGCCAAGATCGTCAGAAAGCTCCTCACAGGTTCCCGGAAGAGCGGGCGCACCATCAATCGATAAAAAAGCACAAGGAGAGGCATTTCAGCGCCTAGTAATCTCTTCGATTTTTCCGTCGCGCAAACGGACGAGCGTGTTCGCGAGCGATGCGGCCTCGACACTGTGGGTCGCCATGATAGTCGCGGTGTTTTGCTCCCGCGTGAGGCGCCGGAGCAATTCAAGAATCACGTTGCCCGTTATAGTGTCGAGATTGCCTGTGGGTTCGTCGGCTAACAGGACTCTCGGTGAATGTATGAGCGCGCGGGCAATGGCGACCCGCTGCATCTGGCCGCCGGAAAGTTGATGAGGATAGCGATCGCCGAGGCCTTCTAGCTCCACCCAGGCAAGCCGCTCCCGCGCGGCTTCGCGCGGTTTGGATTTGCCGGCCAGCAGCAGCGGTAGTTCGACGTTCTCGAAAACCGTCAGCGTTTGCAGCAATTGAAACGACTGAAAAACGAAGCCAACCCTCTCACGCCGCAATTGCGTCAGGCCGCTGTCTTGCAAGGAAGACGTCGAAACACCATCCAGAAGCACTTTGCCTGACGTCGGAAAATCCATGGCTCCGGCAAGATTGAGCAGTGTGGATTTTCCGCAGCCGCTGCGCCCCACCAACGCCACAAATTCGCCACGCTCCACGTCCAAGGAAAGACTCTTGAGCGCATGGACGCGCTGGCCATCCGTCAAATAGTCCTTCGAGACGTCTTGCAAGGAAAGTATCGGCATATGGACTCGCGAGCAAATGAGACTTTCAAGAATCGCTGGCCAGCAGCCTAACGATTATACGTTGCGTCTGAAGACCCGCGGCCGATGGATACGGCCGCCGAAGCAATTATTCCAGGGTAATTTCGGACGTCGAATAAACCGGGCCTCAGCACCAGACGGGCATTGAGCCTGAACTAAGCCTGTTATAGACTTCGCAGTCGCCAATTTCACTGCGCTTTCATCAGGGGCGAGGCTGGCGGAGAGAGCAATGCCGCTTTAGCAAGGACAAGCGCGGCCGGTTCGCACAAATGGTTGAAGTTCCGTTGAGACGGTGCGTCGGGTCCGGTTCGATGGCCGGGGCGCCAAGGAGGCATGGATGCTGCTTGCATCTTCTGTCGCGGTAACTCACCGAGCGCTCGCAACCGTCGATCTCGTGATCATCGGGGTGTATTTCGCGATCGTCTTCGGGATCGGCATGTACTTTTCCTTGAAAGAACGCAGCTCTGAAGACTACTTTCTGGCCGGCCGCGATATTGGATGGTTTTTCATCGGCGCATCCTTGTTCGTATCGAATATTTCGACGGAGCACTTTATCGGATTGTCTGGCACCGGCGCCTCGACGGGACTAGCGGTCGGCCATTTTGAGTGGTTGGCGTGCCTCATCCTGCTAATCCTCGGCTGGGTGTTCGTGCCTTTCTACCTGCGTAGCAATGTCTTCACCATGCCGGAGTTCCTGGAACGCCGTTTCAATCGGCAGTGCGCCGTTTATCTGGCCGCGATCTCGATTATCGCTTATATCTTCACAAAGATATCTGTACAGCTTTATGCTGCGAGTGTGGTCCTTGAGCGGGTCGCTGGCTGGTCGCTTTGGAAGACGGCTGTGGTCCTGGTCATCGCCACCGGCATTTATACTGTGGCGGGCGGATTGGCGGCGGTAATCTACACGGACACTGTCCAGACGCTGATCCTAATCACCGGTGCGGTGGCCCTCACGATCATCGGCCTGGGGCGCGTCGGTGGCTTGGAACATCTTCGCACCATGGTGCCACCCGATTACTTCCACATGATGAAGCCTTCCTCGGATCCCAATTTCCCTTGGACGGGGATCTTTTTCGGCGCGCCCATCCTCGGCATCTGGTATTGGTGTACCGACCAGGTTATTGTGCAGCGCGTGCTCTCCGCGCGTGACGAGGGTCATGCAAAAGCGGGAACGATTTTTGCCGGTTTCCTGAAGATCCTGCCCGTGTTCATGCTTGTTCTGCCGGGCATCATCGCCTTTGCGCTGTTTCCTGAGCAGGTGAAAAAACCTGATTTCGCCTACCCCACCCTGGTCCTTAACCTCTTGCCGGTGGGCCTCGTCGGCCTGGTTATGGCGGCTTTGCTGGCGGCGGTTATGGGCGCAATGAGTTCTGTTTTCAATTCGGCTTCCACGCTCGTCACTCTCGATTTTTACAAGAAGCTTCGTCCGCAAGCTTCGGAGAAGCAGCTCGTGAATTTCGGCCGCGTCGCGACGGGTGCCATGGTTCTCCTGGGCCTGCTTTGGGTGCCATTCATTCACTACATCAGCAGCCAACTGTATATCTACTTGCAAAGCGTCCAGGCCTATATTAGCCCGCCAATCTCCGCTTGCTTTATCCTGGGAATCTTGTGGCCCCGGCTCAATGGATCCGGCGCCATCTCGTCCCTCCTCACCGGCTTTGTGCTTGGGGCCACACGCTTCGTCCTGGAAATTGCGGACCGCGCTACCGGCGGCCGCTTTGAATCTTCAGCAGTTCGCTGGCTGATCGACATGAACTTCTTGCACTACGCGATTTTCATGTTTGTGGTTTGTTCGGTGGTCCTGATCGCGGTCAGCTTGATGACCCCGGCTCCGGACCGCAAACGCCTCGCCGGACTGACCTTTGCGACCGTGGACGACAAAATGGAGACCGTCGCCGTCGGCATACCTGTGCGCAAGCCCGCACACGAAACACCAACAGAACGCGCCATCAACGTCGTTTTCAGCCTGGTGTTGCTGGCCACGGTCGTTGGACTTTGGATTTACTTCCGATAGGAGCGCGGAATTGATTCAATGAGCACAAGCGTCATCCACGTTCTGAAGCCAAACGTGACTCAGGAAGAGGCCGTGCGGGCATTTTCCGGCGCAGGAGTTTCCGCGCTCTATTGGCGAATGCGCAGCGGCCCTTTGAGGCGAATCGCGGACGCCTACGTTCCGTATTATTTGTACCGCGTGAAATACGCGGGCGCGCCGGCGAGGCTTTTTGCCATCGATGCCGTGGATGGATCGCTCGACTTGTTCGAGTTTCCGCGAATCCCGGCAGAACGCGAGTTGTTGGCATTGGATGGCCGCAACCGACTGCAGGCCACGCTGACCGAGGAGCGTGCAGCGGAACTCCTGCGCGACAAGGTCTTGCGCATCATTTTCCAACAAGGTTTTTTCAAGATTCGTGATGCCCGTCTCGAAATCGCTCCAGCGCGCTGCGCGCTGCACCTGCCGTATTGGCTCGGTTTCCATGAGCGCGATGGATCAGTCCATTGCCGCGTGATGGATGCCGTTAGGCGCCGGATGGAGGGCGCCAAAGCCTCGGCGTTTTTCGAACAGTGGCTCGCAGCTTGATACGAGGAGTCGGTGCCGGATCGTTTCTGCGCGAGTAAGAAACACACCTGATTGCTCTTCTTTTTTCTTACTTCCCGGGAGGATGGACATGACAGGGTTTGCTCGACGCCTCGGAATTGGACTGCTTGCCTCCGCCCTCGGCTGTGGAATCGCTATTGCGCAAGGCTGGCAGCATATTGGCAAGGTCCAACGCGTCGAAAAGCTGAAAGACGGCATCGAGTTAACCGCCGGCGCCGCAAAGGTGCGCGTCACAGTGTTCCGCGATGGCGTGTTCCGCGTGCGCGTCGCCCCGAGCGGTACGTTTCCCAAGGAATCTTCCTGGGCAGTGGTCGAATCGCCTGAACCACCTACAGTCAAGATTGAAGAAAACCAGAAAGAAATTCGAATCACTGCGGGAAGCGTAGTCGCCACCGTTCAGCGCTCGCCACTGCTGATCACTTTTTCTGATACTACCGGCAATGTGCTTCTTGCGGACGAACCAAGTCTGCCGATGGCCTGGAATGGGCAACGCGTTCACGCCTGGAAGAAAATGCCGCTCGATGAAAACTATTACGGGTTGGGCGACAAAGCCGGTCCCATGAATCGCCGCAACCGTGCCTTTACAAACTGGAATACGGATGAATTCGGCTGGCAGGAGTCCAGCGACCCTCTGTATAAGACCATCCCCTTCTTCATCGGGTTGCGCAAAGGTGCCGCGTATGGCGTTTTCTTCGACAACACCTACCGCAGCGTTTTTGATTTTGGCAAAGAGTCGCAGGATTACTTTTCCTTCGGCGCCGAAGGCGGGGAACTGAACTACTACTTCATTGCCGGACCGTAACCAAGAAAAATCATCGAAGCCTACACCGCCATGACAGGACGCTCCCCGCTGCCTCCCCTCTGGACGCTGGGCTACCAGCAAAGTCGTTATTCGTATTATCCGGAGGCGCGCGCGCGGGAGATCGTGAAAACGCTGCGCAAAAGGAAAATCCCCGCGGACGCTATCTACTTCGACATCGATTATCAGCAGGGCAACGCCCCTTTCACAATCAACCGGGAATACTTTCCGACTTTCGAGAAAATGATTGCTGATTTTCGCGCCCAGGGCATGCACACGATTTTGATCACCGACTTGCACATCAAGAAAGATCCCAACCACGGTTACGCGCCATACGATTCGGGAATGAAGAACGATGTGTTCGTGAAGAATCCCGATGGATCGGTTTATGTTGGCGTTGTTTGGCCGGGCCCAAGTGTGTTTCCTGATTTTACCCTGGCACGCGTTCGGGACTGGTGGGGCGGGCTCTACAAAGACTTCGTCGGCATGGGGGCGGCGGGCTTCTGGAATGATATGAATGAACCGGCGCTCTTCGAGCGCGCCGATAAGACCATGCCCCTCGATACCGTTCATCGGCTCGACGATGGCACCACTCTCGACCATCGCGCCATCCACAATGTGTACGGCATGGAGAACGTTCGAGCGACCTACGAAGGTGTGCGCAAATTGCAGCCGGAAGAGCGGCCTTTCGTGCTCACGCGCGCCGCGTATTCCGGCGCCCAGCGGTATGCCGCCACGTGGACCGGCGATAACAGCAGCACGTGGAATCACCTGAAGATGAGCACGCCGATGCTTTTGAGCATGGGGATTTCGGGTTATCCGCTCGTCGGCGATGACATCGGAGGTTTTGCCGGCTCACCGACAGCGGATCTTTTGACACGCTGGTTCGAGGTCGGAGCGTTGAATCCTATTTACCGCGACCACACCGCCAAAGGCACCGCGGACCAGGAACCCTGGGTGCACGGCCCGGAACACGAAGCGATTCGCCGGAAATACATCGAGCTGCGCTATGAGCTGATGCCGTACCTGTATACCGGAATCGAAGAAGCGTCGCGCACGGGAATTCCCTTGATGCGGCCCGTGTTTCTCGAATATCCACAAGCCTCGGATTTTTACGGAAACAACCGGGACTTTCTCTTTGGGCGGGATTTCTTTGTCGCGCCGGTGACCACGGAAATGGCGGATGCCGAAGAAATCTCATTGCCTCCGGGCGAGTGGTATGACTTCTGGAGAAATGTAAAGCTGTCGAGCAAGGAGAAGTTTTTGTTGCACCCACGGCTCGACGAGATGCCGCTATACGTGCGCGCAGGAGCCGTTGTGCCGATGCAGCCGCTCGTGCAACACACCGACGAAAAACCGAACGGCCCCCTCGAATTGCGCGTCTATCTTCCAACCAATGCGCCCGGCAGTGATTGCGGCGGCGCTCTCTATCAGGATGACGGCCACACATTTGCGTACCAGAAGGGCGAGGTTCTGCGCGTCAATTATTCGTGCCAGGTTTCGAATGGATCAGCTATGGTGTCGAGCACCATCGAGAAGAATGCATTTCAACCATGGTGGAAGAGCGCAGAGATTACAGTGTTCGGCATGGCAGACGCACCCAAAGAAGTTCGCATCGGCGACAACGTGATCCGCGAGTGGCGCTATGACAGCGGCTCTCATGCCGTCACGCTGATCGTGCCCGACGCCGCGAAGAATTGGAGCATTCGCCTCGCGTTCTGAACGCCGCGAATGCCAGCCCTGCGCTAATTCAGAGAAAAGATCGAGAGCGATTGCCCAGGCATGGTGATATGGATTTCCTTCCCCGCCAATTCTGCCTTGGCATCTCCCAAGAGAAGGTCGATGGCAGATGCTCTTTGCGCCGGCGTGTCGTCTAGCGGAATGCGCAGCTCCCGTCGCTGATCGGCGTTGTTGAATGCCACCACGAGACGCTCTTCCTCGGATTCGCGGGCAAATACGTAAGAGGATTCGTCGGAAGCCAAGTGCCATAGCCAGCCGCCCCGCAGCGCGGCATGTTCCCGGCGAAGTCTCAGCAACGACTGTACGTAAGAGAAAATCTCCTGTTGCGCGCGCGTGCGGCCCGATTCCGTGAACGCGTTGTTCGCATCTCCAATCCATCCGCCCGGGAAATCGCGCCGGTTGTCTGGGTCACCACCTCCCGGCATCCCGATCTCATCGCCGTAGTAGATTTCAGGAATGCCACGCAGCGTTAGCGCGAGACCGAATGCCAGTCGCTGCTTCGCCGGAGAGCTGCCTTCCGCGCTCGCAAAACGCGCCACATCATGATTCGCAAAAAACGGGACCAGCATTTCCGGATGCGCATACAAGGCATCATGCCGCAGCACATCCGCAATGCGTCCGGCGGGCGCGTTCCGCAACAGCACATCGCGAAGAGTAAAAAACATCGGAAAGTCGAACACCGTGGAAAGTCCGCTATCAATGCCGTCATAGCGCCTTGCTCCGCCCACAAAAAACGAAGTCACGCTCGGATCGGGATGAAACACCTCGCCAACAGTAGTCAGCCGGGGATAGAGCCGATGCAATCCAGCATGCCAGTTTGCCCAGAACTTCCGCGCCACGTAGGGAAACGTGTCGACACGGTAGCCGTCCAGCCCGGATATCTCCGCCCACCAGATGCCGTTTTGCAGAAGGTATTGCTCGACCACCGGGTTTTCCGTGTTCATGTCCGGCAGAATCCCGAAAAACCAGCCTTCCGTAAGATTTCGTTTCATGCGCATGGACGCGTGGGGATCGATCAGTGCTTCGAATGGATCGTTCGCAATTGCATCCCCTCCCGCCTTACCGTAGAAGCTGCCTTTCAGCGGCGAAAAAGAGTCGATGTGATGCTGCAACGTACCGTGAAACCAGTCTGGCAACGGTGGATTCGAAACCCAGGGATGTTTCGGGCCGACATGATTTGGAACGATGTCAAAAAAAATCTTCATTCCCTGCTTGTGTGCCGCGGCGACCAGATCTTGATAATCCTTCAGCGCGCCGAGATGCGGCTCGACCGCATACAGGTCAACAGCGCCGTACCCGTGATAGTCCTGCGCGGCTCCGTTCTTCACGATGGGCGTTAGCCACAGCGTGGTCACGCCGAGATCCTTCAAATATGGCAAATGATTCTGAATCCCGCGCAGGTCGCCGCCATGGTACGCGCGCGGTTTCGAACGATCGGGGGAACCTGGCGCTTCTGCAGGTTCATCATTCGTGGGGTCGCCGTTCGCAAAACGGTCCGGCGTGATGAGGTACATCACGTCATCCTGCGAGAGCCCCTGAAGCTTGCCTAGCGTCGGCGCGCGGGCTGCTAGCGGCAGTTCGAAAGACGTCGTTCCCTTCGGTGCGGCGATTCGGCAGACGGCGGTCCCAGACTTCGTGTCCGCCCCAACCTTCAGCCAGATAAAGAGATAGTTCCCGCCCGCCGTAGCTTGCGTGCGTGAGACGCGGAGCGTCGGCAGATTGCACTCAACGTGAGTCGCTTCCAGGTCGTGCCCCGAAAGCAGCAGCATCACGTCTGGCGTAAGTCCCACCCACCAACTCGGTGGTTCGACTTTCGTGATCGAAGGAGCAGATTCGTTGGCCGCCTGCTGCGCGTGGCAATCCAGCGTGGGGCCGAATGCGACAATGGACAGAAGCGAGAAAAACGCGCAGCAAATTCTCTCTGTGGCAATACGCTGAGAATACCGTGGTGTTCTTTTCACGGGGAAAGCATAAGGAATTATCAGGATTGAAGCCAGCGTCTCTTCCCAGCCAGCAGAACAATTTTCGCTATTTTCGCGACATGGGCCGTGGCGCAAACATCAATTCGCCAAACGCCTCCGGGACGTGAAAATTCGGTGCTGCTGTCCGCGTAGGTTGCCAGGCGGAATAAAATCGCGGTTCAGTAGCTCCCTCGATGCGGTAAAAATTCACCCGCCAGATCGCTGTGGGATCGAACCGCCCTACCAGGCAATTCATGGGCAGAGCAAGCTCGGCAGTCCAGGCTTTGGCGGCTTCGTCCAAAATAACGCGGCGCCGCAAACTGCTCTTTAAGTCGTGCTTCTCGCCCGGCGCGATGTTCAGATCAATCCAGAAGCCATTCGGGCTGAGTTCGAATTCCTTGTAATGCCGGAGCTGCGACGGGTCAGGTTGCAGGAAAACTTCCGCCACGTCGCGGTCCCAAAGCTTGTCGCGGCGGCCATTCGGCTCGGCATCGGGAAAAACGGTTATGGTGCGAAACCTTGCCTGGAATCGCACAAAAAGGGACTCTGGAGTCCAGAGAAGCCGCACTTCCGTTTCTCTCTCGGGATCGGCGTTCTTGCCCTGCCAGTCCGCGTTAAATCGCAGGGGCGCCGAAAGCTCCCAGGAAGCCAAAGATGGGAACCCATCCGCATCAGTCGGTTCCGGCGTTCGAACAGCCACCGCAGTTCGTTCCTTGGAAATGACGTCGTGTTGAGACATGCTTGTGAATTGCCTCGATTGTTTCCCGGCACTGCAACTTTGAGGCAGTTCCCAGAATAACCATTGCCCGGAGATGCACAAGGAAAAACTGAATAACCAAGCGAATGTTCTTTTCATTGCAATGCCCCACCGCTGTTGTTATGAGCCCTGTCCTATTGGCCTGCGAACTATTTGCGCACCACCCGCCCTACTCATCGTTGATGCCACGCAGCACCGTGCTAGCATCAGATTTGGCTGCTTTCTACGATTTTCGCAAGCTGAAAAGGGCTTGCAAGCTCAGGAGTGTTGGAAATGATTGAGCCTGTCGACACACAAGACTTCACCTCGCAACCGGAACGCCGCAAACCGGAACAATTTGAGCATGTGAAGTTCCGCATCGACGGCGGCGTCGCAAGGATGACCCTCAACCGTCCGGAACACAATCTTCTCAATGAAGCCATGCTCCGTGAAATTGCCGGAGGAATCACTCATGCCGGCGAGCGCGACGATGTCAAGCTGATCGTTCTGGATTCTGCTTGCAAGGTCTTCTGCGGCGGAATCGACATCGGTGAATACACGTCGCAGCGCGTGTTTCAGATGCTCGACGCGTTTCACGCCGCGTTCGCGGGAATGTTGGAAGTTGGCAAGCCTGTCGTATGCGTGGTGAACGGACCGGCGATTGGCGGCGGCGCCGAGCTGGCGGCTTTCGGCGACCTGGTGATAGCCACGCCGAAAGCCCGATTTGCCCAGCCGGAAATCAGC
>Ga0137404_10001037_pt1 | contig 18089 bp, 18 predicted proteins | sample CZOMad2_1_16fung_FD_108285 | JGI IMG/M metagenome (GOLD analysis project Ga0137404, IMG submission 108285) | Vadose zone soil fungal communities from Angelo Coast Range Reserve, California, USA - CZOMad2_1_16fungal (Illumina Assembly) | ecosystem: Environmental > Terrestrial > Soil > Vadose...
CGGACCGCTCCTCGCGCAGCACCGTCACCAGATGAAGGACACCGTCATCTGGAACACCGAAGAAGGCCTACAGCTGTCGGCGCGCGAGATCGGCGAGGCCGAGGTGCAGCGCGCGCGACTCTACCACCGGGTGCGGGAGTTCATGGAGCGCCACGAGTTCCTGCTGATCCCGGCCGCGCAGGTGCCCCCCTTCGACGTCACCCAGCCCTACGTGACCGAGATCAACGGCGAGCGGCTCCCCACCTACATCGACTGGATGCGCGTCAGCTCGGACATCACGGTGACGGGGCTGCCGGCCATGTCGGTTCCCGCCGGCTTCACGGACGAGGGTCTGCCGGTGGGGCTCCAGATCGTCGGTCGACACCAGGACGAATGGGGCGTGCTGCAGCTCGCGCACGCCTTCGAGCAGGCAACCGGGTTCCACCGCCGCCGGCCGCCGCTCGCCGACTAGTCGACCGGGCGAGCACCATACCCGGCGAGACCCGGGCCCGGCCGGTGAGCCGGCCGAGCCCGGGGTCATCCCTTCACCGCCGCGTCTCTCCCACTCCAGGAGCGCTGTTCAGCGTTTCACGAATGCGCCGTCCCGTGTCGGTCGCGGCCGTCTGCAGCCGGTCGGCCGCCTGCACGACGAGACGCGCGCTGGCTCCCATGAGCGTGAGCGCGCGCTGCGAGGAATCGAGAGTCTCCGAGAGCCCGCGCTGGTAGAGCCGCAGCGGATCCGTCAACGCGTCGGACCACGCCGGTTGCCAGCGCAGCGCCGCCGAGTGCGCATCGTGCAGCGCCTCGAGCGCCGTGATCTGGAGCTCGGCCGCGAGCCGCGCGTTCTCCTTGGCGGCGACGATCGAGAGCTCCGTGAGCGAGCTGATCAGCCGCTGGGCGACGCCGAGCGAGAAGGCCGCCGCGTCGTTGTGCGGCATCGTTGCCTCGTCGAAGGTTCGGGAAGTCCGTTCCTGGGTCGCGGTCTCCACGAGAGGGCTCCTTTCATCCGGTGTCGCCGTCGATCAGCTCGCCGTCGATGTCGATGAAAACGATCGACTCAGCGTCGGGAGCGCGTTGCACCCAGATCGCTGACGCCACGGCGCCCGTCTGGAGGTTCAGCCCCTGCCAGACCCCGCCGGTTGGTGGGCGATCGCGCCGACTGCGTGTCACCGCAAGCTTGTATTCTGCGAATCCCGCGTGCGCCAGCGCCTCGACGACGTCTCGGGGCTGCGCCGCCCACGCGTGCGCGTTCTCTGACCAGTGGATCTTGCCGCTCTGGCGCAGCTCGTTCAGCCGTTGGAGCTCTTCCACGCCACTCCTCATCGAGCACCTCCTGGCTGTGTGTTTGACTGACCTACCTATGTGGTAGCTCGGGTGCGGTTTCAGCGTGATGACGAATCGATCACCATGTCGTGAACTCCAGCACCGAGACTCGGACGGCACGCAATGGGCTTGCCAGGTTTTCGAACTGACGTCGAGCGCCGCGACTCGTGAAGGCAAGTGTCCGCAAACGCGAGGCTGTGGGTCGGCACGCGGACGTGAGGCTCGATATCGACGTCGTGAGAGCGCCGAAAGAACGGTCACACGCGCTCGATCCGTGCTCGAACCGGATGCAGCGAGATCAAGACCTTGGCGTGTGTGGCCGCTGAGCGCTGGCGTGAGCGGTTCCGCCACACCGGAGCCCGCCATTTCTTGACATCGTTCCGGGGCGCCAATACGCTGGCCTGGTCATTCATGCGACACGCAGATTTGCTCGCCTTCCGCCTCCCCGGTCGAGGCGTTTTCTGATCGCCTAGCGTTTCCGCGGCGCCCGGCAGCGCCTCAGCGGTGCCGCGCCGTCATGTCATCCACCCGGCTTGTCTCGGCTCGTGTTGCGCAAGGGCAGCCGTCCGCGAGGATAGTCGGGCATAGAGTCGAGAGTTCTGAGCAAACGACATCGAGCAAATAGGAGATGCAGGAATGACCCGGCGTGAGGACTCCCGCGCTCCGCGGATCGTCGGCGCGTCGCGACCGATGGGCGATGTGCTCGAGATGGTGGCCCGCGTGGCCCGGACCCGGAGCACCGTACTCATCCAGGGGGAGACCGGGACCGGGAAGGAGCTCATCGCTCGGGCCATCCACGCCGCGAGCCCGCGAGCCGTCCGGCCGTTCGTGCCGGTCGATTGCAGCGCGCTCGCCGAGGGCGTGCTCGAGTCCGAGCTCTTCGGTCACGTGAAGGGCGCGTTCACCGGAGCGGTGATCGACAAGCGTGGCCTGTTCGAGACCGCGCACGGCGGGACGTGTTTCCTCGACGAGATCGGGGAGATCAGCTCGTGCGTCCAGGCGAAGCTGCTCAGGGTTCTGCAGGAGCACGAGATCAAGCGGGTTGGGGGCATCGACCGCTTCGGCGTGGACGTCAGGGTGATCGCCGCGACCAACCGGGACCTCGGGGCGCTCATCGACGGGGGACGGTTCCGCGAGGACCTCTTCTATCGCCTGAGCGTGGTCACGCTCCAGGTCCCGCCGCTACGCGACCGGCGCGAGGACATCCCGCTGCTCGCCGACCATTTTCTGCGCGTGTACGCCGCCGCGAACGCCCGATCCGTCTCCGGCATCGCGCCGGAGGCGATGGCGTTGATGGTCGCGTACGACTGGCCCGGGAACATCCGGGAGCTGGAGCACGCCATCGAGCGCGCCGTCGCGCTGACGACGAACTCGATCGTCCGGCCGGAGGATCTGCCGCCGAAGTGGGGCGGGGCGGTGCGCACCTCCGACGCTCCGGGATCGGCGCTCAGCCTTCGGGGAGTCGTGACGCGCCACGTCCTGCGTGTGCTCCGCGAAGCGCGCTGGAACAAGAAGCTCGCGGCCCAGCTGCTCGGGGTGCACCGGCGCACGCTCTATCGCCTGACGAAGCGGTACGGTATCAGCTTGAGCGAGCGTGATAGCCACGGCGGCTGAGGCGCTGGGGACCAGCCGCAGTGAGATAATCCCGCCGGCATCACCGACGATCCGACCGAGAGGAGCAGGCGCATGAAGGCCTACTGGATCAGCCCCGGCCCCGCTGGAACCGCGGTCGAGCTGCGCGAGACCGCCGCACCCGAGCCCAAGGCGGGCGAGATTCTGGTGCGGGTGCGGGCCGCGTCCTTGAACCGCGGTGAATTGGCGGGTGGCGCGCACGGTGGTGCGCCCAAGCCCGGCGGCGGGGAATGCGCGGGCGAGGTGGTCGAGGTCGGCGACGGCGTCACCGGCGTGTCGGTCGGCGCGCGCATGATGGGGCGCTGTGGCGGGGGCTTCGCCGAGCTCGCCGTGATGGACGCGCGCGAGGCCTTGCGGGTGCCCGAGCGCCTCACGTGGGAGGACGCGGCGGCCACGCCGCTCACGTTCATCGTCGTCTACGACATGCTGATCGCGCAGGGCCGACTCGCGGCCGGACAGTGGCTGCTCGTCACCGGTGTCTCGTCGGGGGTGGGCGTGGCCGCGCTGCAAACCGCAAAGGTGCTCGGCGCGCGCGTCATCGGCACGTCGGGCTCCGCCGACAAGCTCGCTCGGCTCGAGAAGCTGGGTCTCGACGTCGGCCTTCGCACGCGGGCCGGCGATTTTCACGACGCCGTCATGAAGGCCACCGAGGGCAAGGGCGTGAACCTCGTGGTCAACAACGTGGGCGGCTCGATGTTCGCCGAGTGCGTCAAGATCCTGGCGTTCGAGGGGCGGCTGGCGACGGTCGGCCATCTCGACCACGTGCTCTCGGCCCCGCTGGACCTCGAGGCGCTGCATCGCAAGCGCCTCACGGTCTTCGGCGTCAGCAACCGGCTGCGGACGGCGGCGCAGCGCGCCGAGACCGTGCGCGCGTTCGCGCGCGACGTGCTGCCCTACTTCGATGATGGTCGGCTGCGCCCGCTCGTCGACCGTGTCTTCGGCTTCGACGAGCTGCCGAAGGCCATCGCGTTCATGGAGTCGGACGCGCAGGTCGGCAAGATCGTCGTCCGCGTCTGACTAGAAGGTCCGCTGCGCGAACAGCGCAGTCGCCTCCTCGTCCAGCCTCACGCGTAGCCGCGCGGAGGAACGAACGCCTGGAACTCGCGCTCGAGCAACCGCGCGAAGGCGAGACACCTGAGATCGCCGTACTGCGGCCCGACGATCTGTACCCCCACGGGGAGCTCGTCCGGCGTGAATCCGCACGGCGCGGCGGTCGACGGCAGGTAGAACGCGCCGGTGTAGCCGGCCCAGAACAGGTGATCGGTCACGGGCACGCGCTTGCCGTTGACCACCAGGGTGCGCTCGTAGCGCTCGCCCTTCTGGTCGTGCGGGAACGCCGCGGTGCCGGCGACCGGGCACAGGAGCAGGTCGTATCTCGTGAAGAACTCGGCCCACGCGCGCCGCATGCGGTGGCGGGTCTCGTTCGCGGCGAGCCAGTCGCGGTGTGACAGGACCGCCGCGCGCGTGGCGCGCGCGTAGTAGCTCTGGTCGCTGACCGCGAGGCCGCGCGCGATCGCCGCGTTCTGCTCGAAGTCCGCGTCGCTCTGGCGGTCGGACGTCGCGGCGCGCAGGAGGCGCGTGTAGACGGCGAATGCCTCGCCGGTGTCGATGTCCGGGCGCGCGCGGTCGTCGACCTTCGCCTTCTGCCGACTCAGAAAGTCGGCGAGCGCCTGGAGCCGGTCCTGCACCTCGCGATCGACGGCGGCGTTCGGCGCGTCGAGCATCAGGGCCACCTTGAAGTCGCGCAGGCGCTTCTGCCGCGGCGGCGTGAGCCTGAGCTGCCATCCCGTCGCCTCGATCTCGTCGGGGCCGGCCATGACCGACAGCGCCAGCGCGAGGTCGTCGGCGCTTCGGGCCAGCGGCCCCACCACGTCGATGTCGACGGCCGCCGTCTGCCAGGGCAGCGCCTGGCCCGTACGCGGCACGATCCCCCAGCTCGGCTTGTGGCCGTAGACGCCGCAGAAGTGCGCCGGGTTGCGGATCGACGAGCCGATGTCGCTCCCGGCCTCGAGCCCCGTGAGCCCGGCCGCGAGCGCCGCCGCGGAGCCACCGGAGGATCCCCCGGGCGCGCGCGTGACGTCCCACGGGTTGTTGGTGGTGCCGTAGATCGCGTTGTAGCTCTGCCAGTCGGCGAGAAAGAGCGGCACGTTCGTCTTGCCGAAGAGCACGACACCGGCGCCGAGCAGGCGGTCGACGACGACCGCGTTCTTCGTCGCGACGTTCTTGGCGTTGGCGGGCACGCCCCACGTGGTCGGTAGCCCCGCGACGTCGTACGACTCCTTGATCGTCATGGGCACCCCGTGCAGCGGCCCCCACACCTGGCGCCGGGCCAGCGCCCGATCGGCCGCGCGGGCGCGCGAGCGCGCGCGGTCGAAATCGCGCACGACGACGGCGTTCAGCGCGCCGTCGTACTTCTCGACGCGCGCGAGGTACAGGTCGAGCAGCTCCAGGCAGCCGATCTTCTTCTTCCTGATGTCGGCGGCGAGCTGCTTGGCGGTGCGGAAGGGGATCTCGAGCATGGCCGGCCTCCTGCGCGGTCGTCCAGAGACCTCTGAGCGCGATGGAAGTATACTTGGCGCCCATGACTGAATCGACTCCGCCGCATCCAGTCCTGGAGGAGTACTACCCGGTCGCGGCCGACCGGCAGTCCTTTGTCGGCGAGCTGTTCGACGGGGCCTCCCGGTACTACAACCATGTCGGCCGGATGCTCGACCTGGGCTCGGGCCCCTGGTATCGGCGGCAGGCCCTTCAGCGAGCCGGGCTGCGCCCGGGCATGCGCCTGCTCGACGTCGCGACCGGCACCGGGCTGGTCGCACGAGGCGCGGTCGAGATCGTCGGCGACCCCCGTGGCGTGGTGGGCGTCGATCCGAGCGGCGGCATGCTGCGCGAGGCGCGTACGGCGCTCTCGGGTCCGCTGGTGCGGGGCAGGGGCGAGGCGCTCCCGTTCTGCGCGGACACCTTCGACATGCTCAGCATGGGCTTTGCCTTGCGCCACGTCCCGGATCTCGAGATCGCGTTCGACGAGTACCGGCGTGTCTTGAAGCCGGGTGGGCGCGTCCTGCTCCTGGAAGTCTCGCGCCCGCCCTCGCGGATCTCCCGCTGGGTGATCCAGACCCACTTCCAGCACGTCCTGCCGCTGCTGACGCGGCTGAGTACCGGGAGCGAGCCGGCTCAGCTCCTCATGAAGTACTACTGGGACACGATCGACAGGTGTGTGCCGCCCGAAACGATCCTCGACGTGCTACGGCGTAACGGCTTCGTCGACGTCGACCGAAGGGTGTTCTTCGGCTTTCTCAGCGAGTACGTCGCTACCAAGCCCGGCCGATAAGCGCCGTCACCCGCGCGCGTCACCGGATGGCGAGGTGTTCCGGATCGACGCCGCGCAAGCCGTAGCGCCCGAGGAAACGCAATAGGCCTCGGCTGTAGCGCGACGTCGTCGCGGCGCCGCTGGCCAGCAGGCCGACGTGCCGCGCGATGTGCTGCTGCATCGCTCGCTTGACCAATCCGGGGTTCGCCGGCATCCACGAGCGTCCAGCCTGGATCAACGCCGCGAGTCGCCCGTCGTAGAGATAGGCCACCAGCTCGAGCCACGCCGACAGCATCTCGGTCTGCGCTGCGGCGTACGAGGCCAGCACCGAATCGAGCTCGGTCGGCGACGGAATCACGCGGCGGCGCAGCCAGGGGGCGAGGGCATCCGCGAGCTGCTCGGCCGACCGCAGCGCCAGGAACACGCCGGGCGAGAGCATCGGATCGATGAAGCCGAAGGCGTCGCCGATCATCACCCAGCCGCTTCCGTGGCCGCGCTCGGAAATCAGCTGGTAGTTGGCGTAGGTCGCCACGTCCGTCACCCGGCGTCCGTTGCCGACGATGAACGAGAGCCCGGGATCGGCCGCGACGGCGCGCTCGAGCCGTTCTTCCGGCGTCCGCCCGAGCTTCGCCGCGTCGTCCTGGCCCAGCACGATGCCGATCGAGAGCCGCTCCTGGAGCGGAATGCACCAGCTCCAGCCCGCCTCGCCGCGCGCGATCCGCACCTGCCCGGGGACCTCGTCCCAGCTGAAGCCCTCGAAGTGCGCGAAGTGCGCGACGTCCTTCCGCGGACCGAGGCGCGCCGGAATCCCGAGCGCGCGGGCCGCGAGGCGCGCGCGACCGGTGGCGTCGATGATGAGGTCGGGCTGCTGGCACGAGAGACCCGGCGCCGCCGCGATCGTCTCGGGCGCCAGTCGGAGCTCGGCACGGGTCTCGCCCGCGGGGTTCGGCTGGAGTTGAGCCCGGGCGGTCACGTAGTCGACGCCGGACGCGATCGCCTTGGCGAGCAACGCGTCGTCGAAGTGCGGGCGCGGGACGTTGTAGGCATACGGAAAGACCGCGGGCGCGAATCGATTGAACGTGACGCTCACCCGGTCGGTCTGAGACCAGATGAACGAGACGCCGGGTTTGACGCGGCTGAAGCTCGCCGTTTCCTTTTCCAGGTCGAGCTTCTGGAGGATCGGGACCACGGCCGGCACGAGTGACTCCCCGACGAGCAGCGCGGGGCGGCGGCCGTCGTCGAAGAGCGTCACGTCCGCGCCCTCGCGACTCATCAAGATCGCCAGGGCGGAGCCCGAAGGCCCGGCACCGACGATGGCGACGCGCATCCGCCGCGCCCTGTCGACGCCGGAGCTCAATTCGCCGCGCTCCATCCCATGCCCTCGCGAATGACCTCGACGATCCTCGCCGCCTCGACCTCGCTCACGACGCCCTCGATCCACGACACGACGAGATTGTTCTGCCCCCGGCAGCGATTGAAGAATACGCCGATTCCCGGCCGCGGGGGAACCACCGGCACGTGATAGGCGTTCACGACCTTGCGGCCAAAACACTCCGCGAGCGCGGCGGGCCAGTCCGCGAGATCGGCGCAGTTGAAGGAGAAGAGCTCTCCGCCTTCCGTCCAGGGCAACACGCGGAGCATCCGCGAGAGCGGCTGGTACTGGAGAAACTGCATCGCCACGTCGTTGGCCTCGATCTGCCCGTCGCGGACGGCGTCGGCCATCTGGCGACGCAGCGCCCGCGCCAGCGCCGGCACGTCGGCGGTGTCGGCTGGCTTGAACCGCGCGAAGTGGAACCCGAGCTGATTGCCGAAGGTCGCGCCCAGCTCTCCTTTCGGGCGCAGGTCGACGGAGATCGGAAGCAGGCAGGGCACCTCCGCGAGATCGCGCCGGCGCGAGAGCTCGGTCATCGCTTTGCCGACCAGGGCCACGCGCCAGCAGATCTCCCGCGTGGCCCGCTGGTCGGTCGATGCGGGAGCGACGAAGCTCTCGTGCCTGAAGCATGCCCGGCCCGGCGGCACCGGCCGACCGCCCGGCGACACCGGCGGCACCGGCGCGAGCGTCCGAAGATATCTCAGGCTCGCCCCGGCGATGCGGCCGCGCTCGACGAGCGAGCGCGGAGTCCGATCGGGTACGAACGCCGGCGGGGCCTCGCCCCAGGGCATCGCGCCCTCGTGGCGATCGAGATGGTTGAGGTGCGTCAGCAAATTCTCTCCGCCCCGAGCGTCCATGAGGGGATGAAACCACGTCAGCACGAGCAAGCTCGTCGGGCTCGGACGCGCGGACTCGTCATCGACGAGCAGCACGCGCAGCGGCGCCTCGCGCCGAGGCTCGATGCTCAGATTCAGCTCGCCGGCCAGCTCACGCTGGAGGTGATCGCGCGTGCCGATCGACACCCGGCGCAGGGGAGGGCGCGTCAGGGTCTCGCGCGCGCCCGCCGCCCAGTGAAGTTTGCCCCAGGGAAACGGGCGGCGCAGCCGCGCCGCGGGCCAGGGGCATACGTCGAGAAACCGATCCCACGCACGCGTGATGCGTTCCGGAGCGATCGGGCCATCACACTCGACCACGAGCATCGTGTTGTGGTCGAGCCCGACACCTTTCCAGCGCGGGTGGCGGGCCAACAGCACGAGATCCGCGCCACGCAGCTCCAGTCGGCGCACGTCTCGCTTCAGCGCGGGCACGTGAATTCGTCCAGTGATCGTCTCCAATTCAGAGGCCTGCCTCAGCCGGCGGGGCGATTCTTGTCCTTGCTCGCCTCGCACCCAGGGGCCCCAGCCCCTGAGTGCTGCGGCTCGCACTGCCGCTCCGCGACGGCCTGCAGCGCGCACGACAGGTCGACGTATCGGGCAGGACTCTGACGCGCCTTTCCGGGCATGTCAAGCGACCCGGCCGACCGCTGGTACACTCTCGCCGAGCGATCCGAGCGAGCGGTTCGAAATGAAGGAGCGAACGATGGGCGACGTGGGCCTCATGGGCATGCACGTGCCGGGCATGTCGTGGCGGGAGATGCGCGAGGCGGCCGTCCTGGCCGAGGAGCTCGGCTACAGCTGCATCACGATGGGCGAGTCGTGGGGCGAAGACGCGTTGACGTCACTGGCTCAGCTCGCGGCGGTGACCTCGCGCGTCCGCGTCGGGACCAGCATCGTGCCGGTCTTCGCGCGCTCGCCCGCGAATCTAGCAATGACGGCGCTGAACATGGACCGCATGACCGGCGGGCGATTCTTCCTGGGCCTGGGCACGAGCGGCCGTCTCGTGATCGAGGATTTCCACGGCGAGAAGTTCGCCAAGCCGCTGACGCGGATGCGGGAATACATCGACATCATCCGCAAGGCCGCACGCGGCGAGCGGCTCGACCACGACGGCGAGTTCTTTCACACCAAGCGCTTCCAGCTTCGCTTCACGCCGCACCGGGCGAGCCTGCCCATCTACATCGCCTCGCTGAGCCCGCCGAGCCTGCGGCTCACCGGCGAGCTCGCCGACGGCTGGCTGCCGATCTTCCTGGCGCCCTCACGCATGGCGGCGGCCGTGGTCGAGCTGAAGGCGGGTGCGGCGGCCGCGGGCCGGAGTCTCTCCGACATCGCCATCTCGCCCCAGGTGTCGATCTACGTCACCGACGACGCGGCGGCGGCCCGCGACCGCGAGCGGCCGCACATCGCCTTCTACATCGGCGGCATGGGCGAGTTCTATCACCAGTACATGCGCCGCATCGGCTTCGGCGCCGACGCCGACCGCGTGCGCGAGGCGTTCCAGGCCCGCGAGCGCGACCGGGCCGCGAAGCTGGTCACCGACGAGATGGTCGACGCCATGACGATCCTCGGCACGCCCAAGCAATGCCGGGATCAGATCCAGCGCTTCTTCGACGCCGGCGCGCAAGAGGTCCGACTGGTCTTCAACGAGCCGAACAAAGACGCCTATCTGAAGGCGCTTCGAGCGGTCGCGCCCCGCGGCTAGGGGAACAGCCAGGTACGGGATTTCCCTGATGTCGCGTCGGGGACGTTCCTGATTGGCGGGAACGCCCGACTTGGCTAGCATTTGCGTGATGATAACGACACGCGCGCGTGACGATGAGCCGGATCTGCCCCTGGGTGTGCATCGCTCCGATGCGGACTACGCCCTGCTGGACAAAGAGGGGCAAAGTCTGCTGCGCCGTTCCGAGAGCCGCTCGGTGGGCGATCGTGTTAGCGCGGCGCTCGATCAGGGCGGGGTGCCGCAGCTCTTGCGGCGTGGCCTGAACCGGCTGACTTCGCCGTGGGTCGAGTTCGGCAGTGTGACCTTTTTTCGGCGGCGGTTAGACCGGGGGCCTGAAGTCGCCCGGGCCCGGTCGGGGCTCTCGGTGCTCCATGCCTCGCTCGACGATGTGGCGCTAGTGCTGGAAGTTTCCGACCCGCGTCGAACACCTGGGATGGTGCAGGAGCGGCTGCGCCGCGGCGATCTGTGCTTTCTCGCTCTGGACTCGGCCGGCTCTCCCGTCCACTCCGGCTGGGCGACGACGCACGGTGCGCGTGTCCCGGAGCTCGAGCGCGACGTCGTTTTGCGGTGGGATGAAGCGTACCTGTACGATGCCTTCACCCCACCGATGCGGCGCGGTCACGGAGCCTTTGGCTTCGTCCTCGATCACCTCTTCGCCGCGCTCCAGGAGCGGGGCGCGCGCGCCGTCTATTCCTACGTACGCAGCGACGATCCCAGGGGCCAGCGCGCGGCCTGCGTGCGACTGCGTCCGGTCGGCACCCTCGCCTACATTCGCCTGTACGGTCGAGCCCCACTGGTGTACGGCAGGTCGAGAAGTGCCATGCCCACTCTCGTCAGGGGCGCCGTCGAGAACGCGCACTCGCCCGGATGAACATTCTCGGCATCTCGGCCTTCGATCACGACGCTTGGGTCGCCTCGCGCCTGGGCGCGGCGATCCGGCAGTTGGGCGCGAAGGGATTTGGGCAGGTGGGGAAGATCAACGATCAGTACGTCGACACCAATCGAAACTGGCAGCTGATGCGGGCGGCGCTCCTCGAGATGAAGCGCTTGTGCGAGCAGCGCGACATCCAGCTTGTGATCGCGATCATCCCCGCGATGGCCAGGTTCACGGAGTCGGGCTACCCGATCAAGGCATACCACGAGGCCGTGTCGGGCTTCTGTCGGGCTCAGTCGATCACGTGCCTGGACCTGCTTCCGGCCTTCTGGGGTCTGGACGGGACGAAGTTCTGGATCTCGCTGACCGACGGGCATCCCGATGCCCGTGGCCACCGCATCATCGCCAACGCCCTCGCCAGGTTCCTGGCACCGCTGCTCGGGCGACGCTCTGTCGTCGCCCCGCGCCACGCAGCACGCTGAGGCGAAACGCGGCCTGTGCGTCCGGGATTCCGGGCGCCGTGGTCGTGATGCTACAGTGTGACGCTCGGACGCGCCGATCGCTGGCGAGGTGACCCATGAACTTCGGTCTCTACAGCTCGATCGCGAATCCCCCACGGGGTGAGCACCTCGAGCGCTGCATCGACGAAGTCATCGCCGAGGCGCAGCTCGCGGAGGCGAGCGGCTTCGACTCGTGCTTCTTCGGCGAGCACCACCAGGACCACGACGGCTTTCTGCCCTCGCCGCTCATCGTCGCCACCGCCGTGGCCGCGCGCACGCAGCGTCTTCGTGTCGGCACTTCGGTGATCCTGCTGCCGTTGCACCATCCGGTGCACGTGGCCGAGGACGCGATCACCCTGGATCTCGTGTCCAAGGGCCGCCTCGTTCTCGGTGTCGGCATCGGCTATCAGCCCGCAGACTTTCGGGCCTTCTCGGTGCCGATGGAGCACCGCCTGGCGCTGTTCGAGGAGAGCGTCGAGATCCTGCGACTGTGCTGGGCGGGCGAGACATTTTCTTACCGCGGCAAGCACTACGCGCTGGAGGACGTGCAGATTCGCCCGCGGCCATACCAGACTTCGGGTCCACCGCTCTGGTTCGGCGCCAGCGTGGCGGCAGCGGCGCGCCGCGCGGGTCGGCTTGCCGATGGGTTCGTGGGGACGCCCAGCACCAGTCTCGCCAATGCGACGGATCTGGCCGACATCTACAGGGACGCGGCGGCCAAGGCCGGGCGGAAGGCCGACGTCATCCAGATGCGGGACGCGTGGGTGGCCCGCACTCGGGCGGAGGCCGACCTCGTGTACGGCCCCCACGTCATGGCCGCCTATCGGTACTACTGGGAGGCCCGGCTGGCCGAGTTCCAGCACATGCCCGCCGACACGAAGTTCAGCCTGGAGAACCTGGCTCCCGACCGCCTGATCCTCGGCGATCCCGAAGCGTGCGTGCGGGAATTCCAGCGCTGGCAGAAGGCCACGGGCGCGAGCACGTTCCTGCTGCGGCTGCGCCACGCCCATTCGGGCGGGCCGCCGCACGAGAAGATCATGGAGGCGATCAGGCTCTTCGGCGACCGTGTGCTGCCGTATTGTTAGGCAGGGCGGGAGGGTTCTCGTTCGAAGTTGACGGCTGTCGAAGCGCTTTGCTAGTGTCGTGGCGTTGCGAGCGCCCGGGTGCCCGTAGGGCCCAGGGAAGGCGGTGAGAATCCGCCGCGACCCCGTCACTGTAACCGGGGACGAAACCCGAAAAGCCACTGGCAACGCGCTGGGAAGGCACGGGGAGTAGGCCGATCCGGAAGCCAGGAGACCGACCCGCGCGTGAACCCCTAAGCCGGTCTTCGCGGGAGGACCAGGGATGAGCGCAGCACTGTCCTCGACCTCGCGCATATGATCTTTCCCCAGAACGTCAGTCCCCGGCGCGCCGCGGAAATCCTTCACCGCATCTTCGATCGCGTTCCCGCCGGGTTCGCCTTCCGCCTCTGGGATGGCTCGGTCGTCGCGCTGGGCGGCGGCCGGCCGGTGTGTACGGTCGTCGTCCACCAGCCGCAGACCTTCATTCGTCTCGTTCGCGATCCGACGCCGCTGAATTTCGCCGAGGCCTACATCGACAGTTCCATCGACCTCGAAGGCGACCTCTTCGAAGCCATGAGCATCGCCAACTCGATCGAAGAAATCCGGGTGCCGGCCATCGAACGGGCCCGGATGTTCCTGGCTCTCTGGCGAAGCTGACGTGACCCGGCACGACGTCATCGTGGTCGGTGGTGGACCGGGCGGCAGCACTGCGGCCTGGCGGCTCGCGCGCGCCGGCCTTCGGCCGCTGCTCCTCGACGCCGCGGTCTTTCCGCGGGTGAAAGTGTGCGCGGGCTGGGTCACCCCGGAGGCGCTGTCCGACGCGGAAGTCGACCCGCTGAAGTATCCCCTCACGATCCAGGCGTTCTCGGCCTGTCGATTCGAGTTCGACGGCACGCGAAATGAGACGCGCTGGCAGAGACCGGCCAGCTACGGCATCCTCCGGCGGGAATTCGACCACTATCTGCTCGATCGCGCGCGCGGCGCCGGCGTCGACGTGCGCGAAGGGGCCCGTGTCACCGAGGTGACGTCGGACGCGGATGGGATACGGGTCGTCAGCCCGCACGGCGTCTTCACGGCCGCCGTCGTCGTCGGTGCCGGCGGCCATCGGTGCCCCGTGGCCCACGCGTTCGGTGAGGTGTCCGAGCAGGAAGAGGTCGTGATCGCGCAGGAGAGCGAAACGCGTCTGCCTCCCGATCGGGTCGAGGCGCTCGCAGAGTGGTGGCGGGCGCCCGAGCTCTACGTCGAGCCGGACCTCAAGGGCTACGCCTGGTACTTTCCCAAAGGAGACGTCCTCAACGTGGGCGTCGGGTGCGTCTCGGGGCCCGGAGTGGACCTGCCACGGCGGCGGGATGCCCTCGTGAGCACGCTGCGGGCCGCGGGCCGTCTCCCGGCCGACCTCGACATCGAGCCGTTTCGCGGGCACGCCTACGTCGTGCGTCGCCGGGCGCCGCGGAAGCTCGCCGGCGACCGATTCTGCCTCGTCGGGGACGCGGCCGGACTCGCCCGCGACCTCAGCGGCGAAGGCATCGGGCCGGCCATCAAGAGCGGGATCCTCGCCGCCGAGGCGGTCGAGGCGCGCCTGCGCCGGGGCGTCGGGCTCGACGGGTACGCGGCGGCGATCATGCGCCGCTACGGCGCGGGAGAGATGGGGTGGCTCGGCCGACAGCTCGCTCGGCTTCCGGATGCGTGGGCGCGCGTGCTCGTCCGGGCCGTGCTGAACACGGACGCGACGAGGCGGCATCTCGTCTTCGGGCGCATCTTCGGAATGCGGGAGGTCACGTCGTGAGGTCACGCAGTCGGGAAGCGGACGCGAAGGCGATCTCGCATCACTATGACGTGTCCAACGAGTTCTACGCGCTCTTCCTCGACCCGCTCATGGTCTACACCTGCGCGTACTATCGCGATCCCGACGGGAAGCTCGAGCAAGCGCAGCGGGACAAGCTCGAGCTGGTGTGCCGAAAGCTCGAGCTCGAGGCCGGCGAGTCGCTGCTCGACATCGGGTGCGGCTGGGGCAGCCTGTCGATCTGGGCGGCCCAGCACTATGGCGTGCGGGCCCACGGCGTGACCCTGTCGAAGGCGCAGGCCGACTACGCCACCGAGCGCATCCGGAAGGAAGGGCTCGAGGACCGATGCCGGGTCGAGTACCGCGACTACCGTGATCTGCCCCCGGACGCGCGCTACGACAAGATCGCCGCCGTCGGCGTGATCGAGCACGTCGGGATTCCGAACTACCCCGCCTTCTTCAGCGGTGTCCGCGGTATGCTGAGGGACGGCGGCCTCTATCTCAACCACGGCATCGTTCACGAGTTCCACTGGAAGCCGACCAGCCAGACGGAGTTCCTCTATCGGCACGTGTTCCCGAACGGCGATCTCGCGGGGTTGAGTGAGACGTTGACCGAGATCGAGCGCGCGGGCTTCGAGATCGTGGACGTCGACGGCCTGAGGCTCCACTACGCGCGGACCTGCCGGCACTGGGTCGAGCGGCTGCGCGAGCGCGCCGACGAGGCCCGGGCGCTGGCCGGCGAGCGCACCTATCGAACCTGGCTCCTGTACCTGACGTGCTCGGCGGTCGCGTTCGCCGAGGGCTCCATCGGGCTCTACCAGGTCCTGACTCGCAAACAACGTGATCCCATCGTGAGTCGCGCGCCGCATACGCGCGAGCACCTGTACGGGAGGGCATTCCTTTGACCTACAGACCGGAAAGGCCAAAGCGTTGATCCGTCAAATCCTGATCATCACCATCGCTTCGTTCATCCTGGCGCAGATCGCCACCTTCTCGACGTCCATCTATCTGCACCGCGCGCTCGCGCACCGGTCGCTGGCCTTGAGCCCGGTCGCGGCCCTCCTGTTCCGCGCGGCGCTATGGCTCCTGACCGGCCAGAGCCGGCAACAGTGGGTCGCGGTGCACCGCAAGCATCACACGTTCGCCGACCGTGACGGCGACCCACACAGTCCACTGCTGCTGGGCTTCTGGAAGGTGCAGCTGTGGAACGTGTACTACTACATCCGTGAGGCCCGGCAGCCCAAGACCGTGGAGACCTTCGCTCCCGATCTGGGGCCCGACTGGTGGGAGCGGCGCGTCTTCTCCTTTGGCTGGACCGGTCTGCTGCTCGGGACCGCGCTCGTCTCCCTCGTGGTCGGCTGGTGGCAAGGCATCGTGGTCATCCTGGGCCACGGCGTCCTGTACATGTTCGTGCTGGCGCCGCTGATCAACGGCCTCGGACACTGGTGGGGCGGCCAGAACTTCCAGAACACGGCCTACAACTCACGCGTGCTCGCGTGGCTGACGGGCGGCGAGAGCCTGCACAACAACCACCACGCGTTTCCGCGCTCGCCGAAGTTCAGCCTGCGGCGGTCGGAGCTCGATCCTTCGTGGATCGCGATCCGGCTCTTGGCCGCCGTGCGGCTGGTCTCCATCGTCGGCGCCCCACTGAGCGGGCGGCCGACGCAGTAGCTCCCCGATGGCGCCGAGCCCGCTCGAGCTGTCCCTCGAGATGTCGGCGCGCGAGCGCTTCGAGATGGTCGAGCTGCGGGCTCGCTTCTCGAGCGAGCACGCGGACACCCTGGCCTCGTACCCGCGCTGCCTCTACTGGTCGGCGCACACGACGGCCGGCTTTCTCGACCGCAGCCTGGTCGCGCGCTTCGGCCCCGACCGCGTCTCGACGTACATCGAGACGCTCCGGCGGATCTTTCCGGAGGGCGCCGGCTACGCGCACGATCGGCTGGAGCGCCGGCGTGATCTCGACGCCGCGCAGCGCGCCGTCGAGCCGCGCAACGGGGACTCGCACCTGGCCTTCATCGCCGGCGGGCTCGGACCGTGCGTGACCCATCCGAACCGGGCGGGCGAGGCGGTGTGTTTCGTCGACCTGGACGGGGTCAACGAGGGCCGGCCGCGACGCCGCCAGACCCGGGTGATCGGGTTCCATCGCGAGGTGGTGGCCGCGCAGACGCGCCTGCGCGTGCCGCTGTCCGGGCATCCGATCGACTCGGTCAACCTGAAGGATCCCGCGCTCGGTCTCTCCGAGGAGCTCGCCGAGTTCGTCGCCAAGGCCGACGTCGACAAGGGGCGCCTCCACATCGCGCTCGCTCACGGTGAGCGCGACGCCGCGCTGACGATCAACGAGTTCGAGACCCTGCTGATGAAATACGATCTCGCGGAGGTGCTGCGCAACCCGTTTCGGTTCATGGCCGAGGAGACGCGGCAGGCGCTGGCCAACCCGCGCGCCGTGCCGGGCAAGGCGCTCGGCTATGCGCGCTACGACCTGGTCCGGGTGCTCAACTCCGGTCTCAACACGCTGGGGCTTCGCGGCTCGCGGCTGGAACGGATCCTCGCCGCGACCCTGGCCGTGCCGGCCGCGCGCCTGTTCAGGGTCAGGCGGGCGATCAGCCTGCTGGTGGCGGGGATGGACGGCGGCCGTCCGGCGCCCGTCGAAGGCGTCTATCAGAGCCCGATCCTGATCCAGTGGCGCCGCACGGCCCGCGACGTGCGCGAGCTCGACGTCACGCTCTACCGCCTCGAGTAGACAGAGCGCTCAGACGCCGGTTCCGAAGCCTCCGGCGCTGCGCACCGTCGCGGCCTCGCCGATGTGTCCCGCCGAATGAAAGAGCGCGATGCCGCTCAGCATCGCCGAGCGCGGCCGGCCCGGGAACGCCTTCACGATCTGCTCGGTGCGCACGCCGAAAGCGCCCTGACCGGCCGCGCGCTGGACGGCGTCGGCCGCCACCGTACCTTCCCAGTCCTGGGGCTTGAACCCTCCGACCACGTCGCGCGTGCGGCGACCCACCGCGTCGCGATACTCGCGGAGCGCGCCGAGATCGATCTGGCGCGTCAGCTCGGTGACCTCGGCGCTGGCCATCCCGATGCCGAAGTCGCGCCGCGTGACGGCCAGACGCTTGGCCCAGCCGTCGTCGTCGAAGAGCTGCGTGCGCGCGCCCAGTATCGTGTTGACGAAGATGTCCTCGGCGCGGGCGATGTGCCACATGAGCCACGCCAGCGAGTTGAGGTCCTCGCGCGGGCGAACGCGCATCTGCTCGTCGGTCACTCCGGCAAACGTGCGCTCCGACGCCGACATCTTGTTGCCGCCGACGGCGGCCGAGTGCATCGCGGCGTGCTGGTCCAGGAACATGTCACGAACGTCCATGGCGTCCTCCCGATGGGCTCAGGCCACGTCGCGCTGTCGCGCGGCGTTGTAGTTGGCGTCGTACCACCAGTCGAGGTACGCCGCGTAGGTGATGGGGGAATGGCGCGGCGGATTGCCGGGCCCCTGGCACGTGGGCAGACACGCGATCTCCGTGTCGAGATGCGGGCCCATGAAATAGGGGATCGCGTAGCGCGGGCGGCCCACCGGCGGCAGCGCGCGATGCGGCGTCGACTTGAACCGGTGATTCGTCCAGCGCTGCATCATGTCGCCCGAGTTCACCGCGAACGAGCCGGGCACGTACGGCA
>Ga0137404_10001040_pt1 | contig 18080 bp, 24 predicted proteins | sample CZOMad2_1_16fung_FD_108285 | JGI IMG/M metagenome (GOLD analysis project Ga0137404, IMG submission 108285) | Vadose zone soil fungal communities from Angelo Coast Range Reserve, California, USA - CZOMad2_1_16fungal (Illumina Assembly) | ecosystem: Environmental > Terrestrial > Soil > Vadose...
GGATCGTCTGGCGCGCCCTCCTCACGGATACGCTGCAACACCGTGGTTCGCAGCTCCAGCACACGGGTTTCATACGGGTCCAGCGGCGTCTCGAAGCTCAAGGATGGTTCGGTCATCTGGGATTCTCTCCGTTAGGCTATGGCCTCGGCGGTGCGCTTGCCGATGGTCTCGCGCTCCCACTGGCTCACCGCCGCGAGGATCTTGAGCACCATGCGCCCGGCCGCAGTGCGGGTGTTAATCTGCTCGCTCACCGACATCGGCGACCATTTCCCCGCGAGAAAGTAGGTTTCAACCAGGATTCCGAGGTCACGCACCGACCGGGTGAGGCGATCGAGCTTCACCACGAGTAAGGCCACGGCCTCGCCGGTCTTTAGACGGGTGAGCGCCTGCTGGAGGGCCGGTCTCTGCAACGTTTTGGCGGTGACCCCGGCGTCGACCTCCATCGCTACCAGGTCGAGGTCATAGAGTGCGGCATACGCCATCAGCTTCGCCTGCTGCGCGTCGAGGCTATGTCGGTGTTCCACCTGCTTGTCCGTACTGACCCGGACATAGGCCATGACGCAGACCCGCGGACCCATCGACCATCCCCAGTATGAGATCACCAAGAGCGACCATCTTGAATGACCAGACTATACTACCGACCTCGACAGAATCAAGACTTATCAGATGTTGCGAGGGAAGCCGTCCCGCAACAACTCGCATCAGGCCATCCATGGGCTAGACTGATCACCGCTAGGTAAAACAATGATATAGTGTATGGACGTATCACGTCTGCCGCATCGGTCTACTCGCCCGATGCGCTGCTCTATGCGGGAAGGTGCCAGTGGGAGATCTAGATGCACGATCGCATCCGCGAAGTGCAGGTTCAGCCCCTCCTCTCCGCTTTTGTCGCAGGGCTATTGGTCGCTTACTTGCCTTGAAATGCTCCAACGCCGCCTCTACGTCATCGGAACTCGCACCTTCGACCACCACCACAGCGTCCCGGCCAACTGTCGCTGCCGGTTTCGCTGCCACCCGGAGGGCGAACTCACTGGATGATGTAAATGCGACTATCTTTGCAGCCTCGATCAGTGGGGGCTGAACCCCAGCCAGGATGGCTCTGATTGTACGCACGCCCAGACTGGCCCACGATTCCGAAGCTAACAAGTCCCGGAGCAGCTTCAGAATGGTCTCTTCATCATGCGTTGCATGTGATGGAGTACATCTGGGCGTCTATGCCGTGTCTGCTATAGAATCTTGGGACTTATCTGAGGGGCGAGCGGGCTGAATTATTGGTCTCCCGCGTCACCAGCTCTGCTGGTGATATCCCTCCTCGGCACGCCGCCCGCTCCGCATAGCCCCCAGCGGTCTGGGCAGGTGCTGCGGCCGTATATGCCATACCTCATCCGCCGCCGACGCGAGGGCATCACCGACAGCATGCAGCTCTGGCGCGAGATTCAGGCACAAGGCTATGTCCACTCGACCCGGACGGTCTGCCGCTTCATCACGCGCCTGCGGCGTGCCGCCGAAGCGGGCCAGGACCCTGAGGCCCAGACCTCACTGTACACCCGCCCGCAGGGGGCATCGGCGCGGGCCGTCTCGTTCACGTGGTTATGTCCCGAAGCGAAGCCGTCGCCGGACGCTCAGACGTATATCGACCAGCTGACCGAGGTGGACCCATCGATCGCCCAGGCCTATCAGCTGAGCCAGGCCTTTCTGGTGCTCGTCCGGGAGCGCCGGGGCGACGAGCTTGACGCGTGGATGACTGCGGCGACCCACAGCGGGATCGAGACGCTCGCCCGCTTCGCCCAGGGCTTGCAGGAGGACCTCGCGGCCGTCAAAGCGAGGCCCACCCTGCCCTGGAGCAATAGCCCCGTCGAAGGGCAGATCACCCGTTTGAAGTTGCTCAAGCGCCAAGGCCATGGGCGCGCGGGCTTCCCGCTTATACGGCGGCGCGCGCTGCAGGCCGCCTAAGGGCCTCGGGGACGGGCTATCATGACCAGGACATCACGTTCGCTCGTACGCTAAGATGTCCTTCGACCTGCGGCACGGGCCCACCACGGCTATAGACAGGTGGAAACAGTTAGGTTTCCTCCACGTGTACGTCCCTGGTGGGGTACTCCCGATAGAACCCTTCTATCATAGGCAGTGCACCGCCTATTCGGGGGGGGGCGTATATAATCCCCGTTCAGCAGGGACGCCTATCGCTCACGTTGCCAGGTGCCAGGACACACGGATTAACGGGGCACCATGTTGGGGGTGGGTTCTGCGGGGAGCGGTTGTGCGTCCATTTCTCGCGCCCGCTTTTCCAACGCCGGCATGAGGGCATTCACGACGTCCTGGTCATAGTCCGCGGCCACGCCTGGGTAGCCAGCCCGTTGGATCATGTCCCGTAGCTTCCCGCTCTTGAACTGCTCCAGCGTCCACCCCAGTGGGTCGGGCACCAGCGTCTTGTCCCAAAATATGCGGTGGTTCTTGTTCCTCGGTCCGTAGTGATAGTGCGGGGCTTCTCGGAAGCAGTCGAAGGCCAGCAATTCAGTTTCTTCCGTGTATGTGCGACCAGGCGTTCCCGCCAGGTCGGCCAGTACGTGGATCGCCAGACCGCCGTCTCCGCCAGCCTGCTTCCGCATCTCCAGGCCAAACCGGAAGTTGCCAGCCTCGAACATGTCAGTACCCCGGTTGTGCTTGACGGTGTTTCGGCCGCTGGCAAACATTTCACGGGCAGTGGATTCGACCTCAGTCAGTGTGTGCGAGACCGCCTGCGTATCGACCGTGTTCGCAATGTCCTCGTATCCGGCGGCCCGGAGCATGTCAGGAAGCTTGTGCTTCATCTGCTTCACCGACCAGCCGATCGGGTTGCCGTCCACCGTGGGATCCATGCGGCAGAGTTTGTGCACGGTCTCGGGACCATACACATAGCTGCGCTCCAGGTCGAAACAGTTGAACCGCAGCAACGTCGTTTCTTCCCCCCCAGCCTGTCCCGTGACCAGAATGGCCACGCCCTGGTCGGAGTGATCCTGGATGTTCCCATCCCACAGCTCGTGCCGGACGACGAAACTCACGGCGCCAGCGTCAAATGTGGTCCTACGACTGTGTTGTGCCATGGGCAAACCTCCACCATGTAGGTTGCATATGTTGCATACGTTGGAAGCATGGGCACCTTACCATACGACACCTGCTCCAGCGAACCCGGCAACGCCCAGGGAAATCGCCTGAGCAGAACCTCCACGAGTGTTCATCGGGAGCAGGAAAGGTGTGTCGAGTGCCCATATCACTGAACTTCCCTCCTCGTCCGGAGGAAAGTTATTATATCACGAACGTTGTCAGCAGCTCGGTTTAAATTGAGGGTGAAAAGGCTTTGCTCCGATCAGAGGGGACACTCGTTGAATCGCCTCGCTGGAGTCCCAGCGCGAGAGCAGGAGAACATGCGCCTGGTTTCCCTCCATCCGACGCAAGACGTACACCCCCCGATGGGTCATCGTCATGTTCGGTCACGTGTGTCGGCGCCTAGTGTTTCTTGCGCGCAGCCTGAAACCGTGCGGCCGATTCGGGCGTAAAGCTGGTGTTGAGGAAGTGGATCTTGCCCTCTCGGATGATGGCGTCTTGCGTCACCTCCAGCGGCGAGATGCCCATCTGCTGCCAATCGTCCCGATCCACCTTGCCGGGCGAGGAGAGCTTCGTCCCTTGCTGGTATCGGTGACCTGCTTCCTCCCGTTGACTCCGCTCCACTTGATCTCGGACCCAGCTCCTGATCTGGTCACGCCCCCTCAAGAGGCGTCCGCAAACCGCTGCAGAACCGCTTCTACATCCCGCGCGAGCAGCGCGGTTTCCCGCACGTCGACCATGGCTTCATCCTCCGCGCTTTGCGCCGCTGTACGTGAGGTGGTCACCACGGGCATGAGCCGCATCAGCAGGACCATGAGCAGCCACCGCATCATGCACCTTCTTCTTGGCTTAGAGGCCATCTTGGATGTGTTACGCACGGGGTGCCAATGGAAAGCGCTCCCGCGCAGCCTGGGGGCCGCCAGTACGGTGCATGACCGGTTTCAGGAGTGGCGGGCGACCCAGGTGTTCGCACGGCTTTGGCAAGAAGGGTGACTGCTGTATGATGAGCTGAAGGGGCTCGAGTGAGAATGGCAGGCGATGGATGGGGAGATGACCAAGGCCCCGCTCGGGGGGGAAAAGGTCAGCAAGAACCCGACCGATCGCGGCGCGCTCGGGACCAAACGGCGCGGGCTGACCGAGGGGCAGGGCATTCCGCTTGGGATCGCCGTCGACGGCGCCACTCGCCATGAGATGAAACTGGTCGAGGCCACCTTGGAGGCCATCCTGATCAAGCGCCCCGAACCGACGGCGACGTGGCCGCAGCATCTGTGTTTGGACAAGGGCTACGACTATGACGCGGTGCGCGAGACGTTCGAGGCGTGGGGCTATACCGCGCACATTCGGCGACGCGGGGAAGAGGTCCAGGCCAAGCGCGAGATTTCGGGCTACCGGGCGCGGCGCTGGGTCGTGGACTGGTGTTGCGGTAGCGCCGGTACCTATAATCTGATGCAACCCGAAATGTCGAGGCGCCTGTTGGATCGCAAACTACAGCACATCGCTGCTGTCGACCCCGATGTGATCGCCACCGGCAATCCAGGCTGCCTCCTGCAGCTCGAATGGGGGGTCAAGCGGGCGGGGTTGCGTGCCGCGGTGCTGCACCCGATTGAGTTGCTCGATCGTGCCTACCGGCTTGGGGCGGCCTCCTGAGGCGCGTCGAGCGGCTCGCCTAGTTCCCGAATGGCCGGATACACTTCCTCTTTTTGACAGTGGGGGGACGATGTGATGAGGACCCAATTGTGCCCGCGATGCGACATCAGCGTGTCGCACGATGACAAATCGGGTGCAGGTCATGCTGGGAGGCTGCAACGCTTGGGAAGCGATAGCGATCTCGGCATGCGCACGCACGGCGGCCATCGGCCCTGTGAGGATTACATCGCTCTGCCATTGACCTGGACCTCACGCTGACCTGCCGAGGACGATTGCACCCAAGCTCACGGGCACCGTGACGTTCTTTGCCATCTCACGGTCTCCCTCTCTCCGCCGCTGAGGCGTCAGCGTGAGCGCTGTATACTGGTCAGGTAACGGCAGCGACAGCAATGCGGCGAACAGGGGCACCGCGTCTGGGAGCGAAAAGCCATACGGCTCCAGCGCCCCCTCCAGCTTGCACAGTTTCTCTTCAGGGGTATCGTCAGGTCGCCACCGCAGCAGCCGGTGCAGATGCTCGATCACGGGATGAAGGGCACTATGCTGATAATACGGTGAACAGCGCCACTCCAGCCAGACATGCGGCTCATCGGCAAGGCGCTTTTTCACCACTTCGACCAGGCGCGATTTGCCAATGCGTGCCTCTCCAATCAGCACCACCACCTACCCCAGCCCCTCCTTCGCCTGGGCCCAGCGCTCCCGCAGGAGCACACGCTTGAGCGCGGTAAGGGTGCGTTGGCGCCGTTGGGGTGGCTCAAGCGTCAGAAATGGGCTCTCCTCCGGCAAGGCGTCGAGGAGGGCGAGGAGCGCCGGGATGGTGTCCTGCAGCGTATCGTCCAACGTTAGCACCTGCCCCGTCACCTTGGCCCGGATCGCCCGGGCATCGTCCGCGTCCTTCATCCGTAAATAGCGCTTGAGCAGGTCGATGACTGGGAAGTAGGGCGTCGCTTTCCCATACGACACCGACGCGCTCTCGAGCACCAGCCGGCCCTGGGTGTGAGGCGCGTGGAGGCACTCGAAGACCAGGCGCGACTTGCCCACGCCGGCCTCCCCGATAGCCGCCACCACCTGGCCATGGCTGGCGCCGGCCTGCTGCAGGGCCTGGTGGAGGGTGTGGAGCTCGGCGTCGCGTCCGACGAAGCGCGTCAGCCCCCGTGCCGCCGCCGCTTGCAGCCGGGTCCGCACATGCCCCGCGCCGGTCACCTCAGAGACCTCCATCGGCACGTTCAACCCTTTGATCGGTACAGGCCCGAGGGATTTCACCTGGATGTGGCCTTCCGCCAGCCGGAATACCTCCGGGGTGATTAAAATCGAGCCCGGCAGCGCCATCTGCTCCATGCGGGCGGCCAGGTGCGTCGTTTGTCCCACCGCCGTGTAGTCCATGTGCAGATCGCTGCTGATGGACCGTACGACCACCCCGCCGCTATTCAACCCAACCCGGATGTGGATGGGCACGCCGCGCGTCCGCTACACGTCTGCAGCATACTGCTGCACCGAGGTTTGCGTGGCCAAGGCGGCATAGCAGGCGCGCACCGCATGATCTTCATGGGCAATGGTGGCGCCGAAGAGCGCCATAATGCCGTCACCCATGACTTGGTTGACGGTCCCCTCGTAGCGGTGCACCGTGTCCATCATACACTCGAGCACCGGGTCGAGAATCGCCCGGGCCTCTTCGGGATCGCGATCGGCCAGGAGGTCCATCGACCCTTTCAGGTCGGCAAAGAGCACGGTGACCTGCTTGCGTTCGCCTTCGAGGGCAGTTTTGGAGGTGAGGATCTTCTCGGCTAGGTGTGATGGGGTGTAGGAGCGCGGCTCACGGTCCTGGGGGCTTGCTGATGGCGAGGTACCCGAGGGCGTGGCAACAGCCTTGCCAGTCCACACGAGCCCGCGCCCTGCCTCGTCGCGCACCTCGGGGTAGGTGTAGAGGAGGGCCTCCTTCAGATCCGCGAGCGCCTCTTCATCGAGTTGGAACTGCCGGTTCAGCATCCCATAGGTTACCCGGCCGCGTCGCTGAAGCATGGCTAGGGCTTGGTCCAGCATCTCCTCGAAGGTCATCGCCGACCCTCCGCCGCGCTGTCGTGTCCGCCAACGGATGGCATGATTTCACAGGCGCGCGATTTTCTAGTAAGAGCAGCACAAGTATACCAGGCCCGCGGGAGCGTGGCATGGCAAATTGCACCTGGCGACGGCGAGCTGGTCACTGAGGCTAGAGTACAAAGAGGCGACGTGTGCCAGGACGAAGGCCATGGGGTGCCGCCCGGGATCACTTGAACTCGTGACTCCCTGAATCGGTACAAATTCCAAATGCGTCGGTGAGGATTGGTCCGATCACCGGATCGATCGGCGAGGGCTGGCCGCCATGCGTCCCCTTCGATGAGCATCCGGTCTCGTGCCCCCCTGGGTGACCGCGAGGGCACCACATGCCAGAATTTTTTGACGGTGGGGGATGCCGATGAGATGAGTATCCTTTCATCCTTGCGATGTGTCATCAGTATTTCGCACAATGACGGATCTGGTGCAGGTCAGGCTGGGAGGCTGCATCGCTGGGGAAGGTCGTACATTTGGCATGAACATCACCGCCGCCATGGGCACTGCTATGGTGTGCTCTCTCCGACCATCTCCCTCTGCGCCCCTTCGTCCTCGCACGTTTGCGCTCATCGCGCATCGTGCCCTGGCGATTGGCGCTCAAAAGCGTCATTGTGAGACATGACCATCAATTCAGCGCCCGCTCTTGTGATATAAAGACTTCTCCGGCCGCGTCGACGCTCCATGTGCTCCACTACAGCCGCGGTATGATAGGATTGACCGACGAGCACACCATCCCTACGATGTGTTGCCCTGATCAACCTTGACGACAGGCCATCGCTGATGGGGCTAGACGTGTGCATGGGCTGATCATCCATATCTTTCCGAACTACATCCTCGACATGGCGGCCATGTGGTTTCGGATGCCTGATCCCTCCCGCATCGTCGATCGAAGGCGCGGACGATAGCGAGTCCTTTGAGGCGTTTGGGCTCTAGGAAGCCGCGTGGGACGGCGAGACGCAACATCGTCCTCGGCTTGATAGACTCACGCACTGATGAGCTCAGCATTATCGCATCAGGCCGAACACCGGCCAGCGACGCCCGCTGGTGCAATATCGGCGGCGACGACCGTTGGGGCACCGCCTCTATGCCTATCCTGCCCGTTGCGTAACATTCCGTGCTCTCCACTCCGAGATGAATGTCAGGGAGAGATAGGCTCCACCACTCTCAGAGGGAAGGGGCGAGGAGGGGCACGCTGGCCCGCACCTGTTTGGCTGTCGCTGATGTGGATCGCTCGGCCATAGTTAATGCCGGTGAGCTATTCAATGACCATCTGCTGCATCGCCTCGGAGCACAGCTGAGTGTCTCGGTCAAGCCCACGACCCTGGGCATTTTCCGCCCGCAACTCCACCATCTCCCCCCCGAAGCTGGTCAACCAGACCCTGGACTCCAGCGCATGAACCTCGATCCCTGTCATCGTGGCACCAGTGGCAGGGTCGCTGATGGCTAAGCTGAGGTTAACCAGACTAATACCCAGCATCTCGTTATCCTGTGCTTGCGGCTGGGGTTCATGCTGCCGGCTGGAGTTCATGCTGCTTATTCAGGACGTCCTCCCGGACGTCGGGGATGATTCACAGCTTTCTTCTTTACAATGGAGGTGTGTGATCACCAAGGCGTCGCGAACGATCCAGGTGACCCCACAAGCAGTGCTCAGCATGGATGACTGCCTACAAGCCCCAGCGTTGCACTGTATACTTTTTGTATAGTAGACAACCACAACCAGGCAGCACTCAGTACCACAAGGCTCTCCTCGAGCCTTCCTTCTTCAAAAGCAAAAATCACCACTTAACATCAGGAATCATGGGGAGGAGGCGGGCGGATCAGCGGATCATTTGATGGACCAACTTGGGCAACTGCCACCCGCGGGACTGAGAGGATCAGGCGCCAGGTTCCTCGCGGTCGTGGGCGTGGGCGATAGCCTCGCGCAGGCCTGCGTCAAGCTGCCCAACGTCCACAATCACCTTCCCATCGTGCACCCGGTGGACAGCCTCCAAGGGGACCACGAAGTCGCCAGCGTTCTCGATATAGACAACGAGCGCGTGAGCATTCGTCGTGTAACCCCGGACGGCGCCGAACTCCTCGCCTCCCTCGACCGCATAAACCTGGAAGCCAATCTCGATGTGGCTGTGCTGCGGCATGCAGGATCCTCCTCGATGGAGAAGTGCCGAATGGTGGAATGCAGGCAGACATCTCAAAGCCATATGGGGGCTATAGAGATGCGCGAGCATTATACATCACTGATGATAGTGTGCGTGGATTGCTGGGAATTCGCCACCAGTATTTGTGCTGATGCGGTTTGCCCTCTGGGGGTGAGCATGCGTGATGTGACTTCCGCCGCCGGCCGCGGCGCATGGGCTGGCGTCTGGCGGTGTGCAGATTCATCACCTCGGAACGCACCTCCTTGATATCCTCCTTGCTCGTGGTGGTCTTGAGCCCTGCATTGATTATCTCGGCAAACCTTTCAATGGTCATCTTTTCTTGTACCATGCTCCCAGCGTAGCACTGGCACCAGTTTTGTTAAAGTGATGTATCAGCAGTGTGCAGGCGGCGCGGCGAAACGCATGGCATTAAGCCCGGAGACATTACTTGCGGTGACGGCATCAGGGCATCTCCTCAACCATGATCACCTCACGTGTCATGGCGCAGAAGCGGGGGGCGGGGGCAACTCGCCGAACCTACGGCGGTAGGAGCGAATCCAGATGGAGATGGTAGGGATGCCTACCGCGGATGGCAGCACCCATGGAACCAGCGCCGTGGGGCCACCGAACAGCTTCAGAGCAAACCACTGTCGAGCGCCAAAGACGATGAACGCGGTATGGAACGCAGTGCCTGCGCCCAGCATGCACCCATGTGTTGATACCACTACGCCATGGGCGTCGGCCACGGGTTGGCGAGAAATCGCCAATCACGCCGCACATCGGTAACACCCAGGAGACCTAAGAAGACGGATATCAGATAGCGGCTGCTGAGCCCGGCGCTTGGCACATGGATCGCTCCGAACATCGCCAGGCCCACGGCGACGATCCCCCCGTCATCAGCATCAAGGCTTCAGGGGTAGGTTGGCCAAGGCAGCGGGGTTACTGCGGGTTTTGATGAGTCGTCGCCCCATGTGTACCGATCGCCGTAGCATAAGCGCCAAGAACAGCAGGATGGAAAAGAAGAAGCGGATGTCGCCTTCGATCTGCACCGTGGTTTCCGGCGATACCTGCGGGCGTCCAATAAAGCCGATGGGATCAGCGAGCGCCCATGCCGAGGAGATGACCGCGGTCGCCCCGACCACATAGGTGCACAGGGTGAAGATCCCTCCGCCTCAGACGTGGACCGGGGCGCCCTTTTTGGCGAACACGGGCACCCAAAACACCCCGAGCCCTACGAACCCCGCCGTGATGTGCACATATCGCCAGATCTCATGCCAGGAGAGCGCCCCTTCCATCGCCGAGCCTCCGTTTCAAGGAAAGATCCCCAGAGGGGAGATACGTGGGCGCGCGTGTAGGCGGCGGTGCGGCAGATGTCAATAAGAATGAAGAGCAAAGGGCTGAACCGGTCGGGTTCTTGCCTTCAGCGTGAGAGTAGGGAGGGTGAGGAATGTTGTTTGCGGCAATCATGTGCAGGGGTTCCCGCCCTGGGGTCTTGTCCGGGCTCCAGCAGCGGGAGTCGTCGTGCTGCGCGAGTGAGACCTGTCACTCTGGGTAGTCCACAAAATACGCGTCTGGGGCGTAGGGACGCTCACGTCTCCAGAGCATCTTGGCGGTCCTCCTTACGATGGTGAGTGCAACAACATACTGCACCTGGAAGAGAAGGGACCCTAGCAGGCTGCTGAAAAACACCCTTCGGTCGTGTAAGTGCGGTCTAACAAAAAATTTCAGATGCGCCATGGCCAGATTTTGGGAACATCACGAGGCGTCAAGGTCCCGGGTTGGGCACAGGCAGCGAGGTCAAGAGCTGAGCCCGCCTCCCGTCCTACCTCTGTGCTCGTGCCGCTGCCGCCAGCCTACGCATGCGCACCAGGTTGCACACTGCGGCGGCGAAGGTGAACAGCCTACCAACCCGTACCACGCCGCGATGACGCACCTTGCGCAGCAGCCCAACGGTCTTCATCCAGCCAAAGATCTCTTCCACACATGTCCGTTTCCGCTAACTCACGGCGTCGCCCGGATGGTACGTAGTGCGCCCTCAATAGCGGCGGTACGTTTGCTCATCTGTCAATAGGATTGCGGAAGTCTCCACAATGCGTTCGCGACGATCGCCGATAAAAATAAGGCGATGACCGCCAAGGCGCTTGCGGTATCGCCCTTGCCAACGTTTGCCCTTAATCGGATCACCAAGTCGCAGCATGAGGCCCCTCATAGGTGCGGGAATCATGGGAACGTCTCTCCGATCGATCCTGCTGCCAGGTTGCCGGAAAATCCTTGGTGGTGATGTGGCGGACCGTGTGGCGCAGCCATGGAGCGGTTTTCAGTCCCGCCGTCGACGGCGCCTTCTCTAGTCGCTCATGCAAGTCGGGTGCAACATAAAGGCAGAGATGGCGCATCGGGTCTTGAGATTCTCCCTGGTCGGGTCGTCCTATCCTCTCGTAGCTCAGGCCCCATTGCATGAAGTGACACAACACCGCAGCGCACGGCCGGCGGAAGCGTTTGGCTAGGTCGTCCACTCTCTGCCGTGTCGTCGGGTCAAAGCGGGCATCCATGCGGATGCGTGGCCGTGTGCCGACGGGCCTATGATCTGGCGCTTGGTTCGCAGGTATTCTTCCGTCTCGGGAATCCTTGATGCTGGGGGTGGACCTCCTGACGAATGGTGATGTACCGGAGCTTCGCACCCCCAAGAACTCTCCCCCAGGGATGACCAAGTTATGGGTGATGTGGCTCCTGCTCCCCGGGGCACCCCGACAGAGATAGCTGCTCCCCTCGCCGATACCTGGTCCAACACTCGGCGAGCTGGATCACGATCCCTCGAATCTCCTCCAGTCGGTAGGAAAAGGTGGGCTCCCGTACCGTGCCCTGGAGGCGACCCAACAGCTGGTCGATCTGATGTTCCATGGTCAGGCCTTCGGTGGTCTGCGCGTTCATGGGAGGGTCCTTCGGCATGATACCGCGTCAGCACATGTGCACAACACAGAACAAGCGAAAATAAGCGGATCATACGCCAAAAAAGAGAAGAGTCAATCAAAATCTATTGGCGTCGAGTTAGCCCATTCAGTCGCATACACTCCACAGCTGCCGACGATCCCCCTTCCAACTCGGTACGCTCTATCTACAACGGGCGATAGAGTCATTCCATAGCTTTGGCATATTCTGGACATGTAACGCAATCGGCTGAAACCTGCCTATGGCTTCGTGCTCTGGACCCCGTCGGCTGCGACCGGTCAAATGTGACCTATGGCCGCCGCGGCGCTCGTTACCATATCTCCATCGCTTGCGATCCTGCCGGTGCATCACTTGGCTCCGAGGGCCGACTGCAGCTGAGGGGATTGTGCCCTCGGGTGATTCAGGAGCCTGGAGGAGGGGACTTGCCATCGCCACGTCGCCCCCGGCCGACATCTAACCGATTACGCTCGGCAAACCAGGCTGATGCCCCAAGCCATCGGGCCGAAGAACTCGCCTGCGAGGGCCGCAAAGCGAGTCCTTAAACAACCGGGAAAATCGGGTTTCCATTTGCCAGATCTGATCGGAACATCCTTGAAATCGATACGGTGTGGACCCAACATGCCTCGGCGCGGTGAAGATCGACACCCTCAGCGATTATGGGTTGCGGCAGGGTGACGCCGTCCCTCGAATGTGCGGAGAAACATCAACGGCTTCAGAGCAGCGGAGAAACGGCAGTGGAGGGCGACTCCCATCTCTGGCAGGGCTGCCGGCGTGACCTAAGGCCTCGGCGTCAGACGCTGCCGCAGGCGGGAGCGACGCAAGAGCGGACGCTGGAGGCAATCTAGGCCTTGGTTAGGCTGGGTTCCTCTGCTCTGTTGGGGAACGCTAGACCCATCCCGCATACCTTCTGATGTTCCCGCAGAAAAGCGATGATGACCTCAGTAACCGCCTGGGGTTGCTCGAAGAGAAACGCGTGCCCCGCATTTGGGATCTCCACTAAACACACGCGGTCCCCGAGTTGGTCTCGGAGCGTGCGGCCATTGCCAGGAGGGCCGATCCGGTTATCCAGCCCTTGTAAGACGATGTTTCTTCGCGTTGGTCCCTTCTATGTTCCCTGGATGATCGCGTCATATCAAGCTACCAAAAGGCAGGCTGAGCAGCACCCGGCCTGCCTGATACAGCTCCTCGGGTGACGCATACCGGTGCTGGGTGGCGACGTGGACGTCCCGGAAGAAGCGCTCAAGCGGGTTCGCGGAGATGATCGCACTCGTGCAGGCCGCGTGATAGACCAGAGCAACCGCCTGGGCACTGGCGGCCACGGCGTGCGTGTTCGCTAGGCGGAAAAGTGCGATCTGCTGCTCGGTGAGCGGTGCTCCCTGCAGGACTGTTCCCCAGACCTCGTGGACCATCTCGTAGAGAAAGGCCCGCGCAGAGCGCACGGCCGCCTCAGCCTTGGCCACGCGTTCCTGCACGGTCAGGCGCTCTCGCAGCTCCGTACCCGTGAAGCGATCGACCTTCGCCGCCATGAGCTCGGCAAAGTAGTCCATCGCACCGCGCGCGATGCCGAGGGCGAGGGGGCCCAGGCTTGAGCACAGCGTGAGGACGATTGGCAGCCGATACAGGGGCCCAGGGTGGCGCGGCGCGTTATCGGCCGCGTTCAAGGTGTAGTCAGTAGGGACAAAGAGCTGGTGCACGGCGAAGTCGTGACTTCCTGTGGTACGCATCCCCCCGACGGACCAGGTATCGATGATCTCCACATCCTTGGCAGGGACGAGCATCATCGGCCCCACACGCGGTGCTTCTCCCTCCAACGCATAGCCCGCCACAAACCAGCAGGCATGAGGACTGGCGCGGCCGAACTGCCACCGGCCGGAAACGATGTAGCCGCCGTCTGCGGGTCGTGCAGTCCCCGTGGGCGCGCCTGCGCCAGTGATGACGCCGACCGGATCGGCGCAAAACACGGCCCGTCCCACCTCAGCAGAGACCCAGCCACTGACGATCGTGTTCACCGATCCGCCCACGCCCGCAATCCAGCCGACCGCGCCATCGACGGTGGAGAGCTCCTCGACGACCTGCATCCAGGTCGGCCAATCCCATTCTTCGCCCCCGGCGCGGGTCGGGACCAGCGAACGGAAGAGGCCGAGTCGTGCCATGGCTTCTACCACAGGTGGCGCCAACTGGCGCGCCTCGTCTGTGCGTTGGCGGTGCCTGAGGATGAGCCCCCGCAGCTCGCGTGCACCGTCGAGTTTCTGCTCGGGGCTCACCGTGGTCGGGGTTACTTGCGAATCGGCCATAATCCCCTCCTTATACGATTTGTCATGTTGCTGAGTAGCCTGACGCTGTAGTTAGGCATGAGATGTGATACAGACGCCGGGACTGCCTCCTGCGGTTGGCCGGGAGCCGCACCGCACACTACCTCCTACCCCCATGGGGCGCTTGCCCTCCGTCGTGTGTGCCTCAGAAGAGTGGATTGTTTGGTTTCAGCCCCAGGTGGACCCGTCCAGCGTCCCTCAGTCACATGGACCACAGGATCGTGTGTTGGGTTACGGCACGGATGTCGCGGTGCGCTCCCTCAAGCAGGCAGTCCACATAGAGCGCGGACGTGCCTGCCGCTTCGTACTTGGCCGTCACGACCGCCTTGGTGGTCTTGGCAGCGTGGATGGTCCCACCATACACTCGTGCCCGTTGGGCGTCCAACACCGGGGTGCCGTCACGGCACCCGACCTAGACGTCGTTGAGCGCGTCATACAGGACCATCCGGGCGGCATCCACTGCGGCTACGGAGGCCGACACCGTCGCCTGGACAGCCGGCTGCTCCCGCAGCTCGGGCCGCGGAGACACCAGCATTTTGGAGGCACCCAGCTCCAGCAGGGTGTCGATGGCCGCCTGCGCGATCCCCAGACAGATGGCAGCGCACCCCGCCGCCATGGTGGCAAAAAACGGCATCCGCGACCGGGGCCGGTCGAGTTGATCCGGGTCCAGCAACGAGCAGGTCTGCTCCGCAGGCACGAACACGTTGTCCATCACCACATCGTGGCTGCCAGTGCCCCGCAGCCCCCCGAAGGACCAGGTGTCTACGATGCGATCGGCGCCTTTCGGGAGGCAGGCCATTCGCGGCTCCGGCACGCCTGGAGCCCGCATTCCGGTCTCGGTGCCTTTGGTGAGGACACTCATCATGGGAATCTAGGCTGCCAGTTCACAGCCCGAGACCAGCGACCACTGCCCCGAGACCCGACCCTCCCGTCGACCACGACCGCTTTGCCTGTCGGGCAGGTCGAGTTGGCGAAGAGCGGCCGAACATCGCCCAACAGTGTCGTCCTGACGGCGGCCGAGAAGTACCGACTCATCAGGCACGGTCGCTGATTGTTCCAGGCAATCCAGGCCACGGAGGCATCCCCGCACGCGAGCTCCTCATAGATCTGGAGAGCTACCACCGGCTCCGCTTCGTGTCCCCCAAGGCTCGCGGGCAGGCGCCGCACGCCAATGAGACTGCCGGATGGATCCGCGAAACACTGCAGCGCGTTGCCGTCTCACGCCAAGCCCGAAAAAGTTGCCCACCCGTAAAATAGCCTGCATCTTAGCACCCTTGTGCATCCCCCGCAAACGAGGTATGATCCCCACCTAGGCTGAATATCTTGCGGGCTAATATCCTAACACCATCCTGTGGATCCCCGCGATCAAAAATGATCGACCGCACAGGTCAGGCGTTGCAGTATCCCTGATCAATGTGATCGTCTCCAGCACTGTCGCAGCGCATGGCAACTAGTCTCTCAGAGGCCGACCGATCGTAATCGGTGGCCACTTTCCATCGGTAGCCGACAATAATTGCATCTCAGGGGTGAAACTCTAGCCAAGGTCAGTACCCATCGATCCATGAATGATGTGGGTAGATGGATATCACCCAATGCCTGCCCAATCGGGTTTGCGTGGGGAGAGTCGGTCGGGAAAAAGCCTATGGTCAGCCGCGGATGTGCGGTCAGCCTTGGCGCGTCATGCTTGGCCTGATGGATCGTATCGTGATCGACCATCACAGAGAGTCGCGTATACGGTTCAGTTGGAGAGTATTCATCGAGTTGGGTGAGCAGGTGGAACAGGGCGTTGGCTATGCGCGACCCCAGTACTAGAGTTGTAATTATAGGATTATGCGGCCCATGCCTCAGATACAACCCCACGAGATTTGTCTGATAGTATGTGGCAATCCCCTGATGCCAGCGTTGCCAGGGCGACCAGGCTAGGACTTAATGGGTCGTCTGCTGCAAGGCCAGCACCAAGCGCCACAAGAACCGTCGACATTTGGGTACACTCAACGGGAACTGAGGCCACGTCGGGCTTTGAACCAAGCCGGACTGTTCCCCTCCAACAGCGGCAAGCTTTTTTTACGTCTCCACGGCCATGTCCACTGCGCGCAGGATGATTAGCAGGGCCAAGGCCACATGGCGAACGTCAGATGCCGATACCAGCCCGCCCAACTGCGAACCTCATAGTGATCCAGGCCCCCCTCGCTTTTGGCGACTTCAAAGCCGGTCTCAATGGATGTATACTAGAATACGATACACGATGCCTTCCATAATAGAAGGGATATTCCCAGAGAAGCCGATACACGACCTGCTTCAGACAGGTCGTTTGCAGTGGGGAGGAGGCGGACGATGACGATTGGTGAGCTCATGGCGACAGTGCAGACTATGAACCCCGAGCACGATGTGTTTGTCGCCTTTTTCAAAACTGATGGCACCGGAGAAGTGTTCGACATCGAAGCGGTGCAGGATCACCACGGCGATGCCCAGCTAGATATCTATGCAGAAGCAGACGTCTTCGATGAGGAAGATGGCAACGGCGCCGTGAGTCAGGAGGATGCGGTGAGCACGCCAGACGCGGCGGAGGCAGCTGCTGATGCCTTTCTGGACTTCTGCGAGCGCCGGGGCATCACCGAAGAAGAGAAAGACCTCATTTGGAATGCAATGGCATTCATGTGTTATGAGCAGGTTCAGCACCGACACGGGCCCTTTTACGAGGCGATGAGACCGTTCCTCGTCGAGGGCGAGGAATGAAGGAGGCCTAGGGGATGGCCGACGAATCACCGCCCATGCACTTCGAAGACATTAGAACGAAGACCGGCAACGCTTCGCCGACCCTGCCACTGCTCACCATGCCGATCGAGGAGGCGATGCGGACGCAGCGGGCGCTCCGCCGTCTCAAACCCGATCCGGTCGATGACGCCCTGGTGTTGCGCCTCATCGAGTTCGCGCTCAAGGCTCCCACGGGCAGAAGTGCGCAGAACTGGGAGTTCGTGCTGGTGAAAGACTACGCGGTGAAAGTCCGCCTCGCTCGTTTGTACCGCATCGCCTGGAGCATCTACGGTCGCATCGGCCGGCCTCTGACCGCCCGCGACTTGAAGATGCAACGCCAGCTCGAGGCGGTACAGTGGCAGGTAGAGCACTTCGAGGAGATCCCCGTGCTAGTGGTCACGTGTCTGCATGGCATGCGGCCCGTGTGGCCCCGCTTGTGGTCACCAGCTACTATGGCTCCATTTTTCCCTCCGTGCAAAATCTGCTGCTGGCGGCACGGGCCGCCGGCCTCGGAGCGGCGTTGATCACGCTCCCACTGTGGAGCACCTGGCTGGTACGCCGGGTGCTGCGTTTGCCTTGGCGCGTCACCCCCTGTGCCGTGGTGCCGCTGGGCTGGCCGATGGGACGGTATGGGCCGACGACCCGCCGTCCCGTCGGCGATGTCGTGCACCTCGATCGCTATGGCGACCAGCCGTTCAAGACCCCTCAACTCCGAAGGAGCGATGTGACATAAGACGAGAGCGGTCGAGGCCTACCGCCATCTATCACACATCTTCGCGGCCACTGGTGCCGAAGCTTCGTCAGGATGGGTGCCGCCGATCGAAGCAATAAGCAGCGACCTGCCCGCACCTTGGATAGCTCTCACGGTCCTCGTGCGCCAGCCCTATGAAACATCAGCACGCTATCCACCTCACGGCTAAGGGCAAACCTCTACGCTTGCAGGTGTCAGAGATGGGTGAGTTGGTGCTCGCCAGTGTGCAGTTCTCCACAGCTCTGCATAATGCCAACCAGTGGATCGCAGCGGCACACGATGGGAATGATCTCATTCGCGAAACGGAGTCCAGCTACGAAGGCTCCGATAGCGCCCTTAGCAGCTAGATGATGAGGGTATGGGCAA
>Ga0137404_10001043_pt1 | contig 18068 bp, 31 predicted proteins | sample CZOMad2_1_16fung_FD_108285 | JGI IMG/M metagenome (GOLD analysis project Ga0137404, IMG submission 108285) | Vadose zone soil fungal communities from Angelo Coast Range Reserve, California, USA - CZOMad2_1_16fungal (Illumina Assembly) | ecosystem: Environmental > Terrestrial > Soil > Vadose...
CACATCGTTAGGTTGGCACCGCTATTGTTCGGGTTCAGATATGCCGTCAATGTTACGCTCTGGCCCGGTGTCACAGCGAAATGCGGCACCATCAAAAGCGTAGTGTTTGCTACGCCGCCGGGAAACTGTGCGCACTTCGTACCTTGATATGCGTTTGACGATGATATAGCCCAAGGCGAGTTGAACGTCCAATTGCCATCGTCGCCGGCCTCAAAGTCACCGTTCGGAATAGCGTTGACAAATGCGCCCTGGCCGGTGCTGGGTTGGGTCACGGCGCCGGGTTGGTACAGCTGTCCTGCCTTCCACGTAGTTACCGTCGTCTGCGCGGTTAACGTGGACACTGTTTCAACAGCCTGAGTAATGCCGTTGAATGTGGCGGAATTACCGTACCGATCTGTGATTGACTGGCTAGGTGCTTGCGTAGCTGATACAGGCGAACTGGTAGCCGATGACGTCGTACCGAAATCTCCGAACTCCTGGATCTGCGCGTTTTCGGTTGTCGGCCACGCCGGCTCGCTACTCCCGGTATGCGGCGCCGTGCCGGTGACTGCTATAGCCTTGAACATGTAGCCGTTGTATATAGTAGGCTCAATAATGTTGTTTACCGCAATTACATTCTCGGGCGCCCACACAGTATGCGGGGGCTCAAGACGAACGGCCTGGAAGGCGAAACCGTTCGCCGCAGACGGCGATACGTAGTCGCCGTTGAAGTGCACCGTATTCGCTGTCCAGGTGCCGTTAGTCTGCAGCCAGTAATGCGCAACGGCGCCGTTGTTGAATTCCGCCACAGTGTAGAGGAAGCCCATGTATGGGGCCGCGAAATGGATTTTCTTGATGGGGTCTGTCGTCAAGCTGGGGTTCACCAGTACGTCGCATACGTAACCGCTAGGCACAGTTACCGGCTGATGGCAGAACACGTGGAACGTACCATCGAACGAAGTAAGCCCAACACTGGCGGGTGACGTGTTGAGATTCTGACTGCGCAGCGTACCTGGTTTCACCTTGACAGTCTTCCCGATAGTGACGTAAGCGTTCACCAGGTCGTACAGGGAACTGCGTAGCGCAGCGCCTTTGACGCGGGCACGAGTAATGCCACCCTGAACGACTGTCAGCGCAACGGGTTCGCTCACGGCGGAGCACCGTTGAGTGGCAGGAAGCGCGGTGGAGTGGCCGGGCTGTCAGTCATCGTGCCCGGAACGTAGCGGCGCAGCACGTGATTAGCGGCAGTCAGGTCCTTAAGTCGCGCAGTCGCCTGATTCATGGCGCGTGCAGCATCCGGCTTACCCTTGTCGCTTTTAGCGTTGGCCACTGCATAGAGCAGCACCAACTCGCCATCTATCGTAGGCTTGTCTGTGTCAGCCGCGAACGGTTCAAGGCCAAAGTGTCCTTTAACCCACAACGTGTAGGCTGCCTGCGGCGCGGGAAACAGCTCTATGCACGAGCGTATTTCGTAGCGCGTCGGCCAGCCAGTTTGAATGTTGGCGCGCGTGTACCAGAGCGGATTGATGCCTGACACCAGTTGATACCACGCTTGGTTTAGATCCTCGAAACCAACCCACGTTATGCGCTGGGGGTCAAGCACCTTCGTGCAGCAATTCGTGTTGTCGGCCAATCCGTAATAGCGCTGTCCGGGCTCCATTGTCCACCGATAGAACCGCTCGGTGCGCAGTGCCTTGTACTTGTCGTACAGCTGTTTCTGCGCCGTGTACAGATATTCATTGCAATACGCCGCGATGCCGGCCGGCGGGTTGGACGCCGTAGCGGCATACCCGATCTGTATGAGCATGCGGCGGCGCAACTCTGACAACTGGGACTCATTCGAGACGGCTTCACAGTCGCAGTTGAAATCGTCTACGCAGAAATCGAACGTAGCAGAATATACTGTCCCGTCCACGAACCCGAGCTGAGTTCCTGACGGCCAACGTAGTAGCGTTTGGCCGTGTCCATTCAATGTCAGGGTTGAATCGCTTACATTGAAGCGCGTTATAACAGCTCCGAGGCTATCAAGAATTGTAACTTGATCGAAATACTGTGTTGTTATTGTTAAGTTATCGTTCAGCGCAACCATGAAATTAGTAACGCCGCCTGTCGCTATCATATCGCAGATAGACGCAATAGCTACATTCGGCGCTGCCGGCGGCGTCAAGACGGGTGGTGTATCCGGTGTTGATGGAGGGCTAGATGCGGGCGACGTTACTTGGGCGTCGCTATACCCAACACTAGTTCCTGTACCGGCGGTGAAGCCGGGCCAAGATGCAGCGTTTGCAGTGAATGTTGTCGTATACGGGAGCGCGGCCATTTACTTCCCCGCCAACGAATCACCAAGTTTGGCGCGCGCCGCGCTCTTAATCTGCGCCTCTTTGCCCGCACTGATGTTACCAGCGCGAAATGAGCGCGTAGCGCCGCCAATGGCCAGCCGCGCGTGCACTTTATCGTTGACGGGGAACGATGTTCCGCCGCCTGCGAAATCTGACTTTGGCATGCTGCGCCGTTTTGCTGCATCAAGTTTCACGTTTCACCTCTAAGTACCGTGCGAGCAGTACTAGCTTTGCCGGATCATCGAAAAAGCGCCCCGGCGCGAACCGGGGCGAACACTCACCCACCCACAGAAATCAGGTCGCGCCTACCAGGTCCGCGAAGCCTTTCGATTCAACGATGCCTTCGCCGATGGCGCGTTTCAGGTTCGCGAGCCCCGGTGCGTGCGCACCGTAGACCGATTGAACAAGCGGTAGTCCCGGCGTACCGTCTTCACCTGTCGGGCGCTGGTAGCGGCCCTCTAGGCGCTGGTATTCCTCCAATGCGTCTGGCGCGTCGCGGTCTACAGTGAATGAGCCGATGCGCTCTGCTTGATCGAATAGCGCCTCAATGAGCGGAATTTCCCAGCTCGCATACGATTCCTCCAACGTGGAAAGTTCGTTGCGGCGAATCCTCATCGTGATAAATTGAATAGCCATGTTGGTCTCCGTGGTGTGTATCGAAAATTATCCCGAGGCCGTAGCCTCGGGATTTGTTGGTTTAAATGCGGCTCGCTTCGGCCTCCATGAAGCTGACCGTGATGTTGTCCGCAGCGCCCGAAGTCAGACAGATTCCGGCGATGAGCGCGTTGCCCGTGTCGTCGAAGCCGGCTGAGACGGTGTTAACGTTCACGGACGGGATCGTCGCATGACCAGTGGCCGCCAGATTGTGCGTCATCGAGAACTCGCCGACGACAACGCCCGTTGCGCTGACTGAGCGAACTCGACACTCGATGTCAACCCATCCCTCGTCGGCAACAGCCGTGCCCGCGGGTTTAGCGAATGACACGCGAGCGGTATCCGCCACAGTGCCGAGTGTGCCAAACGCGATATCGAAGGTGCTCGCGGCAGTGCCGTTCGCGTCCTTAGTAATGTTGAACGTCCAGCTCAGTTTAGAGCCGACGAACAGGCCGCTGGCGGGAATCGCCAATGCGGAGCCGTTCAAGTAGGTGCGCACCGCAGCCGGCACAACTTGGTTAGTAACCGAGTAGTTCTGCACGCGGCCCGACTGAATGCCGGGCTGCATGCTCTCAACTACACCTGGGAGAAGAATCGTCATGGTTATATACTCCTGATTCGTTTGAGGGAGGCGCCTTGCGGCGCCTCACCGGTTAGGCGACTGACAGCACGGCGTGTGCGTTTCGTTTGCCCGTGGTCAGTGACGCTTTTGCGGTCAGAGCCCAGTAATGGGTGTAGCGATCATACACGCGCGGCGGCCGGCGCGACACCATCCAGTGGCCCTTGATGGGGCGCAACTTGATGCGCTTGGTGTTCAGCAGGTAGCACCGCTTTAGCCAAGGCGTCGCGGGTGCGTCCAGCGTATCAAGCGTCTGGAAGACCGGGTCCCACTCAATCGGGACGCCCTTGAAGTACAACCCAGTAGAGGTACCGTTGCCGGTAGCCGCGTCCAAAGTGATGCCCTTCTTGTTGTCCGACTGAACGACAACCTGCTTCGTGGCCGAGCCGCTCGTTGACGCCGCTTCTGCACGGTACTTGTCAATGAACGTGTCACCTGCAAGGATGAAGTTCGGAGGTGCGCCGCCGACACGGATCATCGCACGCCATGCGGTTTCCAGTGCCGTGGTCAGCACGCCGCCCGTAGCCGCGATGGCCAGCTGCGAGTAGTTGCGCCAGAAAGCGTTGGCCGCCTGTGAAGCGTCAATGCCGCCGACAATACCGGTCGCGGGAGTCGTCGAAACCAGGTTGTCAAGACCGGGGATATCGGTCGTGCTCTGGGAGCCCGAACGGTGCAACATCAAGTCGAAATTCTCCATGAATCCTAGCTTGAGGGTATCCATGTTTTCCGACAGGAGATTGGTCAACTGCATCTTCTCGGAGTCGGAGGGCGACGCCTGCCGATCGTCGGTCAGCGTGATTCCGTTGGCGACAAGTTCGTCTTCGTTCAGGCCAAATCCGTCATGGAAACTGCCCCATACGAACTTGGATTGTGTCAAGGTTCGCTTGCGGTTGTAGGAAACCTGCGAGTCGCCCCAGTACGACTGAAAGTTAGAGTCGTTTTGGAATCGGAGCTGTTCCACAACGAACTGAAGGGCGCCAGCGTAGTCCTGCTTGCCCTCAATGAATTTCTGGATCAACGGTCGATTGACGTTGTAGTTATCGACTGGATCATTGCGAAGGAAAAAGTCAATCGCGGCCTTACCGGCGTACGCGAGCTGTTCGGGAGTGAACGACATGTTGGATTCCTCAAAGTGTATGGATAGAAACCATTGCCTTTGAGGTGGCGCGAAACCTCTTTGCGCGCCTACGGGTCACGACTCCCGCTTACAGCTATTATGGCAAACGCGGCTAGTCAACCATGCTGGCATAGAAATTGCAAGCAGCGTTTAGCAAATCACCCGTTTTGATCACTTCTTTGTTTTCAAGGGTCCTCCTTCTCGCCACATCAGTCCGCGGTCGGCGGCCGACGCACGTAGTGCAACGAGCGGGGCAATTTCAGCCCGAGCCAGTAGGAAAAAATACACGGACTGGAATTCGACGCCGTGGTCTTCGGGTTCGGTACCGTGTCGCTTATCCGAAATATAATGCGCAACCTCATGAAGCGCAACGAACTTATTTAACTGTGTGCGAGCCAGAAATATGCCTGACCCGTCCGCGTAACAGTAGGACAACTTAGCCCGCTTATCTAGCCCAACGGGAGGCGGGAGCAGTCCATACGCTTCGCACGCGAAACGGATCAGGTCTTTACATTTGGCGAAGGTGAGAGAATCACAACAGGCTTCGGGCCAATCGTCCTCGAATCCGTATATAGCTTTCTGCCACGGATCAGGTCTGCCGCGCGAGCCGCGGCAGCCTTTAACTTTTCCCTTCGCCTTGCGCATGGTCCACAACTCATGACGTTTCGCTCATCCTACTCCGGAAATCCTTCCCCGAAAATAGCATCGTGCAAAGTTGCGGCTTCGCGCTTGCCGCCGCCGGCCGGCGCCGCGGGGCGCAACGGAGCGCCTTTCGGTTTCGGCGGTATTACGACCACCGGGGCAGCGCGCGCTGCCACCTTACACGCGGCGTACGCCTCGTTGAACGCCTGTTTCCACAAGCTCGGGCGCATATGTTTAAACGCTGCCGTGAGTGCTGGCTCAATAGCCTCGCGTTTCGCGGCGTAGTTCGGGTCCGTCTTCTGTAGATGGTCGCCAATGCCATTCAAGTCCGTAATCGCCGTCATGCGCTCCTGGGCCGCTGCCGTCTCATTCTGGGCGGCTGTCGTCATCGCCTGAGAACTGGCACTAGTCGCCTGCGCTCGGTTGCGCGCAATGGCGACTTCTTCAGCGATCTTTGCCGTCGTGTGGCCGTTCGCCACGGCGTCAATCAAGTCCTGGTGACCGTCGAGCGCATCGGCCTCGGGCAGCGAGCGCCCGAGCTTCATCGAAATGGTGCGCAGACCGCCCTGAAGCATCTTGTACGCTTCCTCCAGGTCGGTCTGCTTATCTGAGTGGACGTACTTCATGTACGTGATCATTGCGCCGAACTCTTCCGGCGTAGCCCCCGTGCCCTGTATCGCAGTAATTATCGCGCCCTGGTTTTCGACGATCGCGGCTTGCTCCTTTACCGTGCTGACTAGTGAGGTGATGCGTTCGCGGGTCCGCTCCGACACCTGCGGCGGGATGGGATCGTTGATGTGATCCACCTTCTTGGCTTCCGCAATCGGCTTGCCGTCCTTGTCAAGCTTCGGCTCATCGGCAGGCTTTACGCCGGCTTTCTCGTCGGCAATCTTCTTGGCCGCCGCGGTTGCGGCAGTCGTTTCAGCGGCTTTCTGCTCCGGGGTCTTCGGCTCAAGAAGCTTCAGTGCATCGGCGATTGCATCCTCGACAGTTGGTTCTGATTTGACAGTTCCACCGCCTGCTTCAACGTCAGGTGTCTCGCCATCAACTGCGCTGCCGTCGCCCTCGGGAGCGTCCTCGTCGATTTCCGTTTCGTCCGCCGAATCCAGTTCCGTCTCCAACTCGGTATCCAGCTCATCATTACTACTCGTGATTGCCATGGTGAGTGCTCGTCAGTTATTGCGTTTTTGGAGCCGCCTTAGAAGCTGGCGGCGGTTTGATTGATAGCGGCGGCATCGGCACACCGCCCGGCAGGGAGGGCATTGGTGCGCCTCCTGGGAGAGCCTGTGGGCCGCCGGCTGGCTTTGGTAACGTAGTAGCTTCAGCCGATAACAGTGCCTGCGTATCCTCAGGCGGCATCTGGCCTTGCAGATCAATGTTGACCTTAACCTGAGGCGGTGGTGGCGGCGGCGGCGGAATCGGTGTCGGCGTACCCTGCGGAATGAACTCGTCGATATCGAGTCGATCGTCAAGCCGCTTCAGGGTCTCGCGCAGCACTTGTATCAGTGCAGCAGCCAGTCCGGGGTCAGCCGTCTGTAGCGCGCGAATCTGTATGAGGGATTTCTCCAGTAGTGGCAGGATCTGTGCCCAAGCGGCCTTGTCGGCGCCAGCGTTTGGCTTGCCCGTCGTGCCTGCGTCAATCTCCACTTCGACCATAGTCAGTAAATCTTCAACATCCATACCCGGCGTGCCGGTAATGTCGTCGGGGCCGAGCCAGAAGGCGTTTTTGCCGGCGACGCGCTGAACCCAACTCAATGGGCACTCCTGAATCGCACATTCAGCGGTGTACTCCGCCAGATCGTCGAGTACGTCTTCTAACGTATCACGATCGGCGCTTGTACGACTCTGGAAACCGGCCTGCTCTGTATGGACTTCGGCCGCCGTCTTACGATCGGAGCCGGAATCAGCCTGTTGGAGCGCTTCTTGCACTCCGGACACAACCTGCATATCGCGCAGAATCGGCTCCGTGTTGTACAGTTGCGGATTGAAAGTTGAAATCGGTTTCGCTATGAACACGTTCTGAAGCGGCTCATCGGCCGCTGTCTTTATGCCGAGGTACTCGCCAATTACACCTTCTGAAATCTTCTTCGCCTCGTCATGATCCAGTGCACCCGAGTTGAAAATGATACCGGGCAGCGACCGCTCTCGGCAAACGCGCTCGTTTGACCGGCATGAGCTGTACTCATCTTGCAGTTTACGCAGCCGCCATGAGAGTGACTGCGGATGGCGCTTTCCATCGACCGGATAAAACGCGAGATAAAAGAAACTGTAAAACCGCTTCGTCGCCTGTGGCGGCGGATATGGTTCAACAGCCCACATCTTCACGCCATCAACAAGCGTGCGGATTAATTGCGCGTCGCGATCCCAAATCTCGATTATCTTCGCGAATTCAGTCTGCTTTTCCGTGCCGCCGCCCGTGTTTTGCTCGGTCTTCGAAAATTGGCCCACCTCGGCCGCATTATCGCCGATGACGGTGTCCATCACTTCAGTATGTACCGGAGCAGTGCGTTGAAAGTACGACGCCGCCGCTTTGACATCGTCTTCAGTGAAGCGCGGAAAGCGCGTCCGAAGCGTTGATTTCTCAACGTATATGTCATTGGACATCCAGCGCGCGTCTTTATAGTCAGCAAGATCTGCAACATCAAGCGAAACTTGGATATCCTCAGCCCGCACCGAATCAATCATCATGCCGTAGCGTTTCTTCTTGGCTAAGCGCGCGTTGAGTCCTGTTATGCGTTCCTGTATCGCTAGTTCGTCGGCGTCCGGGTCTTGCGATTCGCCTTCAGCTAGCTTCGCTTTCGCGGCCTGGATGGCGGCGAGTTGATCTTGCTGAGTAGAAAGTTCCTGCTCCAACTGCGGAGCCGGGATTTTCTGCGTTAGCATCGTGCCCTTGAACCAACCTGGCCCAACAGACAGCGAGGAGCGAACCATCTTCTTGCCCGACTTCTTCAGCGTACCGTCTTTCCATAGCTGGCTTATCACCAACGCCAACGTCGCGGACAGCTTAGTGCGCGTTGAGTCGGGTTTTGATGCCTGAGCGCCGACAGCGGGCATCGGCGACGGAAGTCCCGAGCCGGCGGGTGCACCCGGCAGGCCGGCAGCACCTTCTGGGGGTGGCAGCGTTCCTACCGGGGGCGGCCCGCCGGGTACAGGTCCGGGCGGCGCAAGCTGCGCACCGAGTCCCGGCGGCGGGGCCGCGGGTGGCGCGCTATCCTCGGGTGTCTCTTCAACCTGCTTCGCAGGTCGTACGCCAACGTCAGGATTCTGCGCGTATAGAAAACTCACGAGTATGTCAATGAACGAACCAATCAGGTTCGCATCACTGGCCCAGTTCGGATCTGATTCACCGGCAGCATACCTGCGATCGCGCGCGTACTGCTGTCGTGCGGTACGGTCGAATTGACGCGCCGCGGTGTATTCCTTGAGCCATCGGGCGACTTGGGTACGCTCCGCGTCTGTGGCCTTATCATCCGGGCGCAACGCGCGGTCAATGCCGTGCGCTGCCGCCTGTTCGCTCGTAGTGCCAGCTGGCACTACATCGCCGCCCAGCAGATCGTTGAAGTCGGCCGCCATTAGCCGGCCGCAGCCTTCGCGTCGGCTTCAGCCTGCTTGCGTTCCAGAAATGCCTTGATGTTAGCACCGGTCGCAGGACCCATGCTGTAGTCCCGCGGAACGACCGCTATGGGCTCATCTGCCAGCGGCGCTGGCTCGGGGTCGAACGCCGTAATTGGCGCCTCGGGGGCAGGCGTTGCGGGCTCTACTGGCGCCTCAGAGGCGGGCGCCTGCGCAGCATGCACAAGGGCCAGAGCGTGAAGCTCGGCCAGCTCAGCATCTGAGAGAGGGATCTGGTCAGTCATGATCAATCTTCCTGTGCGGCCTTAATACCGCTATTCACTGCGTCTAGCGCGGAACCACCCTTCTTCAATTTCTGTGCGCCCATCTTCTTGAGCTGAAGACTCACGTTATGCGTCTTATCGCCATTCTGGCTCTCGTGCTGATTGACGTTAGTCACGTGACCGTGGGCCATCACATGGAACACATCGCCGACCTTTGGGGCGGCGATGCCGAGCTTGGCCAAGTCCCCGGCATCGAGTTCAATGCGATGCGAATAGCTGTACAGGTCCGGCTTGAACTTGCCGACCGAGCCGGGTGACAAGCTTTCCTTTCCGAATTTTCGCATGCTGAACAGCTTCATACTCACCCCAAAAATTGGCTGGCAAGCCTGGATTCGAACCAGGGACACGAGCATTAACAGTGCTGCGCTCTACCAGGCTGAGCTACTCGCCATAATGTGTCCGGCGATCCTATCAGGCTGGTACGGCCCTTGCAAGGCGTCCGCCATTGAGCGCGCCGCCGATAACCTCAAACCAGTGCTGCGCATCGTCCGCGCTATTGTACGGGTCGTAACCATACTGGCGGAATTCCGCGACCAAGTCTTTGAATTCTGCTTCGCTGAATTTCGACGCGGCGGTAACTTCTAGCCACGGAACGCCGCCCCCGATTGGGTAGCTTTTCACGATAGCAACTGAATCAGGTTGCCGCCCATGTCCTCGCCGGCCTCCTGGTTCTGCACCAATTGGTCGAGCAGGTACGTGAGCGCGAATGCAGTACCGAGCGCGACGGCTGGGTCGTTCGGCGACTCCTTGCGCAAACTCTCGAATGCCTGTTCCATGACGTGCGCCGCCTTGCGAGCGCGCACCTGAGCGCTGCGCGGCATACCTGACAGCAGATCACTGACTAGGGTCAGCGTGTCGCTGATCGAGTCACTCAGGACATTGCGCGATGGGGCGGGAGTCGCGGCCGGGCCGGCGGCGCCTTCAAGATGGCGGTCCATGGATGCCTCAAAGTCTGTCTTGCTCATTTTGTGGGTCTCTGTGATGGAGGAAAGCCGCACATCCAGTTTAGCAGCCATTCGCGCAGCATGCTTTCTGGTAACTGCGACAGATGCATGAAATCGTTCACATCCAGCTCGATGGACTTTAATCGACGTCCGACTTTGGCGGCGTGAACGCCTATGGTTTCCGCTTCATAGCCGATTTGGTGCAGGATCATCGTAATCGCCTCACTGCGGGGGGAGTGTCGTTGTGCTCTAGCCACGCTACCGAGAACGGCTTTATACCGGGCTCGCGCTCCTTGGGCGGCAACGGCGCGTTCTGTATCTTATCCAACACCCGGCCCAGAAGTCCAGCGACGTCTGCTTTGTCGTTGAATCGGCCCGCCGGCAGCGCCACTAACTGGTCCACCATCTGTAGAGCAGCTGCGTGGTGCTTGCCGCGATCGGGTAAGTGTACGATGCCAGTCGAGCTGATAGCCTGGAAAGACTGAACGCGCGCAACCTTGTCGGTCGTGCTGGCGATGGAGTTGATTGCAACATATACCTTGGCCTTCTTCATAGCTTTGTTGAGTGCAGGGGCAATGGCGTTATGTATTACTCCTTTCTCATCGTATGCTACGCGGCACTTGTTGCGTCTCGCCATCTCAATGAACGCTTTCACACTCTTGTCTGGTGCAACCTGGCCCGACCACGTATCCCACAGATACACTTCGCCGTTCGTATCAATACCCCAAGTGAACAATTCGGTGAAGTCGGCTGACTGACTCTCAGTCACGGCCCAGTCCGTGACGATAGCGCGGCGCATTGTCTCCATCGGCGGCCAGCCGCGTGGATCTTCCCACTTGAACCAGGTTCGGTCGAATGTATCAGATCCTTGTGGCGTCGGCCGCCCCTGGTAGAGACTGGACCATGTGCGCTGACCTTCGCGCGTCTGATTATGCTCGAACATATGCCAATGCTTCGCCGGGAACCACTCAGGCCATAGGTACTCACCAATCTGGCGGCCGAGCGGATCATCCGTGCGCTCGCACTTCGCCGGCAGGTTCAACACTTCCCAATACAGCCCATCGCGGCAGAGGACCATGCCCGACTCGCCGTTGTAGTCTTCTGGCAGTATGGAGCCCGCAAGGTCGTTCTCATGCCAGCGCGTCAGGATGAGCGCTAACCATGCACCCGGCTTCAACCGAGTCAACACGTCGTTCTGATACGCCTCCAGCGTTGACTTCCGCACCGCGGGGCTGTCCGCGTCCTGCCGCCCGCTCACCGGATCGTCGATAATAATCCCGTCCGCCCGGTTTCCCGTGATACCCGACAGAATGCCGTTGGCCTGTAGCTCACTCTCGTTGTCGAGCGCCCATTCGCTCACCGCCTCGCGCGTCAGCTCGATGGGCTCATCCCACAGCTGTTGCCACTTCGGCGAGCGGCATACTTGTTGCGTTCGCCGCGACATCTTCTCTGACAGGTCTGACGCATAGCTGACGTCAATGATGCGATACTTCTTGTGTTTCCCCAGCAGCCAGCTAGGCAACACAACACTGGTGTATGAGGACTTCGCGCTGCCAGGTGGCGCCATGATGAGACACCGACCGAAGGGCCGCTCTACCGTGCGCTGCAGTACGTCCAGGATGAGCGCGATGTGCTCGGGCAGGTAGAACCGCGCCGGCCCCATTATATCCTCGTCCAACTCATCCATGGCGTCGTGCGGGCTCAGCGGAATATCAATACTGAGCGCGTACGAGTGTAGGGAAGACTGCGCGCGCTTACGCCGCAACATCTCTCGCGCCGCCGCTTTCAACTCCTCGCTGACGTGTTTTTGTACGGGGGCTGCGCTTGTCGCCATTAGAGTGCCGCCAAGATCAGCAACTCACGTACGTTGGCGTGGTTTTTGGTGATAGCCGTTTGCAAGGTGCTGGAAAGTTTGTTGCCTGGGTAGGCGTATACTTCGCCGCGTTCCACGAATAGAACTGCCCCGGCGGCGCGCGCTTGTCGTATCAAATTGTTGGCGTGGAGCAGTGTCATTTCACCAAATCCCCGAGTGTATCGTTACGTTCTAGGTATGCGAGTGCTCGCCGCAGCGCTGGAATGTCGTCACCGAGCAAACCTATGCCCGGATTGCACTGGCCGCAGAGCCATCCGCGAAACTCGCCGGTCGCGTGGCAGTGGTCCAAGTGAAGCGTCTTACCGGTTACTTTCCCGCAGCACTCGCACGCTGTCGGCGGTAAGCGTGTCGGCTCTGGAAGTCCCTGTACTCTTCGCGTATAGCGAAGCCGACCTAGTTTTTCCTTGTCTGTTCTGCGGCGCTTAGTCAGTTTACGTTTTACGTAATTCTTTTCTAGGTTGCAACGGACGCATTTCCGGTTTGATACGAACCGTCCCTCTGTATGAAGCTGTTCGCATGGGGGTGCGGTATAGAACCGCTTTAACCCCGCCGCTTTTGCCTCGTGTCTGGTGAGGGTATGCATATTATGTTAAATATTCGTAATTTATGGTCAGGTAGTGTCGCATAATACGGCGGGCACGTACAAACCCGGCCATGTTTGACACGGGGGCTCTCCCCCTACTCACTGTTCACTCACTATAGACTGTAGCTCGCTCATGCTGAGCCGTGATAGCGAGCCGTCCTTGCTGCGCACGTCCACTGAGACAGCCTTGACGCGGGGCAGGGAGAACTGGATCAACTCAATGAACAGCTCGACAGCCTTCGCCGGCTGTGTAACAGCAACCTGGTGTAGCCACGTGTTGACATTGTCAATGTTAGCTGCCGCCAGTTCGGCCATGCTGTGGCGAATCCTGGCGCGCGTGGCGCTGTTGATTTGGCTGAGAGGTAGCTCGGGCACATCGGGCGGCAATGTGCCGTCCAGGGACCGCAGCATGCGTTCCTCGCTAGGCATGTGGACGACTCCGTCGGTGAAGGCTTTCTTGCTGTTCATATCGCGCTTATATCAAATGATCGCGCGCGTTGCAAGAGCCGTGCCACCTGACAGATTATCGGTATTAACATATTATATCCCGCTAGCGTCGGAAAGTTTTACATATGATATCGAGCTGTGCCGTTTGTCATATTATATGCCAAGGTTGCCGCCATCGTGCCGCCGCGGGTTGTCATATTATTTGCTGTGAGCGCGAAGTGGTGCGTCTGGGAAAATGAACAGGTTTTAGTATATTATGTAAATGTAAAATTTTTCGACACCTTACTTTACAGCCAAAGCATAAACGACTAGTCAAAGCCGTAACTATCGGAATCTAGTACTACTTTTAACCCTTTTATCTTATTTGATATTAAAAAAGTATTAGTCTATAGAATCTTAGTCAGTTCGACCGTTTACCATATGATATACACAGCGACATACGGGCCATAGCGCCAGCGCCAGCGATTTTTTGCCGTGGGAGAATTTTTCCTTGCATTAATAACCATAAATGAATAAGATCAAGAGCTTAGGCATACAAGACTCCTCAATATTTTAAAAGGTAAATAAGATCATGGACTTACTAGAAACAATACGCGACAATCCCGGAATAACGCACCGAGAACTTAAAGAGCGGTTCGGCGATGCCTGGAAAGCTTTGCAACTTGATTTCGACTTCTACAATGCGACAGGGGTCGTAACCGGGAAGCTGAACAAACGTCAGCGTTGGGAGTACCGGATGGCCGGTATGAGCACATCCACCGTAGCGGCAATATGCGAACGCCCCGGCGCATTGACCGCGACGCCTGAGCAGCGACAAGCGCTTCTGGAGGGCTTCGCCAAGCTAGTGGCCGATACGGGCATCGACTATGAGGTGGCTGCAGTCTACATCGCCAATCGAGTGCGAAACGGCATCAAGTGACCGGTAGTGCCACATTGTGACCAAAGTGTCGGAAAACCTGACACTTTGCGTCACTAGCTTGGCGCCCAGCTATTGGAATCAATGACTTAGCCGCTGGCACGCCGATTGCATATACTCAGTGGCACAGACGAACCCCACGGACCCAGGAGCCGACCATGTTTAGAGTTTGCGCGAACATCCGAAAGACCGCGAGCAGCGGCAAGCCGATTGACGGCTACACCAAGCAGGTATTCTGGTACTGCAACGAGCTAGGCGGGCTGCAGCGCCACAAAAAGAATGCAGACAAGCTGACGCAAGGTGAGGCGGAGCGAATAGCCGCCGCCTACCGCCTGCTCCCGCATAAGTACGCCAACGTCACCATAGTAGGCTGACGTTCAGCATAAGTGCTGGCAACCCCACGGAGACGAATCATGAACGAGTACTTTGAACGCAACCATAGGCGCAGCCAGTGGATGAGACTTCCCCATGTGTTCTACACCAGCCGGTGCCTGCCAACATATCCAGGCTGCGACCCCTATAACGCGCTGTTCGGATTCAGTGTAAAAGCTTGACGTTCAGCAGAGTGCTGGCAATCCCAGCACTCGACTCAACGCCAACTACGGACCCAGGAGCCGAACATGAAGTCTATTCACGAGCGCATACGCGCCGCTCAGGCGGCACAGGACAAAGCGCGCAAAGCTGCCGAGTACAAGGCCGGCGAAGGGCAGCGCCGAAGCGTTGCAGCACGTCAAGCAGCTGAAGTACGCAAGGATAACCGTCTCGATGCGCTGTTAAATGGGCGCGTCGAACCGCGCACCTTGAAGGAATACAAGGCGATGTCGCGGATCGAAGATGACGACGCAGAATTCGCGGGGCAGTTGTGAACGCCACGCTGCGCAGCCTGGAGGACGCCTGCAACGAGCTGGCGCACCTCATGACCTTTCCCCAGCACTACACCCATACACAGCGCCTAGCGCGTCGCGTGGCTGTTGTGGCTCGCATACGCGAACTACGCCGTACACTGAGAGGTTGATATGAAATGCAATCTGTGTGAAATGTGCATGATCAACGGCGTCGCCTGCCACGAGAGCGGTTGCCCGAACAAGCACGCACGTTGGGATATGGATGGCGTCATGTGGGTGCGGCAGATTGTGTGCGACACCTGCGGATACGATTGCGACGTCGGCACGGAGTGCTGCACCGAGGAGCGCATAGAGGACGACGTTGAGCCGGATACGGCCGGCGAGATGTTCGACGACAAACTTGACATGTTCCGCCGGGAGTATTGACAATTCAACGCCAACTACTGGAGTAAATCGAAATGCGAATCGGACCCCAAATGCAAGCTGCTGTAGCCTATGTATCTCGCCATCCTGGTTGCTGTATTCGCGACGTTGCCTCGGACATCCACATCGCAGCGCGTACGGGGCGTAACAACGCCCTTGGGTATGACCCCGTGCATCGTGCCATTAAGGCCGGGCTGATCACAGCTATACGCGCTGCAGGTCGCTATTCACTGACCGTATCGGCCACCAGCTTGAATTGGAGCGCTCCATAATGCGCCGCAGCGGGACCCTCAGACAGTACGCGGGCGATGCCAAGCGCACTAGAAGCGCGGCAATGAAGCGGGCTCGCAAGACGCAAAAGTTCATTACGGAAATCGGATCACACTATTCAACTGACATAGCTAGACAACGTTTGCGCTGGGCCATCTCGGATGCCCGTCGCGCGAATCGCAGTCTTGTACGGTATCTAAAACACATCAAGGCTGCATACAGGAGTACCGAACGTGAGCACACTGCAACTATTGCTGATGGGCGAGTACCAAGCACAACGGGAGCTAGGTGTGACCGCCGCTAACGCGCGTACCAGGGCAGTTACCACGATGGCGCGCCGGTTCGACATAACCCGAGCGCATGCAGAACTGGAGCTTGACGCCGCGCTGAAGATGGCCCACTCTACACCGGTCATGCTGATCGCCTGACCACGGACCCAGGAGCCGACCATGTCATATACACGACGAGACTACGAGAACCTGAGCACTGCGCTACGTAATGCGTACCTCGCTACGTCGCCTTACAATGCGCACTATCAACATGTAATTGATTGCGAGGCTGTGGCCGACGTGCTCGCAAGCACCAACCCCAGGTTCGATCGCGACCGATTCCTGCGCGAGTGCGGTGTATCATGAACTGCGAGCCGCTAATCCGTGCCGATGTCGTGCGAGCCGTGCGCAAGGGTTATTACATGTTTGTCAACGGCAACTATATCGACATCATCGTCGAGCCTGTTATCGTGAGCATCTGGCCATGAGCCGCAGAAGCCTTCCGCGCATGCTGCTCAGTGGACGAGCTGTGGGATCTGCTGTGTTCACCGAGTTAGTACCTGTGCCAAGCGAAGGTGGCACTACCTGGAACGTCATCATGACAGCGCCCTATCAGTGGCGAATCGAGTTCGCCTGCACATCTAAGCGAACCGCGGTCAACTTGCGGCTGGCCCTGGACGATGTGACTAGCGCTCTAGTGGAGCCGGCGGAATGAAGCTATCGCTGCTCGATCGAATCCTCAACCGGTGCGTTCTGGGTGTCACGTCGTACAACAATACGCGCTGCTGGATATCGACCTGTAAACACGGCGCGCGGCAACCGTTCGCGCCATAAACGAAAAGAGATGCGAATATGATCGTAGACGGCAAATATGAGTGCAACATAACGTGCTCCTTGTGTAAGCATCGCCATCCGGCTAGGCTGACGTGTAGAGAGGCGCAACTTATCGCTGAGAACGCGGAGTTGCGCGATAGGATAGAGACTCTTGAAATGGAAGCTATCGTAGACGAAGCACGGCGGAGCGTTGGGCTATGAGTCGCAAAGCTAATTGGGGCTTCCTGACTAGTGACCATACAGAGCACGTACACATGCACGTCAACGACGTCGGCGAGCTGATAGTCGCCAATTGTGAGACGGTGGATGGCGAGCGGACGGGCGCGCTGCTCTACCGTAGCGGCCTGCCGCTATGGTCTGATGAATATCCTTCTGACATACCCGAGGAGTATATCTGACATGCTGAAGTTTTTCTCGCGCATCCTGTTCGCGATCCCTGTATGGCTCGCATATTTGCTGCCCATGACACTCCTGGTGTTGCTGGGCTTCCCGATTGTCGGGCTCGCCACGTTGCTGCGCGCATACAAGAGCAACCAGGACCCCGATAATATGCATCGCACACACTGGCGCACGCGGCTACTCTGGCTATACGACAACGACGAAGACGGTATCGACGGCTACGCTACGAGCGGCGACGGAACCGTTAAAAATAACGCATGGGCCCGGTCTACGATGTACAAAACGTACTTGCAAACTATCTTCATCTGGAGCGCATGGCGCAACAGTGTCGGCAACGCGCGTTGGCTGCCATTCTTCGGCGCGACGATCGAGCCGCGCGATGTCGTGCTGTACATCCCCAATCTAGCGCAGAAGCGATTCTTCTCAAACAATACGTTCACCGTATGGTGGAATGAATACCGCAAGCTCGGGCCGTACGTCGCGCGCATCGGCTGGAAGTACGAACTTCGCTTCCCGTGGTCCGCGACGCGCTTCTGTTGGATAGGTTGGCGCATTGCTCAGTGCGATGTGCCGACGAAGGCTGTAGGCTTCGCGTTCCAACCTTTCGGGAGGCTGTGACATGAAGTACACATTCCAGATCCGCAAAGATCCTGCAGGCGCGAAGCGGTGCCGGGTGCTGTATCAATCGATTACACGCTACGTAACGCGCGAAGACGCGGAGCGTGTCGGCAGTACAACCCTACTAGATGCTTGGCACTGTTACCCGATGCGGTGGCTGCACATTATTGAGGTGCCGTGATGCCTTGGCCAACTCACGGCCACGAAGTGACGCGCGGATTCTTCCGCGCACTCACCCGTCCGCGCCAAGCCGTGCGCGTTGAGCTTCGCCCGACGTACTTCCCGCCGCTGTACCGCATGCGCTCCCCAGAGCCCGACTGGCTAGCGTTCTGCCCTGAGCGATACGCGCGTGCCGCTTGCGCCCGATGTCTGAGCACCTTTCACCATATACAGGACTGCCC
>Ga0137404_10001056_pt1 | contig 17986 bp, 18 predicted proteins | sample CZOMad2_1_16fung_FD_108285 | JGI IMG/M metagenome (GOLD analysis project Ga0137404, IMG submission 108285) | Vadose zone soil fungal communities from Angelo Coast Range Reserve, California, USA - CZOMad2_1_16fungal (Illumina Assembly) | ecosystem: Environmental > Terrestrial > Soil > Vadose...
CCGCTGCGAACCAACTTCCCTTGTCAAGAGACGCAAATGTCGCTGCGAAGGTCGTGTATTGCTGTCGCATCTTTTGGAGAAAGGCTTGCCATTGTGCTTCGCTCTTCGGGGTCTCTGTCGCTAATGGGTTGATTAGTACCCGCAATGTCGCAAGCGTTATTGGCTGTTTGGAGTTTTTCACACCCTGAACGAAAAGCGCCGAAGCTTTCTCTGGTGGAAGTGGCGTTGCCTCAATCTCCTTTCGCCGTAATTCATCGATCCTTTCAATTGCTGCCAAGGACTCCGCCTCGAACTGTGTAGCCCCAGCTTGAATCATCTTGGCCTTCTTGGCGCATGCACCCAATATAAGCGAGGTACTCAGCAGCAAACTGATCACCAGGAAATGCCAGGTTTTCACCCTCGAGGGGATCATAACCGCCTCCGAGACATAACAGTGCTTGTCAGTTAAGGGGTTATTCATCTTGTGATGTCCTATCACAGCCTCAGTTGTGTGGAGCAAGCATCTGGTCCCGAACAGCTCCTTTAGGTATCAGGCAATGGTCTCAAATCAAGGGGCCTTCAGCAGCTCTTTAGCTTCGTTACCGTACATGGTCAGTACCGCTGGGTCAATCTTATGCTTCTGGGAAAGCTCCTGGATCCGAGCCTCCGTGAGGGAGGCAAGATCCCAGACACTGCTAATGCCTTCCTCCTTAAGTTTCTTCCAGACCTCCTCTCCAATTCGCGCTTTCAGGTGCTCCAGCAGAGCCTGATTTTTGAGGCCAAGTAAAAACCCCTCAGCCAAGTCGCTCTGCCTAGCCATCTGAACGAGCTCCTCGTTCTTGAGCATGCGAAGCTGGGCAAGATATTTCAAGTTGACCTTCTTCAGCTTGAGGTCCTCTTCTACAGCCAGTTTCAATACCTGTGCGATCTCACTTGGTTCATAGCGGGAGGAGTTGCGCCATCGCCCCAGGAGTTCGTTGCCCTGCTCAGACAAACCCTGGAGAACCAGGAGCACCAGGAATCCACTGAAAAACGCCACAGTGGCCTGGCCTTCAAAATTGTTAGAAACCTGAACGAAGCTGAAGGTATTGCTGAAGAGGAGCACCATCACGATGGCGACATAGGGACCAAGCACCAAGCGCAGCACGAATTCCATGGCGGTACCTACGTCTTGCTTCCCCGCCGTCTTCTTTTGACAGACATCGATCACAAAGAGAAGGGTTCCAAGGAAGCCGAAGATCGGGACCGCAAGTGAAAACGAGAGCGCGGGATGAAAAAAGTGCAAGCTGTTGTCACCTTTTCCTCGTAGCATAAACCATACGCAGAAAAACGTAGCGCCCCAGACAAGAAGCGAGGCGAGAATCAGTATTGAAGTGGTGGTGCTCCCGCGGTCTTCGGCACTCTTTTCCCACCACCAATCCAAGCCGGCCCGCAACGCGAGAACCACGACAGCTGGAATGAGCAGTAGGAGACCGTAGGGGAACCAGTCGAACGGTAAAGATGCCGAGAGGTCGCTCCCTTCTAGTATGAGAGCGTTGGGCACTTCCTTTGGTGGGATGCCGTCGGCGCTGTACTTCACTGTGGCCAGTCCTGCCCTCAGCTTTTTGAAGGTGACTTCACCCTTCTCATCAGCGGGTTCGCTGAATGTCACGCCATTTCGAGTTACCTGAACCAGGGCATTCTGGATTTTCCACTTCTGGGGCCCGGTAATCCTGCCGCGCAGCTCCTCGATCGTCTGGAAGTTCAACCTAAAGACAAGCTGGGTATCCGCATTGACCAGTATTTTCTTTTGAGACTTTGCATAAATGCGATCGTCACCGACCTCACACTCGATGGTCTGAAGACGACTAGGAATGCGAAGGAGGGTAAACTCCCCCTTTTCGTTTGGGCGCACCTCCCGAACGATGTTCTGCTGCGAGTCTTTGCAGCTGACAGGTAAGTGGGTGACAGGCTTGCCGTCTTCATCGAGGACACTCCCTTGAATGTCAACGAGATCATTAGGGGACGCTTGTTCTTCTGCACTAAAACCCCACCGAATACCTGCAGCCAGCAGTAGCGCGGGAATGATCACGAAACTCATGACGACACTGGTGCTGGGAATCGAAGCCCATCCAATTTTCATCTTGTATCCTCCCGCTAAATCCCGAAGCCATTCCAGTCAGCATGGGCAGTCACACCGAATCACCAAATTCCTGCGCCGCTTCGTTAATCGCCAGAATGTCATGGATACTCGTATTGAATTTTCAATACTCAGCTTTCGCTCTTCTGCTCTTTGCCTTAGGTCAGGAGATGTGGGCGTAAGAGGAGTTGAGGGCGGGTAAGGAAACGGGTGACGCAGGCACTGATCAGTATGCCAGTAGAGCGATGGACGATGAAGAAAAGCACGAGGGGCATCGAAATCCTCCGACATCCAACGATAAAAGCGATATTTACTTTGACTCCCAGGGCATGTACGGAGAGAAGAAACACTGACAGCACAAAGTTGGTACCGCGACTTCGGTCAGGCGATTATCGTCTGTCAAGATGATGTTTAGCTAACCGCTCATCACTCTTTGACTAAGGATGAACAACGGGCACAGCTGTCGCAGACGCTTGGGTGGCTCCCCAAACCAGTCCATACGGAGGTGGTCCCGATGTTCCTGACCGGCGGTGAAGGTCGGCTCGTTTCTGGATATTCCACCTCGCTACAATAGCAAGGGGAATGCCAGCCTGGACCATTGTGGGCAAGGCATTCAAAATATTCGCTGATCCTGAGTAAAGATAGCGTTGGGTGAATAAAGCAGTTGAGCAGAATTAAACAGGACCTAAGCTTGGGGGGCAGGAGCTGTGTGCCTCCCCTACATGCTCAAGGCATTGGACTTCTGTGTAGAGCTAACCACAATGGTTATATCTGCTCAATCACTGATAGAGAGATCTGGCTGTACAGGGCGTCAAGACTTAGGCTGAATCGACGCAGACATCATGTGTGCAGCGGGTGGGTTGCATGTCCCCCGGCATCGGCACCTGTCCCCCACCGATCAGACCCACATCCGAGAGGGTGTGATCGGGGGCGCGAAACGGCCGGGTCGTGACGAACGCCGTGCAGTCGCCGGTGCGGCCGGCGACGCGGTGGATATGCATGGTCTCAATGGCCTCGGCGAGGGTCATGGCCGGCAGGATGGTGGTGAGAGGCCGCGCCAACATCGACGTCCCCGTCCCCGGTGGTCCCAGGAGCAGCCGATAATGCTCAGAATGCCTGGATGCCCTTCCGCCTTGCATTGGCACATTGACATTGGGGTGGTCCGCGTCAGACGCTTGGTGACACCAGCCTCCGGCTTCCGCGCGATCGGCCATGGACCGCCTGAGCCGCAACACCCCTTATTGTCGGAACAGCGCTAGCCCTCGCCAGCGCCTGGCTCACCGGGGAAACCATACCGCCAATGCCCTTCGGCCCTTATCGCCTGCCTGGCGCCTTGTCCTCGCCGCATCTGCAGAGTGCCCTTTTATCCTCTTGATAGCGTGTCTATGCTCATTTTGAGCGGTAGGGTAGCGAGATAGAGCGTGTGATAGGTCGTGAGCGTGAGGTTGATGAAGGACCCATGGCGGGCGTGAGTCACCAGGACTGGCAGGGGCTCTGGGTGGCTGACGGCCGCTCCGAGGATGGCAAGAATATTGCTGTCCTGCAGGAGATAACACCCGGCGGCGGCCAGGCGTCGCAGATGGATGAGCAAGGGCGCGCGCAGGTGAGATGTCCATGCGGACGCAGTAGGACCAGAACCTCTCTGGATGCTGATCGTACTGGAGAGGTGGGGATGTTGCGCGGCGAACGTTGAGGTCCAGACCAGGGTCAAGCAGGAGCTCAGCAAATCCCCCCAGCGTCCGCGCCCAGGGCGACTACAACACTCACATGCTCTCCATCGGCCTGGTCAGCCCCAGACGAACTCCGGTTGCGCGGCACGGCAGGGACAACCACTGTGTTCAGGCTAGCCTTTCCGCTTTTTCGAAGTCCCCCACATGAGCGGTGCTCATGCTCTGTTAACGGCGCGATCGCCTGGAGGGAATTACGATGGCAACAGCCCCGCCCGAAAACCGGGTGAAGCGGCGTCATCGTGGGTGGATGCTGCTGGTTTTAGCCGTCGGGTTCGCCGGCCTGATCATCCTGGCGCTGGCTTGCCTGCCGTATCTCGTCTCTCTGGAGCGCATCAAAGGTCCGCTGGTGAGCCACGTGGCGGCCGCACTGCATCGCCAGGTCGACGTCGACGCGGTGCGTTTGCAACTCCTGACTGGCCTCGGGGTCACGCTGGAGAATCTGCGCATCGAGAATCCCCCAGGTTGGCCCCAACCGCGCTTTCTCAAGATCGGGACGCTCGCGGTTAAGGTTGCTTTCCTCCCGCTGTTACGGGGGAAAATCGAACTCACAACGATGCTGGTGCGGGACGGCGATATCGCCATCGAGCGCAGTCCCAGCGGACAGCTGAATCTCACGGGCCTCGCCGAATCTATACCGGGCGTCGCGCACATCGCTGCAAGACCAGCACATCAGGCATCCCCGGCGGCAACTACACCACCAGCTGTCAGTTCCCCCGCCAGGCTGTTGGTCTCCGACATCGCCCTGGACGGCGTCACGATCACGTTCGTCGACCAGATGGTTGCTCCCGGACAGGTGGTGACCACCACCGTGAGCGAGGTCCGAGGCCATCTGCGTGAGCTCTCTGGCAAGACGCCGATGCCCTTCGACCTGGCTGCCACCATGCGCGCCGACGGTGCCCGCAAGATCCGGGTGCGTGGCACAGTCGGCCCCATAGCCGAGCATCTGGATATCGCTGGGGCGCCCATCGATGCCACTCTGCAGGCGGCAGACCTGCCCATCGCTCCACTGACCCCCTATCTGGGTCAGCGATTTCCCCTGGCGCGGGGACGTCTTGGGGCTGACGTCAGCGTGCAGGGAAGTTGGCGAGGGAGCGTCCGCATCCATGGCGCTCTTTCGTTCGCGGATGCGGCGCTGCGTGACCCGAGGGGACGCGAGGCGGCAAGCGCCCTCCCCGTGCTGATGAGCATTCAGGATCTCAGGCTGGATCTCCCCAGCGCATCGGTCACACTCGCCGCGGCTCGAGTCGACCTGCGAAGCCTCCAAGCCACCCTGACAGGCGCGGTGTCTGACGTTCGTACGACCCCCGAGTTCGATCTTCAGCTGACCACCAATGCCTTTGCCCCTGGTGAATTGCTGAGGCACGTCCCGCTGCTGGCATCGGCGGTCCCGGCGCCCGTCGATCTGCACGGACGTGTCCAGCTGCAGGCGACGTTCATCGGGACCTTTGGCAAGCTCCGCTCTGAGGCCCATCTGGATATCAGCCATTTGGCCCTGAAGAGCGGCTCCTTCAATGGAGACGCCCAGGGCGGTGGTGGGATGTCGCTGGAAACCGACACCGCCCACATGACCCTCACGACCCACCTGAAAGAGCCCCAGCCCCCCCATATTCACATAGACCTGCGCGCCCACCGTCTGGTCTTTGACCATCGAGGGACCACCGCACCTGTCCCCGCACTGACCCCTCCGTCTGAGCCGACCACCAACACGCCTCCGGCGCATACGAGGCTGTCGCAGGTCACGTTGGACGGGACGGTCAGGATCGCCGAGGGCGAGAGCCACCACCTGAGTTTTCAGCAGCTGAGGGCCGATCTGGCGTTGGTTGAGGGCCGCCTCACGAGCACGCAACAGGCAACCCTGTATGGCGGCTCCTATCAGGGGATGGTGCAGATGAACCTCGCGCAGGCCGAGCCCGCCTACTCGTGGGACGCCAGAATCACGGACATGTATCTCGGGGAAGCCATCACGGCCTTCACCCCGGCGAACAACCTCGTTGACGGCGTGCTCACGGCCCATCTCAAGCTCGCTGGCCACGGATGGACGTGGGCGGGGATCAGGCAAACCCTCCGTGGATACGGCACCGCCAAACTGACCGGCGCCAGATTCACGCCCCCTAATGGCACGCCCACGCTGAGCCGCGAGGTCACCATTAGGAGCCCACTGGGGAGCATGACCACGCATATCAGGCTGAGGCGCCACGCCTTCAACGCCGTCGATGCGACCTTCCAGATCGGCCAAGGCCAGGTCTTGAGCGATCATCTCCAAGTTTCGGGAAGAGATATCGAGATCCTGGCCAAGGGCTATTGGGGGTTATGGGATCAATCCATCGCTTACAATGGCCACCTCGTGCTCTCGGGCGAGCGGGCAAGTGAGCATGGCATATTGGCCAACTTCCTGCGGGACATTCACGGTCGTCTCGTCGTACCGTTTACGCTCAACGGCACGGTGCGTGACCCCACGATTGTGGTCGAGGTGCAAGACCTCTTGCGCGGGCGCAAGACACGCTGACCGGCAAACTGGGCTCGGAGAGGAGCGCTACGCTCCCGGGTTGGCTCGGGAAGCGCCAGGGACAGATCCCGTCAGCGCGGTCGCGTGCGCGTCGTGACCAACGCCGTGCGGTCGCCGGTGAGACCCGCGACGCGGTGGATGCGCGTGGTCTCGATGGCCTTGGCGAAGGTCATCGCCGGGAGGGTGGTGGTGAGGCGCCGGGCCAGCATCGACTGGCCCGTGCCCGGGAGGCCCAGCAGCAGAAGGCTGTGGTCGGAACACCCGTATCAGATTTCACTTTACCGTAGGAGCGGATGCGGGACCGAGGGGACAGTCGTGCCCCACCTGGATGGGTACTATAGAGCGATCCAGAAGGTCCATTAGGTCATAGTGGCGAAGCGTGTGGCCGCCATGCTGCAACCGGGGTCACCCGTATATCTGGGAGCGCATGGTCCTGCTGCAGCGGCTCCATGCGGCCTTCCCTGATGGAGCTGCTGGTCGAGGTGCTAAGCGAGGATTTTACGGATCGGTAGCGTTACCCATGAGCGCATCGAGACAGTCCCCATGGGCGAGCTCCTCATGAGCGGATGCCTCTCGTGGCCAAAAAACGGTGATTATACCCGACGTCGCATGAGGTCACCCTTCCCGTGATCCGACGGGACATGACGACTCGGCAAGCGACTCGTGAAGTGCGATAGAACCCGGGCGGCCCCTGACGCAAGCGGTAGGGGAAGGGGACGCGGCAGGAGGCAGCAATGCAATGATCAGTCCGGTTGGCTGACTCGCTGACCCAAAGGCTGTGAGACGCGGCCGGACAACGAGATTGCACCAGGTCCGACAGTGCTCGCCGGGCTAGCATGGACGCTCTCAAGGGGCTGGAGGTCTTAACGGGCAGCAGTCCGTAGTTATACTCACCTTGCGTCAAGCGGCGCCGGCCGGAGGTCCATGATTGGATAGGTATTCCCGCTCACACTGCCGAGCCGGCGGCTGAAAAAGTCCCAGCGTATGCCGAAAACCTGATGTTCCGCTGATCACCACACTTCGCAGGTCAATACCATCCCACGGGCAGAGAAAACTGCTCCTGGGTACTTCAAACCAAATCGAGGTCACAGAGCATTTTTTCGACAGCCTTCCAGAACATTACTCACTAGTGGTTTCGTCGGCTAACCGTTTACACATCAACACGACAAACTCTCTATTCAGAGGTTTAACTTCTCGAATGCTCGGTGGATCGTGGTCTTGGTTTCGTCATCACTTGGCGACTGCCTATCCTCACGGGTCCGTGCTTCGATGGTGTTAAAGATCGCTTGCCGTGAATCAAGTCACCCGTCAAAGAAGTTTTTGATGGTGCCGACATAGGGCTCGCCGACCGCTTGGACCAGGACATTGGGATTGGTAAGTCCGAATTCCGCCGCTTCGTTTTCGATGATCTCAATGCTGCGCTTTAAATTCTGGCATTCCGCGTCGAGTTTTTCTTCGACAACATCTGATGCCTGCATAGGGAGAGTCTGACTCAGAAACTCATGCGTGAATCGGGCAGCATAAAACAATCCAACCAATAACAGGGACGAGCTCACCCCTACAATCGGGAGTTTTCGTGGCCGTGCCGGAATCAGGCTAACGATCATATCTGTGGAGCCGTTTAAGTACTTCACATAGCGTGCAGGGACGGGCCGAAACACTTGGTCGCTATTCAGCGCTCTAAAGGTGACGTCCATACCCACCCTGGGGGCATTGCCCTTGAGGATGTCAACCACGGCACTCTCGATGTCCACAATCCAAGGAATATGGTAGTTCCCCTGTTGACGATAGGCGTCCTTGAGACGGCCCCACGTGTTGGGTTGGTTGTCTTTGAGGATATTAAAGATCGCTAACGTCTGATCAGAAGCTTCAATCGCGAGGGTGTCAAAATTGCTGGGGGTATCAAGAGGGTGTTTATTCGGGATTTTTAAGATAATACGGTCTTGGAGAGGTTTCTCGAAGTCAATGCGCCCTTTTTGGCACTCGATAAACGCAGTCGTGATGGCTTTGACTATGCTAATACGAGTGTTGCGAAAGTCGGGCCCGACATAGTCTCGGCGCAAGGATTCCTCGGAAGGGGCTTTCGTCGGCAACATGAAAAACTTATCGAGGAAGAGGGCTAATGGACAGGCTTCATAGAATTGATCTTCGGTTATCGGGGAGGTGCCAGCGGAGGATGGATCGGAGTATCCGGCAATATGATAATTTTGGTATTTGTTGAAGAAGGCGGGAAATTCCTTCGTACGTATCGTGGAGACAACAGAGCCGTGGCCCCTGGCCGTAGGAGAGATGCTCTGCCAGTGCATTGGCCAGCGTCTCCGTGGGCTCTGGCTCCTGATGATACACCGCAAAACTTCCCGCTTCCGCCATACAGTATTCGTAGTTTTTGTCCTGGCCAGTATACAGCAGAATAAAATAATCGCAGAGTTTTAGCTGGGATTCGATTCTCTCCTCCCAATTATCGAATGCATCAATCGTTTCAATATCCACAAAGAAATCGCATCGATCGGTCACAGTAGGGATCTGCTGGCGTAATGTTTGGGCGATACTGTAATCTTCCCTTTTATAGCTTAGAAAGACCCGGATGCCCTGAGCCATAAAACCTCCTTCGCGTGTCGGGAGAGGAAGCTCTCCGAGACCAGTAATAAGTGTATTCCGTCAGGCCCCTTTGCTTGTGAGTCGGGGATGCTCTCAGAAGCCTCCGTCCACCCTTCCGATGGCACTGATGGGGAATGACAGGGCACGTCTCGTCGCCTCCTCCTGAACCTCGCGGCTGACGTCGCCGCGGGTATCCAGATGTCGATCCTTGCTAGTGGACACCCAGCCAATACGGCCTTGGTCAGTGAGGCCAACCGAATCATATCGCATTCGCTACCAGGAGCAACGCTGACAAAAGTATGAAGGCTTGACTGACCCTTGTCTACCCATCGAGGTGCCTCTGAGGTTTTATGCATCCTAGGGGATTCTGCGAGTGCCCCCTATACATCCGTGTCGGTCACCACGGCAACTACTCGACCAGCATCTGAGCGCGCTGAGGTTCTGTTCAAGGGGTGGTTACTCAAAGGTCACCACCTGTCCCAATGGCGCCTGGGGGGCAGTGTAACTGACATGATGGCGAACCTGGCCCTGTGGATCGATCCACGACGCATCATCTCCGGAGTTGTTGAGCGGCATCGAAAACTCGCGCATCGTGATCGTCAGCTGCGGCGGGGATTGGGGGCTGCCCGCCGTCCGAGGCGCGACTTCCCATGGTGCACCATGACCACAAACGTCGAGGACTCGTCCGGAAGTTGCACGGTGACGGCCAGAAGAGCGCGCCGATTCGGAAAGAGGGTCTCGCTCTCGTGCGCGAAGAGGAAATGCTCATCGTCCGCATCCAGATCAGGCGGCAGTCCGACGGCCCTGAGCGGTTTGCGCACTGCGACCACCAGATCTTGGGCACATGTGCATCCAGTTGGGCGATGACCTCGCGGAGCTTGCTAAGTCGACCTGCCTGGTTGACCATCTCGGCACCGAGGAACTAAATGCTGTAGGTCTCCACACGCACCTGTACACTCCCCGACGCTGTGGTGAAGCACAGTAGGGCCATGAGCGCGAACACCTAGGATGTCATGCACCACCGGGGCCCTCTCGTCAGGCTGCTCCTCCTCTGCCATCCCTCTGGGATCGACCCGCGGGTTGCCTCTGCCACGAGGCGTTCTCCTGGAGGATCGCAAGACCGATGCCACACGAAAGCCCGCCGATGAAATCGCAGCGTCTTCAGGCACCTAGCCACCAGCGCACGAGCGAGGTGCCACTGTACCCATGGTCAGGACTCGCCAGAGAGGCGCATGGCCTCCACGCCTGCAGACCGTCATGACGTGCCCCGTCCGGCCTGGAGTAGAGGTGTGCAGTCCTGCACAGCACTGCACACATTTAGCCACACCCATAAGCCGCTGGAAAGAGGTTGGCCTGACCTGGAGCTGTGCTGGCTGACTGGGCACAGGGACCGTGGCGCGCCCGACCACCGGGCGTTCGGGATGGCAGCACCCGCTGAGCGAGGGTCGATGCCGATCGCTGATGGTCGACCGTCGATGGCCAGGTTCGACACGCGTCTCTGTCATCACGCGCGATGGCGCCATCCTCCCGCGGGCGTTGACCATCCGGTATAATGTTGGACAGAGATGTCTATCCACAGACGTGGTCACGAGGACATGCCAGGATCGGCGAATAGCCCCCATCAAGGGCAATAAGGAGGTCGAGACTCCTATGCATGCGATCGATGCACTTCCACTACACGTGATACTAACTGCGCTCCTCTGGCTGCTGGCGGCCATTGGCCTCTGGCAGGGCATACGGGGATTGGTGACCGGGCTGAGCGAGATCGATCACCCCGCGAGTGTGCTTCGAGTGGTGCGTGGTATCCGGGCCGTAATTGTCGCGGTGAGTGTGGCGGCATTGGGCGGAGGCGTGCTGTTCGGGAGCACGGGACTTTTGGTGTTTGGCCTGATCTTCCTGGGAGAGGAACTCTACGAGACCGGGGTGGTCCTTCTGGCGTTGCACGCGGGCCAGCGGGGCGTGTGGGCATAGACACCACATGGCCTCAGTAGCCCTCTCCCCTATGCCCGGCCCCACACGCAGGTGGAATCCTGGCGCAGGATGAGGCCACGCACCTGGTCAACTCATGGGGATGCCGTGGTGTGTCGGCGACACGTCGCCTGGCAACAGTGCCGCCTGAAGCCTCTGATTGTAAAAAATGCCCCCAAGCTGACCATGCACGGGCACTAGAGAGCTAAGCTGCCACAAGAGTTGGGTGACGTTTTTACAAGATGGTTTTACCTCAGGTTTGCAGCGGCGAAGAGGCCATGAGGGCAATTGACGCGAATTCGCACGGATAAGGGCGGGACGGTCGCCGGTGCGGCCAGCGACACTGTGGATGCGGGAGGTCTCAATAGCTTCGACGAGGGTCATGGCCGGCAAGATGCTGGTGAGCCGCTGTGCCAGCGTGGACGTGTATGGAGGCATCCGGCCGCGTATCTCACCGTTGCGCGCTGCGTGCGTGCCACCGTTCGAGCCGTGCAGCCCCACATCTGGGAAGCCTCACCGCTGTGGGACATCGGGCACCCTGCCACGTGTGCGGGATTCCTCATGTGCGATCCCAGCCCTCTGCTAACGCACGACTCCAGAGCCGAGACCCCATGCCCGTCCTGGCCCTTGTACGCGACTGCCGCCGGGAAGCGATAGCACAGGCGGCCACGGGCTGTGACCCCTGGCGGCACTTCTGCCGCATCTCGTCCACGCCCCTTCTCGGTGACCCATGGCTCGCACGTGACAGGCCCGACGTTAAGGGGCCACGGCTCAATAGCCGCCTCCACCATTACTTGAGTCCTTTGGCCCTGCGTATCCACCTTCAGAAGGCCTGCCTGAGGGATTCGAGATTGAGTAACCTGGACCGGTGCAGGCTGCCACGCATAAAGCCACGGAGACCAATACCACCCGTATGACGGAAGTCCACCCTGCTGGTAACGTGTTCCAGGTCGGCAACGGAATGCAGCGTTCATTTCGTCATGACGGAGCCAACGCTAACGCAATGCCTGGCGTGGCGTCGCTTATGGCAGCTCCTCCTTCAGAATGATGGGCATTTAGAAAGAGAGGAGGAGCGAGGTTCTCCAAATAGCAACGACGCCCCAAGAGCAAGCGGAACGCCGCCAAAGCAATGAGTGCGGGTAAGCCTCTCGATGAGGGCAGTCAGTGAGCATTATGACACCACAGCTCAGTTGCCGACTCAATAAGCCACGAGCCTCTCATAAGCAGACCCTCGTCAGGGTGGGGCAGGCCGGTATCGTGTTCACTGCTTGGCGGCGGCTCATCACGGCGGTCCTGCGAATAGGAGTCTTATGCCATGACAGAGTACCGCGCTCATCATGAGCATACCTCCTGTCCTCTCTGCGAGCCGGGCCCGCTTGCGGGGTTTTGCCGCCATTGGAAGGTGGAGCGGAAAGTCGGGGCCTGGCACATCATGGCCGATGGTCCGGATCTCATGCAGCGGATCCCTCGTCAAGCCCACTTCGTGACCATTCTCGCCTATCGTCCCTCCAGCAAAGGGGGCCCAGCGCACTATCGAGGACCACTCTACTGGGAAGGCGACCATACCAAAGGCAAGCACCTTGATACCTGGACGATTTTGTTCGCCCCTGGCGATGGTGAGGTTATGGGGTGGTTTCACTGCTCACACGCACACTGTCACGGCCGCGGCCTGCGAGACATTCTGGCGGTGTTTACCGAGGATGAACTCGCCCACGCGCGACAGGCGGCCGGCTTGGTGAGACTAGAGGGTTTGCATGTACGTCAAGTCTCCGCAGCATCATGGTGCGGCATCCCCACAATGCCAGCCGCGGGGATGCTGCGATGCTGTTATCGCCTTTGACCCTAGCTCCCCAAGTCTTGCGCCCACCACTCGATTTCATCGCCACGGAAGGAGCCCGATCAGCGGCCGGGTTGGTGGCCAGCATTCAAGCGAGCAATGGGACCGTCCTCGTGGCCCGACTCGTGAAGCTGCTGGATCCCAACGATCGGATGGCCTTCGCGGAAGAAGTGGCCGCGGTCGGGTCCATGACATCTTCATGCGTTGCCACGGCGCTGCTCGAACTGGTCAACGGGGTGGAGGTGGCGCTCCGTCAGGTTACACATCGAGCCAAACCCCGACGGCCGGGCGGGTCCCAACCAAGAAGTGGCCCAGGCCCTGCTGAGGATCGGTTGCCGCAGATCAATGCCGCGAACCAGGATCTCCCGGTGATCGCGCATGACGCTTGGACGGCGCTCCTAGCGGCCAATGACCCGCCCCGACTGTTTGTGCAGGGGCGTGGCCTGGTACGCCTCGAAGGCAATCACGATGGAGCACTCATACCCGTCGATCTCACCCGGGAACGCTTGCGTTACGAGTTGGCCCGAGTCGCCGTTTGGCAGATACCCAAAGAGACGGGATTTGAGGTCGTCCTCCCCCCCATGTGGGTAGTCGACGATATGCTGGCCAGGCCGGAACCACCGCTCCCCCCACTCACGCGCATCACCGAAGTTCCCGTCTTCACGCCTGATGGTCACCTGCAGACCGAGCTGGGCTATCATGTGGTTGGACGGACTTTTTACGCCCCTCCACCGGGGTTGACGGTTCCGGTCGTGCCTGAGCGTCCGGTCGCGAGTGACATCGAGTGCGCAAAAGCGTTGATCTTCAGGGAACTGCTGAACGACTTCCCATTTGTTGCTCGAGCGGATCAAGCGCACGCCATCGGCCTGTTTATCTTGCGGTACGTGCGGGATATGATCCAAGCCCCGACTCCGAACCATCTCATCGAGGCCCCGGGGGCCGGCGCGGGCAAAGGACTGCTCGCGGATATCCTGTTACGGCCAGCGGTCGGGCCGCATCTTGGTCTCGTGACCGAGGCACGGGATGAGGATGAATGGCGCAAACGTCTCACGGCTAGGCCCAAGGAAGCCAGGGCTGTCGTCTTACTGGACAATATCCGTCGATCGCTGGACTCAGCCCAACTAGCCGCGGCGTTGACCGCCCACTACTGGGAGGATCGGCTCCTTGGGAAGAGCGAGACCATCGCTGTCCCTGTGCGGTGCGTGTGGGTCACGACCGGGAATAATCCGGTGCTCAGCACCGAACTCGCGCGGCGATGTGTACGCATTCGCCTGGATCCTGAGATGGATCGTCCGTGGCTGCGCACAGGCTTCGCTCACCCGGATTTGCGCGCTTGGGTAGACGGCAATCGGGGAAACCTCATCTGGGCAGCACTCACCTTGGCCCAACATTGGATCGCCCGGGGGCGGCCCAAACCCACAGTGAGGCCGTTAGGCTCTTATGAGGCCTGGTCGACGGTGGTGGGAGGCATCATCGAGGCTGCAGTCATTGCGGGATTCTTGGAACACCTCCAGGAATTCTACGAGATTGCTGACCACGAGGGGGCCATCTGGCGGGCCTTTGTGGACGCATGGTGGGACAAGTTTGGCACCCAAGAAGTCGGCACAAGCGAGCTGTTCCCGCTGGCCTCAGCGCTCGAGGGGTTTGACCTCGGGGATCGATCGGAACGAGGACAGCGGGCCGCCTTCGGGAAACAATTGGGCAAACAGCGCGATCGGGTCATCGGCTGCTACAGGGTTACGTTTGTGGGCACGGCGCAGCGGGCGAAGCGCTGGTGCTTACTCCCCACAGACCGTGAGGAGGCACAGTGAAGGTCGGTGAAGGTCAGTGAACATTTTCTATATCCCCCTACGCGCGCATACACACGAGCGATACGTGAGTGAGAAACCTTCACGAAGCTTCACTGACCTTCACCGCACGGGGGGGCACTATGGGGAGGTGGCATGCGTCGCATCGAGACCCGCGATGGCCGGGTGTTCGTCCACGAGCCCAAATGCCCCTGGAGTCTGATCCGGCAGTCGTTCATCGAAGCGCTGGAGCAGCGGCAGGTGCGCCACTTCCCCACAACCAGACCGTTAGGGGCAGCCAGATGATCGCAGGTGAACGCAGATGAGCGGCCACGGGCAAAAATTAAGCCGCAAAGAAGAGGCCGCCATTTCGGCCTTGCTGACTCAGGCCACCCTGGCCGAGGTGGCATCCATCGCTGGGATCGGCGAGTCCACCCTGCGGCGATGGCTGCAGCGTGACGATTTCCAAGCGGCCTATCGTCGCGCACGGCTGGAAACGGTGTCGCAAGCCGTGGCCCATGTGCAGCGTGTCAGCAGCGAAGCCGTCAAGACCTTGCGGACCATCATGAACGATGATCAGCAGCCCTCTATGCGCGCGTGACGGCGTCTCGCGTCATCCTCGAAATGTCCATCAAGGCGGTTGAGTTGGAAGATCTTGAGGTACGCATTGCCGCACTGGAGGCTTTGTCGTCATCCAACGGTGGTGCACGATGAACCGGTTACGCCATCGTCTCAAAGTCATGGAAACACAAGCTCAGCGGCTGCTCCCCAATCCGCATTTCATCAGCGTGCTGACATATCCCTGTCAGATGGCTGAGGCCGCCCTGGGGGACTGGCTCGCTGAACAACTCCGATGCCACTGTCGTCCCGATTGCCCGGGGAAGCGCGTCGGGGCTGTCTTGCCCGAGAAGTGCTCACCCGAGGAGTGGACTGACGGGACCGCACGCCTTTTATGTGCAGACAGGAGTGCCTTATGCGTGACCCCTCACGACGCCTGGCGCGTCTGACGCCACAGCTCGGCTGCTGTGCTGTCCATATCGAGCCGGTGGTGTGTCCCAACTGCGAGGTCGAGATCGATACCCTCTCCGAGGCCGATGAGGAGGAGCTCTGGCAACTCTTGCATCGCATCGGAGCAGATACCGTGCCAGGGCCACCCCGTCCCACCTGTCCACGCTGTGGTCGGGCTCGACTGTGTCTGAGCTGCGACAAGGCGTTTGCCGACACTATCACAGTCGATACGCTCAGTCTGGAAGAGCAAGGGCGGCTCGTGGATCTAATGGTGCAACTGCATATGCGCATCCGGCCACAGGTGAGGCATGGGGCCTTTGGCGAACCGGATTAAGAAATTGGAAGGGCATGGCACCCCAGCGCCTGAGCTGGTGCGGGGGTGGGCGCAATTCCTGCGGGCGCTGCAAGGGACTCCTAGCGTGTCGACCATGACACTAGAGGAATTGCGTGCGGCCGCGAAGGCTGGGGCCGCCCGAGGGTGGACACCGGCCGAGATGCCGAGATGTGGATGAAAACTTTAGAGCAGGTCTGGGCCGAGGAGGAACGATGACGCCCAACAAATGCCAGCAAAAGCCAACCTTTAAGCCGCTCTCGATCGAGCAGCAGAACGCCATTGGCCTGCTCATCCTGGGCAAGAGCGACAAGGAAGTCGCCGAGGCTGTCGGCGTCAACCGCACCACAATTTGGGAGTGGCGCACTGCGCACCCGATCTTTATGGCACCCTTGAACGACGACGGGCCGAGGTCTGGCGACAGCCCCAGGAACGACTCAGGTCACTCCCTTCATTATCCCGATGAAGCAGACGACGGCAACAGGCATGGGAGAGGAAAGAGGGGCCATGCCAACATGGCTACTGCAAATAACAAACTATCTGGAGGAGCATTGATGATCTATGACAGCGGTTAGCGCACAGCTCGTCTATACACACTGGCGAAAGTAAAATAAGCCGGCTTTTGCTGCATAAATGCACAATTACGGAAACCCTGTGGCACAAGGCGCAGCAGGTAATTTTCAGGTCAAAAACGATGGAATTTGCCTGATGATTTCGATAAAAACTTGGGAGGGACGCCATGGGTGGCCCAGGCTCGGGGCGGTGGTATCGGTGGAACCGCAAGGACACGGTCGAGGAGCACCACGCGCTTGACATTCGGACATGGCAACGCCGCGGCTGGCTTCGGCCTGGCACGTCCATCTCGTGGAGTGGCGCCATGGTCCAAGTCCAACCCGGGGGGCCCACTTGTCCTCTCGCCTCCGCCGAGCAATGGCGGAGGGCCAAAACGTCAGCGAGTCCATTCCGTTGACCTGGACCCCATGCCACTATGGTGGGCAGCGGCCGTGGTTCCGTTGCCCCGGCTGGAGGTGTGGCCGGCGGGCGCAATGCTATACCTGGGCGGTGGCTCTTTCCGCTGCCGCAATTGGGTAGTGTCCTCAATGTGAGTTGATCGGGTGGGTAACTCCCCTGATTTACTGTCCAGCAACGCATGATTAGGACACTACCCACAATCGGGTAGTGACTCAGTTTGAAATTTAGCGTCATTCCCGCGCAAGCTGAAATCTTGTAAAATCAATGAATAGTAAGGTCTCTGTTTTTGCAGGGACGACGAAAATGAGTCACTATCCCTGGCTCAGGAGTATATCACCGCGCACTGCCAGACCGGGGCCAATGATGGGCCCACTGGCACTCCCCTCGAAATTCAGCAGACGGGTTTCGGCCCGCGTCAGGTTTATGCCGTCTTGGATGGCGCAGCGTGTGAGGGCCAGCGGGAACGGTATCGTGACAGCCTCAAAATTGAGCTGGTCGATTATCTTCGCGGCCTCGATGCGTATCCCCTTTGGTTCAATATGTTTGACGGCTTCTCGATCGACACACAACCAGCGGATAATTCTTGCGCGGATCGTCCGCAGCTCATCCCAGGTCTCGGCATGTTTGGGATCATTCTCGCCATCGGTCGGGCCTCGATAATCAGCGGGGTCGCCAGTGGCTGCAGCGTGTAGAAGTTTTGCTTCAGCCTCGGTCAGATTCGGAAATTCCGCGCCTGCCAGCTCGACTAGCTTTTGCTCTGTGGCACTCATCGCATCTCCTCCCAGCGCTCGCATGGGTCAGAGTACCCTCGCGATCAGGGGAACACACAACATTCGTACGCATATGCTGTGCAGCGCACATTAGCAGAGATGTTGTTCATACCTCTAGATGTTCGATCGCTGCAATGGACAGGTGTCGCAAAACTAGGCAAAAGGCGACAAACTAGTGCCTTTTTAAAAAAGTTTTGCAACATAAATAGGATATGGTAGGCTACGTCCCAAAAAGGCGTTAGCCATGCCGGCGAAAATATATCCTATCCAGTGAAGTGAAGAAGAGCGTCAGCAACTACAGAAATATGTCAAACAAGGGAAAAAATCAGCCAGAGCCATCAATCGAGCTCGGATTTTATGGTTAGCAGATGAACAGCAAAC